>ERZ869925.731-NODE-731-length-20136-cov-10.064140_pt1 | contig 20136 bp, 16 predicted proteins | sample MGYA00579311_ERZ869925 | MGnify/ENA primary metagenome ERZ869925 (study PRJEB32216, sample SAMN09231817) | wastewater metagenome | place: USA: Maryland | collected 2016-07-30 | study: EMG produced TPA metagenomics assembly of the PRJNA472060 data set (Reclaimed...
ATAGCGCTCAATTCTGGTTATACGAACTTGAAGGCGCTTTCCATCCGAATCAATTTCACCCTTTTCATGAGGGCACATCGTACTATATATAGAACGATTACACACAGTACAAATCTTACAGGCGGCGTTAACAAGCATTCCGACAGAGATTTTGTTAATCTGCCCTGACATTAAACCTTTGATAATGTTTTCGTTATAAAGCTCGATAGGAATAGCGATAGTTTCTCTAGGCCCGTTGGCGGTCATCTTGCTAGATATACACATTCCTACTGGAGGTCTGTCTTCGATTAGATGGTTATGATCTTGAAGGAGCGGTGTATTCCAAGCTTGGTTTACAAGATCCTGCTCTGCTTCCTTTTCAATAATGTCACCATCGCTGTCTACGTCAGAGCCAACACCAATAGGATTAACATTTCTAAGCATGAGAAACTTCTCTGCTTTTTGGGGCAGGATAGCAAGCTTGTTGATAAGCGCCAGCTCTTTATCTGTAGGGTGCAAGTCCGCCACCGAAGTAGCTTTAGAAACCGCTTTAGAGATATCTACCATTCTTTTTTCAAGAATCATGCTTGAGTCTTCTTCAGGAAGGTCTAGACTCTTTTTAATGGCGGTAGCTTTTAGTGATTCATAGTCGAACTCAGACATACTTTACCTATACATATATAGGAAGATTCTATCCAGTCGTTGATTCCCAGTTGACATACTTCTGCATAAGCATGTATACTTTGACTATGAAACAAGATGAACTATGGTTAGAGCAAGGACATACTCCCGGACAGCATTGCAAGAATTGTGGAATAAGCTATGACGTATGGGAAGTTATTACAGGATGTGCTGCATTAGATTGCGAAGATATTAGCTTTATTGGCTCAGATCTGAACAAAGAAGGTTATTAAGTGAAACTTAAAGACTTAGTAGGTCACTTAACTGTACTGCTAGAAAAGGCGCCTGATATCGATGTTGTGGTTCTAGGTACATATGATGGGATAACAGTTCCGCCTCCATTTATCTTTCCAGCAGTAGGCTCAGGCATTCATATAAATAAAGAAGGAACCCAAGTAGCATTTGTTGCCGCCAGGGTTCCTAAAGAAGAATTAAAGCCTATCGCTTATTTTCCAATTAAGTATCTAGATAATTGAATTAACTTGTGGGCTGTTTAGGAGCCAAGCTTCAAAGTTATCAGCATCTGTAGGTGTAATAGACTTATTTAAATAGTTGGCAAACGCCTTGGCTGGCGTTAGTGAAGGCAGGGAATTAGGAATAGACCCTGTAGCAGGAACGGGTACAGCCACAGTACTATTTGATGGCGTATAAGTACCTAAGGTTATGTCATCCATAAAGGCTACTTTAAAAGTAGCAAATCCTGGAATAGCACTTGCCATACTTCCTGCTAAGATGCTACAACTACCGAAAATAGCCCAACCTGTAAGAGGATTACCATCTGAGTCTAGTACTATCTCGCCACTGCTGTTTGCCAGTTGAAAGCCATTAGAGAACTTTTGTATGCCTGATCTAATAAATGTCATTTATGTATTTCCTTTAAGATTGAACAGCGGCGTTGCCTTCAGGAGAGGTCAGAATAAATTCTGAAACAACAGCAACTGCTCCTGAAGTAGCAGTACCGTTTAAAATCTTTCGGTAAGACATAAGTAAGTTCCAAGGCAAGGCAGTTGAAAGCCACATATCAGAAGATCCTTCTATATAGGATTCATCAGTTTTGTCAGTGTAATAGCCAAAGCGTACATTAGCCCACCCTGTAGGATTCTCATAAAAATTACGAATAGCTACAAAGTTTGCTTGAACCTCTTCCCCTTCTGGCGAATCTGCTGAAAATGCTCTAACTACAGCTGTAGTCGGTTTAAAAAAAGTCAACCTCTATACTCCCCACATGAATGATATTATTCTAGCTCTTTGGAAATTGCCGCCAGGAGCTGGCGGAACTATACTATCTGGATTCCATGTTACAAAAGGTTCTCCCTGCCACACCGCATCCATACCCAAAAGATCATAAGAAGCACCAGGTATACGGGTGACAAAAGGTTCACCCATCAGGACTTGATCCATACTAAGATCTACTGAGTCGCTAGGCTGTGCCATCTCTTACACCTGTGTAGCAGTACAGGCGTCAATCATTATCCTACCCGAGGTATCTATCAACGGATAGAACTCAAACCACACTTCTACAACTCCCGATTCTGAGGCAATCCCCGTAGAGATTGAGTATTGAGTGTAGTCAGAGGCAGTTGGTGGAGTAGTCGCCCACGCCGAAGAAGGATTTGTTGGAACCACGATATCGTTTCCATAACTTCCTATTCCTCCTTGGATACCTCCAAAGATTCTTAATGCTCCAAAGACTTTAGTTGTAGAGTTGCGAGAGACTCGATAAGAGAAGGTGGCATTCTTTCCTGATTCGACATAGAATGATCCTACTTTAAAGCGAGCAGGAGTAATTGCTGAAAGAGCTGCGGATGTTCCAAGTGTTCCAAAAAGTCCCATCCAAGCAGTCCCAGATCCAGAATAAGTTCCTGCTCCTGTAGCCACCACACAAAAGGTGTTTGCTGAGTTAGGTAGGGCTGAAGTAACAACTCCATTATAAATAAAATTACTTCCTATGACTCCATTTTCTTCTGTGGAATAAAGAAAACTACCGGTACCAGATCCTACAGCTGCTCTATTAGCATCTGTACAGACCCAGTTTTTAATATAACAATTTCCTGAATATAGAATACCTGAAGTGGTATTGTCGCTAGTCACAGCTCCGTAAACTTTAGATCCGGCAGTTAGGTTTAGCCCGTATGTGGTATTTCCACTCGCAACAGCATTAAAACATAGATTTGCGTTTCCTAAAACTATCCCCGCTCCTGTGTTATCAAAGACAATTGGGTTAATAATAGTTTGTAAAGTAGTAGTAGCTGTTACACCAAATCCGCCAGCTCCGCAATTATGGGCTTGGCAGTTAATGTATGTAGTTCCCCATGCCGCAGGGCCTCCTAGAGCATTTGCCCATCCTACATTATCGGACCCAATCATTATACTATCCGTAAAAAGGAAATTAGCCGCTCCTACTGTAAAGACTCCATTGGCATTTAGGGCAGCGCATCCTGTAGCTCGTAATCTAACAGCGGAAGGTCTAATACTACCATTAATATTAAAAGTCGCACCGCCTCCTGCTAAAGAGGTTTGACCTGTCTCGGCGCAGAAACAATCTATAAGTTGTAAACTTACTGGTAAGCATCTTGTAAATCCCATTCGGGAGTGAATTTTAGGGGAGTTTCCCGCAAACCCTATAGTTGTCATATCCCCTCGATCTAAGAAGGTATAACCAGAAGCGGATTGGGTTGTCATTGTAGATGTATCCCAGCCGCCAGAAATCTCAGTTCCAGCATTCGATACTCCACTAATCGCAGCATATGAAGGAATAGGATTGATAGCATAAAGAGGAAAAGTTCCAGCATGGTTACCATTTATATTCCAGTGTCCTCTTCCGGCACCTTGAAGCGATAAAGTTCCATTGTCCAAAACCATTGTCGTTCCCGACAGACTCTTCTGTCCCCACCACCAACCATCTCCAAGTCCAATCAGAGAGGACATGTTTAATCCTGTTGCTGCACAGGCAATAACATTGTCGATAATAATAGTAGTAGAAGCTGGGTCTAGTAATGCTTGGAGGTTAATAGATTTAATAGATGCTCCGAGTGTTCCTAAATCAGGAGTTGTGATAAGCGTCCATTGATTTGCGGTTAATGGTGGAATTACATAACTAGTTACCGGAACAGCTCCAACGGTGTCAGAACATAAATCTAGGCGAAGGGTATTTGCTGCTGAAATAGCGGCCCCTTTTATCCAAAAGGATATCTTGTTAAACGAAGATAGATCTAAAGTTCCAGTAGCATAGTAGGCTATCTGTCCGGTAGTAAAAGCTGCCGCAATTGCCATACTTGCGGCATTACTACCTTGCTTTTTATTTACAGCATCGGCTGTACATGTTACATTACCAGAACCTGCTGTCCATGCACCATCTAGATAAATATCTCGGGTAAGAGCGGTAGCTCCGTTCGATAGTGTTACAGTTATACCTTGCTTAGCAAATGTACCTGTAATACCTGTATTGTAAGCAGGAGTTTCAGCACATTTAATAATATCGCCAGAGGCGGGACCAGTAGTAAATTGAGATAAGGCAGAGGCAGCATTGGCATATGTTGTGCCATTCTGTAAACCTCGCCCATTATTAAAATCTAGGTACCAAAAACTCATACTATTAGTCTATCTATCCCGTCCTGATTGCTGTTAATGCAATAGAAAGTTGGGTAAACCCAGATATACTTTCTATAGTAAATTTTAAAATATCTCCAGCTGAAACTGCTGTTGTTCCCCAGTCAGAGATATTCAGGTTTTGTCCTTTGTATCCATTGGTTATACTAGGCTTTGTTCCGGCAGACACCATTGAAGACATGCTAGGGAAGGAAGCATAGGTAGACTTGTAAACATTAAATGTTACAGATCCTGAGCCTGTAGCAGATAACAATGTCCATCCGGTAATAGTGCAAGGGAAATTTACTGGAAACTGTCCTTCATCTTGAGCTGTAATAGCCGAGGCGCCGTTGTCTATAAGAATTCCCATATTGATAACGTTGTTACCTATTTGGGAAGGTACTATCTTGTTAGATCCAAAATCACCAGAAGCTAGGTTTCTAAAGGTAGGAGCGGCATTTGCCCCTGAAAGAGGTCCCATAAACGCAGTTCCAGAGGCTTGGTTTATAAGCGTTAGGGCAATAGTTCCAGAGCTAGTTATTGGCGAATTAGCCGTACTAAATAAAACTCCAGGAGTAGATAATCCTACGGAAGTTACAGTGCCGTTAGTGTTACTTGAACCTAGGGCGGAGATTGTAAGTTGGTATGTAGAAGGATTTGGAGTTATAGTGATATTTGTTCCGGCAACAAAGGCATCTCTAGCCGCTGCGTAGATATCCGAAGAAGCAAGTTGACGGAATGTGTATGCACCTGCTGCTCCAAACTGCGGTCCTAATAACGCTGCACCAGAGGCGGCATTACTTGGAACGAAAGTCAAAGCTGGGGTGGTAGTTGTAGTGGCCTCTGTAGTTGTAAATAGCGGAGTTAAATCGCCAGCAGAGAAATTAGTTACAGTACCATTTGCGTTAGAAGAGCCAGCGGCAGAGATAGTTATCTGGGAGGTAGTTGGATTGAAGGCATAGGAAATATTTGCCCCAGCTACTAGATTATCTTTGTGGGCTTGGTAGATATCCGAACTTGCCAAAGCTCTGAAAGTATAAGCGCCAGGCACACCTGTAGTAGGTCCTGCAACTACTGTCCCTGATGGAGCATTGCTCTGTACAAAAGTAAGAGCTGGAGTTGTTGTGGTTGTGGCTTCAGTCGTTGTAAAGAGAGGAGCTAAGTCTCCAGCTGAGAAGTTGGTAACAGTTCCACCCAAAGCTCCTGTGGCTGAGATGTTAATGAAACCTGAACCGGTATTGACTTGAACTCCAGGACCAGCAGCTATAGTTGCAAGGGTGAAAGTACCACTTGAGTTGCCAATATGGATTTGACCAGCTGTAGGTACACCTGTCGCTAAGTTGTTTAAAACATTAGAAGTGCTGATAGTGTAAACATCACTACCTACATCAATTGTTGGATTTCCAGAAACACCAGAACCGTTGGTTACAGAAACTCTATTACCTGTTCCTGCAATTGATCTAAAGACAAACGAACTACCATTTTGAACAAGTATGCCGGTTCCAGAACCTGATGCAAAATTGTTGAGAGTTGTACTGTAGTTAGATGTATAAGTTCCAACAGGTAGGTCACTTAGAACTAAAGATCTGTAAGCAGGCGCAGCAGCTGAGCCGGAAGTAGGTCCGCCAAAGAATTGTCCTGAAGCTGCCTGGGTTAAGGTAAACGTAAACGCTGGGGTTGAGGTAGGTGCGGCTACGTTAACAGTTGCGAAATTAGTTAAGTTTCCTGATGAAACTGAAGTTACAGATCCACCTCCACCTCCGGTAGCGGCGGCGGAGATAACAAGAGTGTTACCAATAGGTGTAATAGTTACGTTAGATCCGCCTACGATAACGGAACTTAAATCTGAGCCAACCAATGCTCTAAAAGTTGGAGTTGCATTGGCGCCAGAAGTTGGTCCCATAAACGCAGTGCCTGAAGCTTGAGTAGCTAAGGTTCCTGTTAAAGTTCCTGAACCTGTAACCGGACTACCGCTGACCGTAAAAATGTTTGGAAGAGAAAGTCCAACAGAGGATACAGTTCCAGATCCACCTGAAGCAGCGATAACCAAAGCACTGGCGGAAGGGGTTATAGTTACATTCAACCCTGCTTGAAGGGCAAGATTCAAATCTGATCCTACGATATTTCTAAAGTAAGGCTGTCCGGCTGCGCCTGTTGGAGATGCTGCCCAGAATTGGCCTGAGGCTTGATTGGCTAGAGTGCCAGTTAAAGTACCGCTGCCTGTAACAGGAGAACCCGAAACAGTTAAGATAGATGACGGTAATGCTAGCCCAACAGAACTTACACTTCCTGAGCCTGAAGCTGTAGAAGAGATAACATAACTGCTTCCTACAGGGGTAAGAGTGATGTTTGAACCTTGAACGATAGGCAAATCTAGGTAAGTTAAGGTTCTGAAAGAAGGCACAGTGCTTCCACCAGAAGCTGAAGCACCCCAGAATTGATTCTGACTTTGGGCAACTTTAGTAAATGTTAATGTTCCAGTTTCAGTCACAGGTGAATTGGACACAGTGAATTCGGCTGGAGCGCTCAACCCTACTGAAGAAACATTTCCTGAACCAGCTGCGCTAATAGTTATGTTATTGCCTTGGGGGGCAAAGGTTATATTAGATCCAGCAAGTACAGGAAGATCTAGATACGTTAAGCCTCTAAAGGTAGGCTGTGCCGCAGAACCAGAAGCTGGGCCAGCATAAACTAACGCAGCAGCTTGATTGTTTTTGGTAACAGCAAACGTTCCGGTACTTGTTATAGACGTAGGAGTTACAGAGAATTCTGCTGGAACTGACATTCCAATAGAGGTTACAGTTCCTGAGGCATACTGACTAGCTAGTCCCGTTGCAGAGATGGTTAGAGTACTTCCACCAACAATAGAAATATTAGACCCAGCTGTAAATAGACCTGCTATATCGTTGGCGGAAATGCTTCTAAATGTAGGCACACCGCTAGCGCCTGATGGAGAGGCATAGAATTTATTAGAAGTTTGTGAAGCTTTTGTAAGAGTGAGCGTTCCTGCGGTAGTTACAGGGTTGCCTGTAACTGTAAACAAGTCTGTTGGTACAGCCAGATCTACAGAGGTAACTGTTCCTGTTCCCGCACCTGAGGCGGTGATTGTAAGCAGCCCAGTTGAAGGAGTAAGTTGAATACCCCCACCAGCAGTTAATATGAGCGCATTAGCAACGCCAGTAGACGCTTGGGATAGTAGGAAGTAAGCGTCACTCACACCTGTTCCAGCCGGACCTGGAGGACCAGCAGGTCCTTGTTCCGCCACAGATACTATGGTTACGTAATCAGATTTAATAATATCAGTCAATTTACGTAAACCTTGTAGCAGTTGGAGAGATGGTTACTTTGCCTTCAATTAAAGTTTCAACAGTTGCAGGGTTTTGAGAATCTTCATATTTGAGGTCGTAAACCGCGCCAGTAAAATTAAAGTTAACAGTATCAGTTGCGGGTATAGTCAAGATAATGGAACCGGCAGTAGGATCTACTGTAATTGTATTGCTTCCATTCTCACTATCTAATGTGTAATACGTTATAACACCACAACCATTTGAAGGATCAGACTTGATTTGCATCCTCCAGCGTAACCCGGTTAGATTTATTGGCGTGCCAGAAGGAGATTGCCAAGTCAAATGTTCTTGGAAAGTTACTCCGTTATAAATAGTGAAATCTAAGTTGCCGGGTGTCATTGCCTTCCCTTACTTGGTTTTAGATTTCTTCTTCTTTGCCTTGATTTGCTTTTCGATTAGAATCAATCCATTAGTAGTTTTATCTACATTTGATTCTTGAGTCTTTTTAATTGTCATCTAATCCATCCTCGTTTTGATCGTTATCATAAGGGGCGCTAATGTAATCTGGAACTATACTTTCTGGCGGAAGTAGTAACTCCGCCTCAGGTTGAGTTGTGGCGCCCGATATAGGGTTAGTTGTAGCGGCTTGAGATACAGTTTGTTTTGGATAAACAAACTGGTTGTGTGTAGCAATAAGTTTGCCCATCTCAGGATCAGCATGAGGAGGCATATCCCAGATTTCTTCTCTCAATTCGTCAAGTGTCATTGCGCCATAGATCATAGAGATGTCCACACCAGCCTTAGCTGCGGCGGCAGTGAAGGTGTTGAATCTTCTTCTTGCGCGGATCTTAACGTCTTTGATTCCCATCATAGGGAACAAGACTGTGTTGATAAACCTATCTACAACATTTACAACTTCATCAATAGCCTTGTCCATCAAAGCTTCATCTTGATCTCTAAGCTTAGCGGCGTCATAAATCTTCTTAGAGTTAGCACTGTCTTGAACTCTATTAAAAGGAATGTCCAAAACGTGGCAAACTTGCTTAGCAACCTTTTCAGAAGTCTTGTGAAAGGCTCCATCCATATTGCCCAGGTCGTTAAGGACTTTAACATCCTTTGTATTTTCAAGAACTACAGTATCAAATCCCGCCCTAGCTCCAGAGTGATTGGCGTTCATTTCCGCCTGAAGAGTTTTTGCAAATTGAGATAGTCCACTACCAATCATAGGACCTTTAGGATCGTTCAAAAGAATAGCCATACCTAACAATCCACCTTTCTGGAAGACTAGATTGTTGTACATGCCAGCTTGTATATCCGCCTCAAGCTCCTGGAGTAGTGAACCTAAAGCAGGTGAACCGATTTGGTAGTGGCGCATAGAAGGTCTGTAGATCTGATGAAGGAGTTCCTTCTTATCAAATCTTAAGAATCCATAACCAAGCTGGTATTCCCATCCAAGAACTCTTTGAGCGTCTACCGATAAGATAGGGCGGATGTATTGCGGTAGTAAGGTTTTAAAGCCTTTAATTCCGCCAAGTCCATTCTTGTCTGGGAGTACCCAGAAGTTTCCGAAAATCTTACAGTGGTCAACCCACTCCATTCTCTTCATATCGAAGTCCATAGAATCTAGAATTCTTTGAACACGTTCCTTAGACTTCGTAGGACCAACAAGCTGATACCCATCTGAGAGGACTTCTTTGAAATACTCCGAACGGCAGCAACGTACAGCCCAATGATTTTCCGCCAGAAAGCTGAAGATGCCAAAAGGATTAGGAAATAGATTCCAAAACTGGGTGCCTTGAGGTCTATAACCGAATACGTCAGTTACGCCAATCATTCCAAATGACTTAGCTGTTGCCTCATCCTTAAAGGACTTAGAGTTGATAGCTGGCCCAAGAGTGTTCTTTAACTCGTTGAGCAGGAAGAAAGCATGGGTTGGATCTTTGTAGGTTCCAATGTTATTAAGTCGGCCAGTGATATATTGAAGCTTATGCGCAACTTCTCTAAACTCTTCTGGAATCGCAGCTTGCTCCGCCTGAGACTTACGAAGTAACTTCTCTTCTTTCTTCGCAAGCTTACGAAGTTTCTTCTCTTTCTTCTTCTTTGACACAATAATCCCTTGGCATTATCCTAAGGTCGATTCTATCTATAAAATAATGCTTGACAGATTTTGAGCAATTTTGCTATAATGATTTATATTCTGAAGTTGGAACATCCCCAAAAGGCCCACCTAAAGATAAGCTGGTCTAAGCATCTCACCAGGATAAAAACGAGGCGATATGCGATGTTCGGTTAATGGTAAACCAAACGGCTCCAACCCGTTGACTGAGCGTTCAAGTCGTTCACATCGCGCCACTTTTAAACAAAAAAGAGAGAATAACTCCGCCATGTCGTTTACACTACAGCATCAACAGCAAAGATAGACTCCTGAGATAAGGAGTCCATACTGTGACTGTATGCTAATGTAAACACCTTCCTTGTGATGGAAGTATCGCGGATCAATCCCCGTCAGTCACCCCAATTTATCGTGGAATCGACTAAACGGAAGAAGTCTCTGCCCTTTGAAGGCAACAATTACGGATCGTACCCGTATTCCACCGCCAATTTATCGGCGGCTCGTATATCGGTTATTACCTTGGTTTCTGAAGCCAATGAAGATAGTTCAACTCTATCGCCGCCCGCCACTTGACAAAAAAAAACAGATTTGCTACAATAAAGGAACTATGAGAAACGTATTTGATATTTATTGCTTTGGAGGTGCCTGACTGAATAGTTAGTTAATTCTTACTGAGCAGTTAGGGACCGGATGATTCAATCGTCTGGTCTTTTTGTTTCAGAAGAAATCTGTGGGTGATTAGCAAAGACAGTAATGCGTCGAATTGCAAACTCGAAAATGCGGCAGTGCAAGTCTGCCATCGCCCTCCATGGTTCTGTAGTAGAGAAGTAAACACACTCGCCTGTCACGCGAGAGGAGCCGGAGCGTTACCGGTCAGGACCGCCATATCCTTGAATAGCTCAATGGTAGAGCTGCCCGCTGATTACGGGTCGACCAAAGTTCGATTCTTTGTTCAAGGTCCAATTTCCAAACCCTAACTGGATAAATAACTGTGCCAGTATAAGGAGATGCAGTGTAGTCTTTTCCGGGTGCCTTGTTGAGACGATAAAGATAACAAGAACTATATGATCGTCTAGCAATGATGGTTCACGCGTCCGCCTGAAGAGCGGAACATCTCGGATCGTAACCGAGGGCGATCACCACCTGTATGAGTATGCAAGAGGCCGAAGCAGACTGTCTGTAAAACAGGAGCCTAAAAACCACCGGAGGTTCGACTCCTCCCTCATGCACCAATTAACTTGACGGCGGAGCAATCCGCTGTCTATAATTAAAGCGGTTGAGGGTTCGATTCTCTCCAGCAGACGTGCTGTACTCTTATAGGGTAAGCTTTCTGTATTTTAAATAGTTGTTGACAAGTCCGCCACCCTTTGCTATAATTCAAATACTATGTTTAACTTATCCACATTGCGAAGATCAAGTAAGCGCTCAAAAAGCGTTTAATATTTCTGTCGGGATGTAGCCAAGTGAACAAGGCATTGTTTTCCTAAAGCAAAGATCAGTAGTTTGAATCTACTCATCCCGACCACTCGATAGATGGTTTGGGATTTTTTGTTTAGGAGGGAAAGTTTTTACAATTTGTGTCCTGTTAGCATAGCGGAAGTGTGCACCCCTTCTAAGGGTGGCGGCGTTTGTTCAAATCAAACACAGGATACCATGTGCCGTATTAGCTCAGTGGAAGAGCACCTCGCTACGAACGAGGGTTGTCGGGAGTTCAAATCTCTCATGCGGTACCAAATGGGTGACTGGCTGACCGGTGTAAAGCATCTGGCTCTTAACCAGCATTAAGTAAGGTTCGACTCCTTAGTCGCCCACCAATAACTCGATGTGGCAGAACGTTATGCAGCGCCCTTTTAAGGCGAGTGAAGTGGGTTAGACTCCTACCATCGGGACCAAGTGGAGAATCAATTGGCAAGGCGCCAATCTCCCCTGCTAAGGGATGAGTCCCAAAAGGATTTGCTTCGATTGCAAGGTTCTCCGCCATACGGAAGTAGTCCGGCACGGACGAGGACACCGGTTTGAACCCGGCTGGCCGAAAGGCTCTAGAGTTCGATTCTCTATGCTTCCGCCATTTCCCTCAGTAGCCCAACCGGCAGAGGCGGCAGTTTCAAGAACTGCACAGTACAGGTTCAAATCCTGTGTGAGGGACCATATCCTGGAGTAGCAGAATTGGCATATGCGGGAAACTTAAAATCTCCGCCATTTGTGGGTTCAACTCCCACCTTCAGGACCACTTGACAAAATTTAATAATGTGATAAGGTGTATGTATGAAAACATATTTTACATCTGACCATCATTTTAATCACACCAACATCATTCGCTATTGTAACCGTCCATACACCTCTGTGGAAGAGATGAACGAAGACATGGTTAGAAGATGGAATGAAACCGTGTCTAATGAAGACACAGTATACTACCTTGGTGATTTTTCACTTCAACCTAAAGAAGTAGAGTATTGGCTATCTCGCCTCAATTTTAAAGTTATCCATCTATATCTAGGTAACCATGATGCCCCCTTCAAAAAGCCAAGTCTAGACAATAGGTACAAACAATGGGGATTTACCTCTGTTAGAACAACTGGAATTTTTGAGAAGGATCAATACAAATTCTTCTTATCCCACCTTCCTTATAAAGGATTAGAAGGCGGAGACTATGAAGAACGATATGCAGATCTCCGCCCAACAGATAAAGGCGATTGGATGCTTTGTGGACACGTACACGAAAAATGGAAAATCAAGAACAAGATGATTAATGTAGGAGTAGATGTGTGGAATGGCCGCCCTGTAAGTCTGGAAACACTTCTATCCGTAAGGAACAATAATAATGGCGATATTAATCGTTGGGTAAAAGAAAGGGCTTGACAAATTGATAGAAGGTTTGCTACAATAATTCCATAATGATGAATCTCGTAATAGCACTGACACCTATGACCGCCGACAATACACCGGAGGGGAACAGGTTGACCTAGGCGAAATACAAGATAAACCATTATCCAGTACACCCTTAGGCAACAGAGAAATCAACCGCCTGAGGGCTTTTTAGTTCTAGAGAGTTTACTCTCAAATTGCACCCTGACAATTGAATATGCTATCGGAGTATGGGGGAATTGGCAGACCCAGTAAATCTGTACTCTGAAATTTACCCCATTAGGAAAATTGGTAAATCCGGGACCCTTAGAAGGTTCAGTCTCTCAGTTCGACTCTGAGATGGGGTACCACTTTCAAACTCAACAACAAAGGAGTTACGAACCTTAAATGTGAATAATTGTATTAGCTACAATGTTAACTATGCCAATTAAATTTACATTAGAAATACTAACTCCTGTTGTTGCTAGTTCAATAAATTGGGCTGAGGTTTGTAGAAAGCTAGGCGTTCCGCCTATGACTGGAAGTCAAACCAATTTAAAGAAAAGAGCCAAGATTCTTGGAATAGACGACAGCCACTTTCTGGGTCAAGCCTCTACTAGAGGGAGAACATTTGGATCTAAACGCCCAATAGAGGATTACCTTACAGGTAAAGCAACACTGAACTCATCTCAATTAAGGGATAGGCTAATCAAAGAAGGGTTGAAAGAGAAAAGATGTGAAATCTGTAATTTACAAGATTGGTTAACCAATCCAATTCCTTTAGAACTAGACCACATAAATAGTAATCATTTTGATAACAGGCTTGAAAACCTCCAAATAATTTGTCCTAATTGCCATCACATCAAAACATTAGAAGAAAGGAGAAAGAAAAAACAACCTAAAGAGATAAAAGAATCTAAAAGAATAGTCAAAGTTAAGACTCCTAGAGTCAGAAAATTTGAAATCACAAAAGAAGAATTAGGAAGTCTGGTTTGGTCTTATCCTACAAAGCAAGTAGCTAAGATGTTTGGTGTATCAGATAAAGCAATAGAGAAACGTTGTAAGCTATTAGGTGTCATCAAACCACCAAGAGGATATTGGGCGAAACAACAAGCTACAAAACATATCGAAGTAGGTTAAGACCTCACCGCTTAGGCGTACTGGTTCAAGTCCAGTTACTTCGACCACCTTCAGAAGCTCAACTGAATATAAAAAAATAGAGCAATGGCGGCGCCATCCATTTAAAAACACTGGCCATATCGGGATCTAGCTCATCAGCAGAGTATCCGCCTTGGAAGCGGAGGGTACGAGGGGCAGCACCTCGGATTCCGACCACTTGCTCTAACAAGAGCAAAAAGAGAAGCAGCAGAAGCAGGTTCGATTCCTGCCTTCCTTTCCTAGGTTAGGGAGTAGTGTACTGGATAACACAGCTGCGCTGTTTACCTCTGGGGCGGCCTCAACCGTGACTCAGAGACATCGGCGGATAACGCCTGGTTTGTCTCCCTGTACCTGCTGTGAGAAGGAGGTACAAAGACTTTAAAAATCACCAGAAGAGTTCATTCCGCCAATGTGGGCCTCGTACAAGGTACGGAGATTCCTTGCAAGAATTTCTTGCCGAGAGCGTTACTCGGGTGGTCCACCAATTCATTAGTCAGAAGTTCAGCTGACTTGACCTATTCGGGTATACCAAGAACTTGAGGACGTTCCTCTTAGCGAATAGGTAAGTGAAAATAGAACATGGGGACTCCTTCCGCCACATTAAGCTAGCAAAAGAGAAGGAATTATGGGGCAGGTTACGAAGTAGTCGAGTACCTTGACTTTCAATCAGGTGAATAGAGCCAGTGCAAGTCTGGTCTGCCCTCCCAAGTTCATAAGAACAAATTGCTTATGGCGGAAGCGCTTCCGCCAGGCTCATACCAGATAAGCCGAGAAGTGAGGCGGAGAGTTCATATCTCTTTTGTAATAGGAGCATTACCTATATCTGGGACCAACTTAGTGGTTTCCTCTATGAGGCGGGAAGTATAAAGCGTAACTGCCCTGTCAGCCTTGGCGAAGCTGAAGTAGAAGACCTAAAAATCTTCCAAGCCTATTCCAGTGTGGTGCAGAGTGGTAATGCGCTCGGCTGTTAACCGAGACTCCGCTAGTTCGATCCTAGCCGCTGGAGCCAATTACACAAGAAAAGAGGTCCGCCCGATACCTTTGTAAGAAAATCGGAGCAATATGCGGTTCTGGGCCATAGGTTGGTCACTTCCCTTCCAAGGAATGAAAAAGAGTTCGAGTCTCTTGTACCGCTCCATATCCCTGTTTCGTTCAATGGTAGGACGAGAAGCTTACATCTTCCAGACGGTGGTTCGATTCCATCAATAGGGACCAAATGACTCATTAGCTCAGCGATAGAGCTTTCCGCTGTTAACGGAATGGTCCTTGGTTTGAATCCAAGATGAGTCTCCAAATGCGGAACTAGCTCAATAGGCAGAGCATCTGGTTGCCAATCAGAAGGTTAAGGGATCATTGCCCTTGTTTCGCTCCATACGCCGTCTAAGCAGAATTGGTTATGCACTTTCTTGGTATGAAAGAGATACAGGGTTCAAGCCCCTGAGATGGCTCCAAATGTCGGTATCGTATAGTGGTAGTACAGCGCCCTTGTAAGTCGCTTGCGACAGTTCGATTCTAGTCTACCGGCTCCAATCGTAGTGTGATGTAAAGAGCATCGTGAAGCTTATACCTTCAAGTGGGACAGATTATCCCCGTGTACAGGAGCGTTACCTGTCACTACGTCCAATACAAAAAGAGCGGCTTTTCAGCCGCTCTTTTCATTTGTAGGTTTAAGACTACGAGATACCTAGTGGGTTCAGAGTTCCAGAACCGTCTCCTCTTACACGAGACGATACCGCCATGTGTGCAGAGTTTACAGAGTTCCAGTTTTCTCCAGCAGTTGTTTCGTAAAGAACAACCATGTTGATCAACGCTACACCCGCAGCAGTTGCGTTAGAGCTTGAGGCGCCAGTGTCAACTAGAGCGAAGCTTACGTAAGGGTTGGCGAAAGTTGTGTTGATGGTCATGTAGGTTGAAGTACTCGCAGCTGAAGCAAATTGCTGCCAAGTTGCTCCTGCAAAGTTCAAAGCTGAGCTTGAAGTTGCGTTAAGAGCAGCGTTGACTGCGCCTGAACCAGCTCTACCAAACACAAGAACGGTAGCAGGAACGCCCGTGTTAAACGAGGCAGTCGCAATACCGGAAGCCGAAGCTGTTAGGGAGTTTTGAATACCCAGGTCAGCCTTTAGGTAAACGTGAACACCGCCTAGGGCTTGTCCAACGAATCCATTAACTTGAAGAGGAAGTGCCATTTGATAAATTTCTCCATTTGCTTCGTTTCATTCCGTTCCCTTACTTCACTGAATAAGGAGGAGCATGGAAGCTTATTTAATATTCTAGCTAGCGAAATAAAATTACCGTGATATACTTAAAATAGGACAGACCTGTTTTAGGAGAAAATGGTGCAACCGCATATTTGTAAGTTATGTGAAAAATCTTTTATGAAGACTGGAGCTAACCCTAGCCAATTTTGCTCGGATACATGTAGATTCTGGTCTAAAGTAGACAAGACACCAGGCTTGGGGCCAAATAGAGACTGTTGGGAGTGGGTTGGAGGTGGAAACCTAAATACTACAAACAAAAAGTACTTTCAATTTAGCATTAAAAACAAACTTATTTTAGTTTATAGAGTATCTTGGCTTTTGGCCAATAACCAGGAGCCACCCGAGAATTTAATGGTTTGCCACCACTGCGATAACCGAAAGTGTGTTAGGCCGAATCATCTATTCTTAGGCACCCAAAAAGATAATATTCATGACATGATTAAAAAAGGCCGACATTTTTCTAAATTAAGCAAACTTAATGTAGTTGTAATTCGTAAACTTAATGCAATAGACAGCAAAAAATATACAATTGCATATCTAGCAACTGTATTCAAAGTCAATAGAAAAACTATTTCAAAAGTTGTTAACAATAAGACTTGGATTATTCATTTTGAATGATGCCCTCACGTGGGGCAGAGGAGCATAGGGATGCTAGGTACTATTCTATCTAGGACTTATTTTCTTTCTTTTCTATTGGCGGCGGAAGTCTTACGCCTAATCCGCCAAGCAAAGAACGGAAAGGTTGATTTTCAATTTGATGAATAACTCGTTCTATATCTGAAAACATACGATCATATTCAGAATCCAAGGCGCCTTTAGGAGCTTCGTCTATTCTCTTTGTAGATTCTGGGGCGTGGTCATAGGTAATAGTTGTAGTTCCATCCGCGTGTTCTTCGATAACCTTGTCTCCGAAGGTAGCTGATCTCCGCCCAAAGCCTTGAAGCATAGGAAGAAGTTTCCACACAGCGTAACGCAGTCCATCGGTAGGGTGGGTCATTGTGTATACACGAGATCTGTTATTAGATCTGGCGGCGTTGTGATCTCCAGATTTGTCCATAGCTGGGGCATCTGTAGCTTCTGTTGTAGAGGTTGTTGACTTCTTCCACTTAAGGTTGGCCAGCGAAGCTACAACATGAACACATTTAGGGTTAATGAATAGTTTATTTTTAACAAGTACTTCATTCAAAGTATCTACACATTCCTTTAGCGGAATCTGTTCTCTGTCTGCCTCCATAGAAGTAAGGAAACCATTCTCATGAAGGATGGCTAACATCTTGTCGTACTTGGTAAGCTCTCTGGAGGTCTGTCCATCCCATCCTTTAGGATCTCCAAACATACGGATAATCGTACCTTTATAATGGTGTTTATAACGGCGGCAGAATTCTCGGGCGACATCTTCTGCTGAGGCTTTTCCATATGGATTATCCATAGTAGGGCCAGACATGATGATTTCATCTTTGACCACAAGCTCACCATTAACCAGCTGCGAGATAGAAGAGCATTGAGGTTTGAGGTTAAAGTCTATACCCCAAATAATATCTTCATCCCAATCTATGTCTTCATCTTCTTTCAGTACGTGAACATCTTTATTAAACTTGTGGTAGACTTGATCGTCTTCCAAGTTCAAGTCAGTTCGCCCTTGTACAAGAACTCCGATTGTTTGTTTGTCGTAGCTTTGAACAAGACCTGTAAGATACACAGGGTCCATATTCTTGTTATGGCCAGTCTCTGACTTTATAACACGAGTATATTGCTGATCTCCAGGGCAGTAGAAAGCTTCATTTTCCCATCTCCAGAAACCTTTAATAGCGCCACAATCTGGACACTCAAACTTACCACTGGCTTTCTTTTCCCAGCTGACTTCCTTACCATTCAACGCACAAGAACCGCAGAGGTGGCAAGTGCATCTTGGGCCAACAAGCTTTTCAACAGGTCCTTGAGACGTATCAACGCCATCAAATTTATAAAGTTCAAAGGTATTGTTAATCCAGCTATCCACAGAACGAGTTGGGTTAGTACAGAGGATGATTTGATTTACATCGGGCGGCTTCGCCCGAGCACGGGACAGGAGTGTCATATATGAGTTTTCATCTGGTAGCGTGTGAGGTTCTTCAATACAGAGGATGCCTGCGCTGAAACCTACGTTACGGGCAATAGCATCTTTAAGGTTAAGATATGTATACTTAGATCCGTTGTACAAAGACATGATGTTTGTCTTTGTTCCAAAGCCTTGAGCGCAGGCTGGATGTTTCCACAGCTTACCTGTTTCTGTATTACGAAATGCTCTTTCAAAATACTCAAGCGTGTTTCTACGAGCCATTGTAATATCGTAGGCGCCTACGTAACATTGCAAACCTGGAAAGGCAAGCCCCATGTCAATCGCAAGGTTAACCTCACCCATAGTGTTGTGAACAACTGTAAAGTCGCCTAGCAGGAATAGATGATCTCCGCCCAAGACGATACCGTAGTAATCATCTTCTTCTACCTGTTCAAGAGTAAATTTAGTCTTTAAAACATCCTTTACTTGTTTCCTTGGAGCGACCTTTTTACGCGCTAGACGAATAGGTAAGTCGGACATTTCTCCAGAAATAGACACTTTGTAATATGTGCCAGTTTTCTTCTCGCCTTTATAGGTGCAAGACTTTTGAACTTCTTTGACATATGCAGCCAGCCCTAAAGACCTAGCAACAAAAGCAATATCTTCTGCCAGCACTTTAATTTTTTGGGTTATTTCAATAACTCCACAACCGTGATAACCATCAGAGTCGATCAAACCAGCCAAAAGTGCTTTGCGGTTTTTAACAGATGCAGTCTTGTAGATATGTGGGATATGCTTATTGAATAAAACATTCAAATCCCGTAGTGTGTTTAATATGGAGTTATCGGACTTACCATTTGCTGTATGCTTAGATAAAGCATATGTGTTAGCTCTTCCCTTCGCACCGGCAAGAGTTGTTAGGCTAAGCTCTTTATAAACCCCTACAAAATTATGAAGATACTCAACTATTTCATGATCCATAGTTGTAATATTGGTATTATTAGCTGACCCATCACCTAACCATAGCCCCAGGTAGTAAGGATCAATTGGAAGTTTCAACCCCTTAGGAAATTCAATACACTCCGCCCGATAGAGTTTGTAAGTTGCTTTCTTTCTGGTAGACCATGTTAGATACTCTTTGACAGAAACATTAATTATTTCTTGTCCTCGATATCTGGGTGGTTTAATATAAACAGAACCACTTTTATTAACGCGCTTAGCGCTACGTTCATGCATACCACATTTCAAGCTTAAAATATGGGATTCGTTGCAATAGAAGGGTTCACCTTTATTGGGGATTACCTTATAAAAGATTTCTCTGCCTCTTCCTAAAGCAAGTACTTGTTTTGGTTGGGAGTCTGGACCCATTAATAGATCTCCAACCTTGACATCTTCTATTTTTACAATGCTTCCGTCCCAAGACAGTACTCCTGTCCCCTTTTTTAAGCACTTACCGCTACCAAAACCACCAATAGAAAGAAGACGGTCTTGGGTACAGTGATGTGGGCGCTTATCAGGCGGCATCCAGTTGATATAGTATTTCTTCTGAAGGTCGTTTGGACCTGGCGGAGCCAGCCCAGTATCCGGCCACAGAACTACAGGAGGTATATTAGCCATCGAATGCCAAATGCTTCATTGTGTCCGAAGTTCCAGTTACGTCTGTGACAGTAGCTTCGCCTTGAAGTACTGTTGGATTGTCTGTTGCAGTTTCCGCCGAAACCAAAGGATTAATTGCCTTGGCTTTAATCATCATTCCAAGCAAAAGCATTTCGTTCTGAACAAGTATCTGTTTTTCGTTTCTGGATTCTTTAAGAGCTTCACGGGCCTCTTTCAAATCCACCTTTTTAATAGGATCGCCTTGTTTATCAATTCCGATGACAACTCCTTTCATCGCAGCTTCACGAATTTCTTCAAAATATTCCATTCTTTTATATGCATCTGAGTTAGGGTGGGAATCAATCTCTCTACGAGTAGCTGTACGGATAGATTGAATATCTATCTTGTGCTTTTCAACAAAGTCTTGGAAAACTGCTTCTGAGATATCCTCGCCCCAGACTCGTTTATATTTCTCTCTTACTCCAGCTCTATATTCAGTTTGGGCTAAGGTAACTACTAGCCAAGCGGCACGGTCATATGGTAAAGTAGGTAGGGGCGGGGTTTGTTCTGCCATTTAAAAAAGTTCCTCTACTT
>ERZ869925.733-NODE-733-length-20121-cov-23.639689_pt1 | contig 20121 bp, 43 predicted proteins | sample MGYA00579311_ERZ869925 | MGnify/ENA primary metagenome ERZ869925 (study PRJEB32216, sample SAMN09231817) | wastewater metagenome | place: USA: Maryland | collected 2016-07-30 | study: EMG produced TPA metagenomics assembly of the PRJNA472060 data set (Reclaimed...
CTGACGGGCTGACGGGCTGACGGGCTGACGGGCTGACGGGCTGACGGGCTGACGGGCTGACGGTATCTCGTGTCCGCCATACGGCCGCGGCCGGGCCGAAAAATTCCGGCCGCGGGGCTTGCCCGTTTTGCTCGAAATAAGAAACGAAAAACGCCTTGACGTCCCGCAAGAAGCCCGCGCCGATTCTCGTTTCCAAGGTGTCCAGTCAGCCCGGCAAAAAATTTTTTCGGCCGTTTTTCTAGGGGATTGTTTGATGGTACTTGCCTTGCGCTGTCGATACGCTATTCTAATGGCATCGCGGGCAGAAACCCGCGACGACTTTCACGAGAGAAGGTAACGCTATGAAGATCGAATACTGGGTGAGCATCGGCGGAATGGTCTATCGGGCTGCGTGCACGAATGACGCGGGGCTTGCGGCTCTCGTCACCGCCGGACACGTCGCATGGAAAACAATCGACGGGGCGCGAGTTTAGTTGACCATCCACCGGGGCGCCGGCAATCCCGCCGGCGCCGGCAATCCCGCCGGCGCCCCCACTCACGAGATAACGTCCATGCGCACACTTTCCGAATTCAAGGCAGCGGCGATCGAGCGAGGGATAGACTGGCCGGCGGCGCGTAGCCTTTATGATTCAATGCGCGCCGACGAACTATCGGCCCACGATCGCGCAACGGAATTCCGCCGGGAAGCCTACCGTAGGCTTTCGGGCGACGTGCACGGTGGCAGGTTCAAGGCCGGGCACCGGCACGAGTTCAACGGTGGCGACTATACCACGATCCCCGGTTTCGACATTGTGGCCGACGGGTTGCGGGCGGAGTATCCCGAACTACTCGGCGCCGAAACCGCCGCGGCGGAATTGTGGGAGGCGCTCACAAGCCCCGCGCCAGAAGCCCCCGCCGCGGCCGATACCATGCGCCGCGCATTGGAACGCGCGGCCGTTGAATGTCCGGCCGCGCCGGGTTCAATGCGGGACATGGTATCCATTCGAGAGGCGGCCGCGCTCGCGGACGTTAGCGAGCAGTGGATGCGACGTCTCGTCGCGTCAGGAAAAATCCCCGGCCACCCGGTCGGAAAATCCTACGTTGTCTCGGCTACGGCCGCGGCACGATTCAGGCGCCACCCTACGGCCGGGCGCCCCCGCCACTCCGCGGCCGACCTTTCGGACGTCCCATTCTAAGGAGCCCCACACTGTGACGATCAACCAGTTTATTCGCCTTGCGGCCGAACTAGCAGACAAGCCTGAACAGGTCCGCCGCACGATCGAGCATATGGGCGCAGGCGACCTAGCATCCGCGGCCGATACTGCCGGGGGGCGCGGTTCCGAAACTTGGTGGGCCGCGGAATTTTTCGTCTTGCGGCTCGCCGAGCACGGCGCAACCGAAGCCCCACGATTCAAGGCGACGGAGCCCCGCCGCAAACCGCAGACCGCCGCATTATTCGCGGACTAGCAGACCCCCGAACGTAAAAACCCGAAACCGGCCGCGGGTTTTATCGGCCGGACGATCCCCCCGAACGTAGGAAACTCGAAACCATGGCAACCGAAACCAGAATTCTCCCGTGTGGCGCAATCATCGAGCGATACGGAATCATCGGCACGACGACCGCGGTATACGCTGCACACCGGCCGGCGCCAGCGTACCAGGGCTTTTCTAGCTGGCAGACAATCGACGGCCAGACATGCGGCCGGATAGGTACGGAACGGCTACCGCCTGAACTGGAATCGCTGCCCGCCCGGACGATGGAGCGATTCGCGGCCGTTCAGGCTTGGCAGGAAGACCGCTACGCCGAAGCCTATCGCCTGATTTTCGAGGCTTTCCCCGAGGCTAAGACTCCGCCCGTTGCCGGAGGGTATAGGCAAAGCATGGGCGAAGTGTGCACATGGACGAACTAACGCGCCCGAGCGTGATAACCCCGAACGTAACAACCCCAGACCGAAAGGATACCCCGGCCGTGAGCATTGACGACACTTTCGACATCCTGAACGTAGGCGACCGCATCCGCTCCGCCTGTTTTTTTGACGGCCCGGAAAACCGTTGGATAGTGCAATTTTTCCGATGGCGGGGAGGGGAAATCATCCGCGCATCGTATGACCGCCGGACCACGAAAACCGAGGAGCGCAGAATCCCGCGCGACGACTGGCACCACGCCGAACTAGAAAAAATGTACTGGGGCGAGCGCCTCAACTATTCAATCTGAACCCCTAACCCCCGAGGATAGAAACCCGATGAAACTCCACGAACAACGCGACCACTACGTAGAAACGCTCCGCCAAGTTTACGACGCGGTGCACGCTGCCCGGTGCTCGATCCTACGGAAAATCGCCAGCCCATACGGCGATGGCAGCCGGTCCAACATGGTAAACGCCACTACGGACATCCTGCCCCGGCTTGAAGAGATTTTGAGCAGCCTACCCGCGGAGGCTTGGCCCCGAGACTGAAAAAAACCGACAGAAAATACAACCTATAGACACGCCCGAGCCGATAGACTAGAGTATCACCAGAACGCAACGAAAACCCCCAGAGAAAGGAACCCGGAACATGGAAACCGTATGCGACTTCGGAAACAAGATCGGCGGCGCCCGTAAAGACCTTGCGCAGATCGGCCGCACGCCCGAAGGCCTGAGCCCGTACCGCCGGACGCGACGCCCGGCCCGCCCGGCCCGCTTCGGCATTTACCACGGCCGCGGCGACAACGCAGCCCGCGTATACGTCGCGCGGTACATCCGCGGAGGGACAAGCCGCGGGCCCGTGCCGCTCCAGCATTTTGACACGATCGAGGCCGCCCGGAATTGGATGGACTCGACCCCGCTGCCTGAACTGGAAAAGATGCACCGGGCCGCCGTTGCGGCCCTTGCCATCACCGACGAAGTATGCCGCCGCCCCGAGAACAAGCCCCGGACGGGCCCCGATTATCGCAACGGCCGCCCCGTCAGCCCGGAGGAGTTTATGGAAACCTTCCGCCCGTATGGGGTGGAATTCGGAAACTGGCAGGACAACCGACAAGGCGCACTCGACCAAGCCTACGACGCACTGCGCGACCTTGCCGAGACTGTAGGAATCCCAGCCGACGCTATCGGGTTCCAGGGTACGCTAGGGCTCGCTTTCGGTGCCCGTGGCCACGGTAAGGCGTCGGCCCACTACGAATCCGCCCGGCACGCTATCAACCTCACCAAGACCCGCGGCGCCGGATGCCTTGCACATGAATGGTTCCATGCTTTCGACCACGACCAGAGCGGCCGCGGTTCCAGCTATCGAGCGTATACGCAAACCGACGGACTCCGCCGGCTCGCCGTCACGCTTCGAGGCTTGCCAATGTACCGCCGGGCCCGCAAGGCCGACGCGACCCGCTCAAAAGCCTATTGGAGCGAGCCGCACGAAATGGCCGCGCGGGCTTTTGAGGCTTGGGTGAGGAGCCGAGTAGAAAACGACTATCTCGCAAACATCCGCACGCCGGCGGAATTCGACCGGCCGGGGGATTGTTACCCGTACCCGCTCGCCGAGGAGATGCCGACGATCGACACAGCTTTCCGCCAGCTTTTCGGGGTAGCGTGAAGGCTACCGAGGATGATATGCCCCGCCGGCGCGGTGCCGGCAGGGCGGCCCGTGGAAACCAAAACAGAGAGGAGCCCCGACCGTGAAAACCATGACCGCAGACAAGCCCCGCAAGACGAAGCCCGTCCCGTGCACCCGTTGCGGAGGTAGCGGCTACGTCCAATCGACCATCGAGGGCGGCCGTTGCTTCCGCTGTCACGGCGCACGCCGCGACCCGACAATATACGACTGGACTTTCCCCGCCGGCTGGACCGCCGAGCAAGTCGCCGAATTCCTCGCCGAGCAAGACCGCAAGGCCGCAGCCCGGCAGGCGAAACGCGACGAGAAGCGCAAAGCCGCGGAGGCCGCAACGTGGGCCGCAAACGTGGAAGCCTGTCCGGCCCTTGCCGAACTGGCGGAGATCGACCCCTACGGCGATCTAGTGCAGAAGGCCCGCCGCTACGGCATGACGGAGAAGCAGCAGGCATACGCCGCACAGCTTGCCGAACGCCACCGGGCCGCCGCCGCACGGGAGCAGGAGGCCGAGGCTCGCCGGGCCGCGGGCGTCACCTGCCCGACCGGGAAACAGACCGTCCGCGGAATCGTGGCCGGCTTCAAGACGCAGGAAAGCCGCTACGGGGCCGTCACGAAAATGATCGTACGGACGGCGGAGGGGTGGGCCGTATACGTGACGGTGCCGGCAGGCATCGACCCGGCCCGCGGGGATGCGGTGGAGTTTACCGCGACCATCGAGCGGAGCGACCGCGACCCGCTTTTCGGTTTCGGCAGCAGGCCCACGAAGGCCAGCATCATCAAGCATGCTACCGAGTGAGACGCAAAGCCCAGCCGGCGCGGTGCCGGCGGGGGTGGATCGAGGAAACGAGAGAGAGGGCAAAGAAATGATTCAGGCAGAAACTACCGTTGACCAAGACAATTACGGCCCCGTCGTGAAGTTCGACGCTACGCCGTGGTTTGAGCAAGCGACAGCCGACCAGATCGAGCAGCTAGCCGCAGAGGAGTTTTTCGCAGGCGACACGTCCGACGAGGTAGCCGAATTCTGCGCGGACCGCGACGCGACGCTACAGGGCTTTTTTGGATACGTACGCTTTCGCCAGGAGCACGGCAGCGGCGCCGGCGGGTATTCGTGCCGAGTGAGCGAGGCCGACGCTATGGAATGGCTCGCCGAAAACCGGCCCGCGCTTTTTCGCTCGCTCCGAGGCCCGAACCCGCCGGGCTACCCCGGCCCGTGCCCCGAGGGCATGGACTGGAGCGCATGGCTTGCGATGAACAACGTGGATTGACCCCGACCGAGTGAACGCGGCGGGCCGCCAACGTGGCGACCCCCGGAACGTAGGAACCAGCAGAGAAAGGGAAACGAAATGACCGAGGACCTTGAGAGCATCGGATTTAGCGCGGCCTGCTCGATTCTGTGGAGTCTGAACAGCGGCGAATACCGCGACCACGGAGACGGCAGCGCCACCGTATACGCGGAATTTCACGGCCAAGGCGAATACCCGGCCGGGATTTTGTCCGCCGTCGTCAGCCGCGGCGAGCCCGTGCGGCTTTCGGTGGCCGCGACATTCTGGCGCGACCGTCCCGACGGCACCCCAACGACCGAGGCCGACCGGCTCGCAGTGTCGCGGGCGACCGAGGAGCAGCTACACGCAATCGGCATCGAGTGGCGAGACGTGGCGACGGCCTGACCGCAACCCCCGACCGGAGGAACCGGCGGGGGCGACGGACGGGCCGGCACTGTGGCCGGAACGTGGAAACGACAAGAAAGGAAACCGAGCGATGAAAGAGACAGCACAACAACACGCCCAATACGTCGATGCTTGCGGGCTTGCAGTAGACGCAGCCGAAGCGGGGGCCGCGGCAAAATCCGCATGGAGGAAATTGCAATCGCTGGAGCGCAAGGCTTCGGAGCTTTACGCGGCGGCGATGCACGCCCACCAGCAGGCCGGAGCCGCCAAGACGGCGGAGGGCTTGAAGAAGGCGAGCCGCAAGCACTGGCGAGCGCAATACGTCGCGGCGTCGGGGTTCCAAGACATCTACGAAGGCAGGGACTACGGCCGACTCGATCCGCTGGACTTGCTGGCGGCGATCAAAAGGCTGCTGGCCCACCATGAGGCAGGAGACGACTACGACGCAACCAGCGCCGCGGAGGCCGCAATAGCAAGGGCCGAGGGCCGATCCAAGTAGTCCCCCCGGCCGAGTAAACGGGCCGGCGCGTTGCCGGCGCGTTTGTGGAAACCCAAGAACAAAGGAAAAGACCATGAGCAGCCTAAACAACCCCGAGAACTTCGCCGGCCGCGTCAACTACGCGGCGGCTGCGATGATTCGAGGATTCGGCCCCGACGGAGCAACGAGGGGCTTCGACGACTGTTTTGAGAACACCGACGGCCCCGTAGTCGCCGCGGCGCTGGCCCGCCGCGCGGAGAGGAACGAGCGACTCAGGGCCGCCATGCGGATTCTCGACCCGGCTTACGTTGCCGCCGCCGTAGCGAAGTATGGCGGCGTGCGGAACCTCACGGCTGCCGCTCGTGAACTCAGAGCGCAACGCAACGCAGAGGATGCCGCGAGGTTCGCCAGCATGGAGGCCGCTCGGTGACCACCGAAACGGAATACCGAATCAGCCCGCGGGTAGTGCTGCGCCCCGGCGACCGCTTCCGCGTCAGCCGCGGCCCGTACTGGCGAACGGCCAACGGCGAGCGGGTGCCCATGGCAACGCGGGGACTATGCACGTTCGTCGCCGTGATCCGCCAGCGGTCGCGGGCGTTCGTGCTGGCCCGTTGCGGCGAAGGTTTCGCCGTGTTGCACGTCGAGGGCCGGCGCCGGAATCGGATGATGCCGGAAATGGTTTGCCGTCCGTATGTGCTGCGGAGGGCCGGAAAAACGAAAGCCCGAGCGGCGAAACGATGAAGCTATTGACCGATGTAGGCCGATAGAGTAGAGTAATCAGGAACGAGTAACCCCGAGCATAGAAACGAGAGGATGGCCGACGATGGTGCGAAACAAGACGCAGCAGCCGAAGACCTTTTGCGGCTTGCAGATGCCGCCCCGGCTTGGGGGCGGGCGAGCCAAGGTGATCGCCCGCGACGGCGCCACGTTCACCTATCGCTGGCCGTGCGGCTACGAACAGACCGACGTGCTGACGCAAGGAGTCGGCCGTCTAAAGAAGCCAGCGTCAGACGACACTGCCGCATTCTTCGCCCGCTATTGGGCGCAGGGTGTGACATACGAATGCCCGCGGTGCCGCCGCGAGGCGATCAAGAAGGCGAAGAAGTGAAACACGCCCCGGCCGTGTGGCCTGGGCTCGAACGAGAGAACCCAAGAGGAAACGACGATGAGCGCAATTTGTGACTTCTACCTTGAAATGGCGGAGCGTGGCCTGTGCCCGATCGAGGACGGCGAGACGCTGCCGGCTGGCGTCACGACCACGACGGCTGACTACGTGACCCGGTTCGGCGAAACGATGCGGGCCGCTTGCATCACGACGATGCAGGCCCACGCATGGAGCCGCCGAGCCGACTGCCCCGAGACGGTGCGGGCGTTTCTCCGTGACTTCGACATCGAGATTCTGGAGGGCCGCACGGCCCGCGGAATCGACGCGACCGCCGCCCGGCTGGCCGGCGAGATCGTGGCGGCCGTCACGGCCGGCGAGGAGTTGCCCGACGAGTGGCACAACCTTGACTGCTATGCCGACATCGGCGAGCCGACGGCTTGCGAGGTCGTGCGGCTGGTGCGGGAGGAACTGGAGGGGACGGGAATCCGCCCGTAGTGACCGATTGCCGCCCCGGCTCGTTGCCGCGGCGGTTCGATGATGGGATGATTTCACCAGCCCCCCGGACGGGGGAACGAGAGGAGAGGACGATGAGCAGCTATGTGGTCTACGGGTGGCGTGCAGCGGTGGCGATCCACCGGAGTTTCGCCTGCACCCGCGAGGAGTTGCCGGTCGAGTTGCAGCGGGTGGCCGGAAAGGACTTCGGCCCGATGATCGGATGGGAGTGCGTCGAGAGCCGCGAGGCCGCCGACAAGATCGCGCTGGCCTACTGTGTCGATCAGTTGAAGAAGCACCCCCTGACGCCGCAGGAGGTGGCCTGGATCAATGAAGGGGCGTCGGCTGCGATGAGAGCCTGACCCCGGCACGGCGAAACGAGAGTTCAAACAACACCCAGCCGCCCACGTGCGGCGAAACCAGAGGAGAGCGAAGATGAAGACGATCAATAGCCTTAGCGACAGCGAAGCGCACGCGTTGCTTTGCGCAGTGAACAGCTTCCTTGCGGACCGCGACGATGCAGCAGAAGCGATGACAGGCCTGCGATTCGAGCATCGAGACGGCTACTTAGATTGCCCTCGCGTATATGCCAAGGCTTTCCGGTCAGCCGTCAGCAAGCTGGCGCGCATCGCCAAATGCGCGGAGAGCGACTACGACTATTGGAGTCACGAAACATGCACCGCATCGCTGTACGACGAGCAGGAATAAGTGTCTGATTCACCAACGCCGCCCCGAGCGGCGAAACGAGGAGAGGGACGATGCTTTCATTCAAACGAGTAAAGCTTGAAACGAACATGGACTTGTTCGTTTTCTACAAGCTCGACGGGCTGGCGGAAGGCGAGTCGTGCGCCGTGATGCCGGAGGACAACAACAGGCCGCGGGGTGAGTGGTACGTGGCAACGAAGCGCAAGGGGCGCAAGGGCGTGATTCGCTGCAAGTCGCTTGAGGCCGCAAAGGCGGCGGCAATGGAGTGGGCCCGTCCGAAGAAACCAGCGAGGGCGAAGAAATGAAGAATTCGAGGCTCACGCCATACGAAGCCGGATGGCTCACGTTTTTGGTGAAGCAGGGCATCGCCAGCGATGCCGATGCCCGGCAGGCGATGCACCGGGTGGCCCAAGATGCCATTGACGAACTGAACGCCCGACGGGCTGCGAAGAAGGCTAGGAAAAAGCGTAAAGGACAGTAGGCTACCGAAGTCGATATAACCCAAGGAGGACAAAGCGATGAAGCGATGGATTGGACGGGCATACGCCTACAACGGCGAGGCGACTGCCGACGTGGAAGAGGTGACGGACTTGGGGGGCGGCTTGATCGAGCGAACGGACGGCACGCGGCGACACCTGTTTTCGTTCGAGCGTCTTTTCGATACCCGCGAGGCTGCCGAGATGGCGGCGGCGGCCGGGATTGAAGCCATCGCGGCGAAGTTTGCCGCCAGGGCCGCCGAACTGCGGGAGGCCGCTGCGTCCCGCGTTGCCGCCAGCCAAGTGGTGAGCGTATGATCCGCGACACTTGGCGGGCGCTCCTCGTGCTCGTCGTCGGCGGGCTGCTGATGGAGGCCGCCGGCCTTCGTCAGCAGCAGCCGGCGCCGGCACCGCAGCAACCGGCGCCGCAGTGGGGCTACCATCCCCAGCCGGCCGCATACCCCGTATACGCGAACCCCGAGCCAGACCGCCCGCTTCGGCGCATCGGTGCGGCTTTTGTAGAATTGGGCGACTCGATGATAGGAGCGATCCGCCGATGAAGATTGAAACGAACGACTGGATAGCACTGGCAGAGGCCTGCGGCGAAACAGGGATGGCCAAGCGAACGCTCTACAACGTCGCAAAGCGACTGAACCTCGTGCACGAGTTTTTCGGCACGCTGGTCGTCAGGAAAAAAGACCTGCCCAAGATCGTCGCCGGCAAAAAAACAGTCGGCAATCCCGACTGGATCGAATCCTACGAAAAGGCGTCGGCCAGCGGACTCCGAGCCGTCGAAAGTCGGCTCAGGCGAATCGCAGAGCGTGGCATGACCGAGGCCGAACTGCGGCGCGGCGAAAGGATCAAAGCGGGCCAGCGGAGGTCTTCTTCGAGTGGCACGACCGACACAGCAGCCGCAGGCCCGACAGCGGAGTAGCCTCCGCCGCCTCGTGCAGGGGCTTCTCTTCAACATGATCGACGTGGGCCTCCCCGGCCCCGCGAATCACCAGCCCGCACATTTGGCAGACGCCCCCGTCCCGAGCAATCACAGCCAGCCGCACCCGCTGCCATGCAGCCGACCCGTACCCGCGGGCCGACGAGTTGGGGCGACGCTCCCTCGGCCTCGCGGCCAACCAGGGGGGCCGGAACGTAGGGACGCGATGAGGCATTATCTGCCGGCCCATCCGTACATCAGAACGCGATGGGCGTGACGCTTCTGCCACCACTCCCAAACGAGATTCGCAATGAGCTTGGCCAAGACGCTCACCAAGATCATCAGCATTACCGAACCGTACTTCTCGCGGGCTCGACGATTGAGCCTCGCGGCGAGCACCTGTGGGCCAGTAATCGCGTCAGCGTCGAATGGAAAATCCTCGACGGCCATCTCGACAAGCTGGTCACGTAGCTGGCCGTGAAAGGCCAGTCTCATGCCGCCTCGACGGGCGACGTAGTCTTTCAGCGGACGGTATTTGGCGTCGAGCATTTGCCGTCCTTGCAGCCGACAACCACGGGGGGATGCTTCACAAGCTTCCCGGTTCCGTTGCATTGCTGGCACTTCGTCATTGTGACCCCATCGCCAACGATCCCGCGGCCGTAGCAACCGGGGCAAACATCGCCTTGGACGGGAGGCGGTGCCGGCTTCGACTGCTCCAGTTCCATGATCGAGTAGTACCCGGCCACGGCAACGAACGGCTCGATGGATTCAACATCCACCTGCGGCGCACAGCCGGCCACGAGCACAGCGAGCAGAACAAGGCTTCTCATATGTTCCCCGCGGCCCCGTAGGTGGTGTGCCGGCGGCGAGGCCAGCCGGCCACGCTCGACAGGGCAATGCACGAGCCGCAGCGGTCAATCGTGTCGGCCAGTGCCCAGAACGAGCCCTCTGGAATGTCGATGTCGGTGCCATAGATGCGGCGAGGGCCGCTGATCCATCCCCCGCCCCATTGGTTGAGCCACAACACGAGCGCCTGTCCGTAAATACGGTGAATCTCCGGGCGGTCGTCGAACCCGAGCCAGCCTTGCGCATGGGCCCATTTGCCAATCTGCCGAGCCACGCCATGCTCATTGCGAGTCTTGGCGAAGCCTTGGCCCGAGCAGTTGAAAACCCCATACCCGGCCGCCAGATAATCACGAACTTGGTCTCGGCCCTTTAGAAACGTGGCCGTCCGGGCAACGTGCTTTTTCGATTCGGCGAGCCACTTTTCGCCCGGCGGGCGCCGGCCGCCCAGGCGGATCGTCTGTTCGGTGTACCGCGTCAGGTCGATGCCGAGTTCAGGGTACGGCTTGCGGACAAGGAAGCCCTTCTCGCACGCAGTCTTTGCGGCTTCGCTGCACACCCAGCCGTCACCGTCGTACCCTCGCCATGCGAACAGGCTTTCGCGGGCCACGACCCCTTGCGTGATGCCGACGGGCGGAAGCTCCGGGGCTACCTCGACGTGGCCCGTCACTTCGTCGGGCTTTGCGGAGTAGACCTCCATCCCGATTGTCGAGACGAGACAGTTGGCGGCGGCTGCCCCGACGCAGTTGTGAACGGCAAAGCCCTCGGCCAAGAATGAGTGATCTTCCGCCACTTGAAGGCAGTAGACGTCGCCGCTAAACGGCGACCTCGTCACAGACGAAACCTTCTTCCATGCACCGAGCTTGCCATCGACCTTCGATAACGACTCCTTGATTCGCCACTCGCCCAGCACGCCCGGAAAAACCTGCACGGCGTTGTCGCCATACATCGAAAGGTTGCAGGCGGCCCGCGACCTGCCTCGTGGCTTGCGGCGCGTTACGCTCGACGCGATGCCGCACGAGTTGGCAACGTCGAACATGTCGGACACAAGGCCGTGCGACACGGAGACGGCGACAGCCGAGACGCTGTCGTGCGTGTAGTGCGACCGCTTCTTGGATGCCTTGACGTGCCCGTCCCCTGCAAACCAGCCGCGAAGCAGGGCCAGCCGCGCGACTCGCGGCGACGAAAAAACTTCTTTGGCGACACGCTTCGTGTAGGTGTTGCCAGGCGCCAGCCTAGCGAACAAGGCCGCAACGGGAGCCGACGAGACTCGTACGTAAACGACGGACGGCTTCGACGGGACGGAGCAGACGGCGGCCTTTACGGCGAATATCTCTCGAAACAGCTCGGCGGCGTACTCGGCCATGCTCCGCTCTTTTGCCGAGAGGTTCAGCGTGATGCGCTGCGGGCCGTACTTGCCCCTGTCGCACGACCCCTCGGCGAGATAAAGGCCCACGAGCCACGCCAGCCTTGAGTCAAGCCGCACAAAACGGTTGACGGAATGCTGAGCCGACTTGTAGCGAATCTTGCCGTCTTCTTCCGTACGAATGCACCGCAGATGCCTCCCCGGAACGATGGCGCGGTCGGCGTCCTGAAGGTCGAACACGACTGGTTCGCCTTCAGGAGAATACCGCGATAAGAGAACTTCAGTGCCTTCAGTCAGGAGGTCGGCGCGGCACCAAAACTCTGAGCCCTCTCCGCCGGCAACAATCCGATGGTCTGGCGTGCACGTTACTGACCTCGGGCCGCCCTTGACGGATACCGTCAACAGGTCGCCGGAGTATGGCTTCTTGAATGAAGCCTCCACGGCCCTCGGGGTGCCGGTGTGCGAAACAACCTGCTCGCCAGCCTCAATCGACTCAATCGGCTTTTCGGAGCCGTCAGCCATGCGGACGAGCGTGCCGGCCGGGAAGCAATCTCCAAAAAGTTGAGGCACATTCGGAAAGCAGTCGGGGAACACCTTCATCACCGCCGGAAAGAGCAGCGTCAGCTTGCCCTTGCCGAGCCCGGCGAATTCCCACTCGTGGGCAACTTCCGCCCCGTTTGGATTGCCGCCACGGCGGAGAATGTAGTCGCCGAACTCCTCGTCGGCGCGATGATCCACTCGCGCCCCAATGAGGCCGGCTTCGTAGGCGGCTGCGGGGTTGAAACTACTCGCCATGAATCTTCATCACCCACGACAGGACGCCAGAGGCCGCGACCAACTTGGCCCGCACCGCGTCGTCAACCGGCTTCGGATCGGCGCCGTTGGCCGCGATGTAGACAAGGTCGATGGCCTCGCCGAGCCCCTCGTACTTGCCGACGTCGCCGCGGGCGATGGCCAGCCGCAGGCTCCCGGCCTGAAACGCCTCGAACTTCGTCGTGTCGGAGATGATTGGCGAGTCGCGGTCGCTATCTCGCAGCAGGATGAACGCGACGGCGCTATAGAAATTCGAGACGTACTTCCGATCCTTCGGCGTCATCTTTGGGAGGATCGCCTTGAGCGGCTCAGCCCACTTGAGATTCTCGGCCGATGGCTGCGGAACACTGACTGCGGTGGTGCCGGCCGGCGGCCACTCGATATTGAGAGACGCCCCCCGCCACGCAAAGAACAGGAGCACGCCCGCCACAATCCACCTCGACCCGGCGTTCATTTGTCAGACCCCGAAACAAGAGCCAGCGTCACCGCCTCGATCGCCTTGGATGCGGCATCAGAGACGCCCCCGGTGGCCACGAGACGGCCACGCACAACCGCCAGGGCCGACATAGCCTGCTGGTACGTGATGCCCGCAGTCGGCTTGCTGCCGCCCTTGGGAAGCATCGCCGCCAGCTTCGGCCACAGGCCGACCACCACCGCGGCGGCCGTTCCAGCCACGCCCACGATGACGTCGATGTTCACAGGGCACCCCCGATGAGCTTGGCGAGCCAGTCGAAGAACGCCTTACCCTCGGGGCTCTTGAGGATCGCCTGGAGGTGCTCGACGGCCTCGTCGTCCACCTGCGTCCCCTCGGACTTGGCGGCGGCCCATTTCAGGGCATCGACGATCGCCACGGCCCGCCCGTAGGAGTCCTCCGCGCCGGCAACGGCCTGGAGCCGGCCGAGCAGCGGGCCGTACTGAGCCAGGAGCCGCAGGGCATCAAAAAAAGGCAGCCCGGCACCGTAAACTTCGCCTTCACCGTCCATCTCGAACCTCCTTGTTTCTCTGCAAAAACGCGATATACGCCGGGCTCGCCGTCCGTGGCGTGCTCGTCAAAGAACCCCGTGAATACGGCTGGTCGCGAACCGACGAAAACAGCGGCGGCGTGTCGTTCGACCCACTGCGGTTGTCGATGGCCCAACGCATCGAGCCGTCGAAATCGCCGTCGTCGTCTGCCACGATCCAGTTAGTCATCGCCGTGGGTCACAAAATTCAGCATGTCGTAGGCATTGGAGAAAATGGCCTCGGCCATCCCCTTTGCCTCTTCGCGGCCAAACTGCCGATCAAACTTCCACAACTCGTCCTCCACGATGTCGTCACCGTGGCGAACCGTCAGCCGCGCTTCCTTCGTCCCGATGATGAGTCGCACGTCGGCAAGCATGAATGTCTAACTCGGTAGCATCCTCCATTCTAACACTTCGGGCAGAGGCGAGCCGGGCTTCCCTTTCGGCCTGCGTCCACCCGGCGCGAATCTCGGCCGCCGCCAGCAAAATCTCCTCTCGCGCGGGCAGGTAGATGTCCGTTTCTTCTCGCTCCGGCAGGCCAAGCAAGGCAACGGCCGCGTCAAGCTGGCCGGCAGTGAATCCCATCTCCTCGGCAATTTCGTCGAGTGTCAGTTCCCCCTTCCATAGGTGCCGCAGTGCCCGCTTCTGGTTGGGGGTCAATTTCATGGGAGAATGGCGACGTAGCGACTTCCGGGGTTCAGGTAGAGTTGGTATCCCGCCTGCCGCATCTTGCGATGCAGGCCAACGTGTTCGCAGTCCCCGCCGACGTACTCGACGCCGGGGGCCAAGAAAGCCTCGGTGCGGTAGATGCACGCCCCGCCGAATGCTGAGTTCATCGGGATCGGCGGCGAGCCGACCGGGGGCATCAGCATGTGGGCCCACTTCATGCCGCCGGGGGCGTCGCGGCGGTCCTCCCACCAGTTGAGCCGCATCGCCCATGCGTCGTACTGAGCGATGCCGATTTCGCCGTTTTCGTTGCGGTGACAAAACAGCGAGTAGCTCGCCATGCCGGCCACCGGGATTCGCGTCGTCGCCGAATACTCCGCCATCCACCCGATCGAATTCAGGATGCCGGCCGTCGAAAAACCGCCATGCGGGTCAAGGTCAAGGACGAGGACGTACTGAGCGTCTGGGGCGTTCGCCGCCACCCACGCATGGCAGCGATTGCGGCACTTGGCCAGCCTGATCGTCCTATCCGGCTCGAATCCCCGCGTATCCGCCTCGCCGAGCGTGTCGTGCTCGATCGTCGCCCACGGCCGGCTGGCCGCGAAGTTATCGAGCACCGCCGCCGTGTCGTCGGCCGAGTCGTTTTCGTAGACGTACATGGCCGCCCGGTCGAAGCCGGTGACAAGCTCATCCACGAGCAGGAGCGTGTTGGCAAGGTGCGGCATCGCCGTCCGGGCGATGGCGACGATCGCTAGCTTCGACCGCTTGGCGGCCCGGTGCCCGTAGTCGCAGTGCTCAGAGTAGAGGGACAGGTAGCCGTCCTCGACTGGCCATATTTCTTCAGGTCGCCTCATGGCCGATCATCCTCCGCATTGCCAATGCCCGGTCATGCACCATCGTCGCGTGGAAGAATCGGCAGTCCTGCGGAACGCCGCGGGGGTCCAGAGCGTGCGGGTTCCACTCATACGGCAGCCGCCCCCACAGCCACCCGGACGGCACGCTCACCTTCGCCGCGTCGGGATCGCCGCCAAGCACCGAAATCACCGCCGCCTGCTCCCACCAACCGGCGTCACGCCTAGAGCCGTTCTGCTTCCACACCGATTGCAGGTACGGCCAAAACGTCGAGCGGACGCACCACACGCCGCAGTTCGGCACGCTGCCGTCCTCCGTCTCGTGGACGACCATGTGGAGCGGCGCGTTGGTGCAGTCGGCGAAAATGTCGCGATCGAACCGCCGCACCACGGCGTCGGCGTCGAGCCACAGAACTTCCTCGTAGCCGGCCGAAAAGAGCGACCGGAGAAGCGGGATTTTCAGCCACGATGCCGCCCGCCCCTCGCCCCTGCCTTCAAAGAAACTGGCCTGCGGCACGAACAAGTCGTAGCCATGCTCTGCCGCGTATCGGGCGAATGTCGGAAGCGAAACACCCAAGAACCGGGCGTGTTCGCCAAAGCCAAAAGTCGTCAGGACTCGTCTGCGCACATCGCCCCCGTTGCCACTCCCGCGTCGCGGGGCTCTCGACACAGGATCGCCAAGCCCCGGTCAGTCCGCTCCCCCTCTCGCGGCAAGAAGTCGATCGCCACGAAATAGCCCCTCCGCTGCCAGTGGTGCAGCAGCCATGCGGGGCCGTCGCAGTCCGGCCGCTGCGATGTCACGTCATGCAGGACAATCGCCCGCGGCTCGCCGCGCCGCTCAATAACTTCCGACTCCAGTTCCATGTACGCCCGGCGGTGGTCGCCATCGAGCACCACGACGCTTTCGGGACGCAGGTAGTCGCCCAAGACGCCGACGCTATGGCCGACGTCGAGCACAAGCTGAACCCGCCCCGCAGCCTCGCGGGCCATCGCGGCGATCGACTCCTGAAAGTGCGTGTCGATGAGCGTGCAGGGAAACTCTCGCTCCTCGCAGGCGTAGAGAATCTCGGCCGTCGAGACTCCGTAACACGAACCCACCTCAATCACGCCCGCCGGATACTCGATGTTCAGGAGAAACGCCCGGACCATCGCCGCGTGCCGGCGATCCATCGACATGACGTGATCGCGGTACGGGTCTGCGTACTGCCGATAGCGGTTCACAGTTTCGCCTCCACTGACGCCAGGAAGTCGCGGTATTCGCCGACGGAGCGAACGACCGTGCAGGAGCAGCCGGCCAAGGCAAGCTGCCGCAGCCGGTGGGCCTGGAGCTTCGTCGGCTCCTCGCCCGGCCTCTTGAATTCAGCCCATGCCGCGTGCCCGCCCTTGAAGGCGACGACGTCGGGCAGGCCGGCAAGCTGGTGCGGCCCGCCGTGAATCTTCACGCAGAGCCACCCCATCGCCTTACCGGCCGCCATGCCGTTAGCAACGATCGTCTTCTCTAGTGGAGGACGCTTGCCGCGCTGAACTGCCCCGCCTGATTGCAGGTGTAACTCGGTAGCCTCCAGCGGCTTCGCCCGCCCCCGACGCGGCGGGACACTCGCTCCGATGGCGTCCACTTGGCGCGAAACTCGGCGCACATCCGCTTGATCGTCGCCGGGTCTGGGTCGTCGCCGGCCGGAACGGACGGGCGCTTGGGGAGCGCGTAGTGCTTTTTGAGCATCCACAACTGGTACGTCGTGACGCCGAGAGCCTTTTCGACGTCGGCGTTGCTCATCTTGCTGTACCACGCTGCCTCAACCTGCTCGCGAGTGAGCTTGATAGTCATGCTTTCCTCCCTGAAAGAAAAAACCGCCCGGCCCCAACGGCGGGGCCGGGCGAATGTCGAATCACTCGTACCAGACGACCGCGTACCAGCCGCGGGCCCCGCGGGCCACGCCAATCTCGCGGACACGCTTGCCGCTGTTCCAGAAGCAGCAGTTCCGAATCGCGTCGTCACCAGACCGCGACGAAAAGCCGCAGCCTTCCAGCCGGCCGGCTCGACGTGCGCAGTGGGCCAGCACGCCGCGGCGGGCGTTGTTTTCGGCGGCCTGCTGCGCCGACTCGTTGAAGATGACCGTCGCCGAAGGCTGCGCGGCGGCAGCAAACGACGGGCAGAGCAGGGCGAAGGCCAAAAGCATGTTCCTCATCAGAATCTCCTTATTCACGGGGAACCACCATCCACGACACTTCGATTTCGTAACGCGGCGAGTCCTCGACCACCGGCCGGCTCCACGTCCAGCTTGCAACATCGACGTCAAGCGGAGGCTCGTAGCACCTCGACACAGACACGCTGACCATCTTGGGCTCGCCGACAAGAATCTCTGTCACCTGATGGTCGAGCGGCGTGTACGGGGCGTCCGGTAGCGCCGAGACGTAGGAAACATCGAGCCGCGTGCTTCCATATACATCGCCAGAGAAAGACACCGAAACGACGCGGCACTCCTTGAGCTTCTCTTCGACAAGTCGCTGCGCGTCGGCAATCGACTTACAAAAGCCGGTCGTGTCGGCCGTGATGGAGCACTTCGGAGGCGGCGAGCCTTTGCGCAGGTCGTAGGTGGCGATGACGTCCGAAGACGCCTCGGCAGGCTTCGATGCAGCGGCAAACGCGGTGAACGTCGCTGCCGCTGCCGACATCCGTTTCAAAAAATCTCTGCGATCCATCGCGGGTAATATCTACTCCGGTAGCGTGATGGTCAAGTCTGATGCGGGCTTCCATTCGCCGCACCACGATGACGGATCGACCACAGGGAACCGCCACGGCTCGTCTGGGAAGTTGGGTGGCTTGGCCGGAGGCATTCGCCGGCACTCTTCGCCTTTGTGGAATCGGCAGTTGCTACACGTTTCGGCCACGGCACCTGAGCCCATTGCGTTTGTATTCCAGTTCGTTGCCACAGTACCGCCGGCGCAGCTCGAACTCTTCGTCCGGCCATTTCGCCTGATACTGCTCGCACATCGTGCGGATTTCTTCTTCGGTAGGGTCCGAAGCCCGATCCATCGTGCCGCCGCAGCGGCCGGCGTTCTCTCTCATGGCCTCCCTGCCTTTCCGCACGGGCAGTCCGGGTGATGCACCGGAGCAACCCGCATCGCACTGCCTTGCTGAATCCACTTGTGGCCGTCGAACTCAAAGACGCGAGGCTGCGACGTCCACAAAGACATTCCGACCAGAAGGCCGAAGCCCACGACCGCCACAAACCAAACGTCCCAGTCCCTCATTTCTTCGCCTTCTTGCGGTCCTGCTCTGCAATGTCCATCGCAATCGCCACGGCCTGCTTCTGAGGGTAGCCGTCCTTGCGAACAAGCTGCTGAATGTTGGCCGCGATGTTCTTCTTGATCGTGGCGTCGGTCTTACCGCCCTTTTTCAACGGCATAGCTGCCCCTCCATTCCGAATCCTGAGCCTGCGAGCACAGCCAGTATTTTCCGTGCTCCAACTCGGCCGCGATGTCCTGAACCTGCCTAGGGGTCGGGAAAAAGCTGGCATCGACCCGCACCAGTTCGTTGACATGAAAGTGGATCGACAGGCTCGTCGCGTGCGGGATGCCGAGGGCCCGCGAAACCACTCCGCCGAGCGGATTACTGTGCACTGGCACGATGCTCGCTCTCCGCGATGAATCGAATGACGTTCTCAGAGAAACCGTCGATATGCGTCCACCGGCCGTACCCGACGCCATTTTGATACGAGGCCACGTTGACCATGTAGGCCGTCTTGGCCACCGGGTCCGGCACGCGGTCGGCCGTCTGCTCGTCGGTGATGACGATGAGGCGATCGCACGGGTACTTCTCATTGACCGTCCGCATGGCCTCGCCGAGATACGTGCCGCCGTGCGGCTGCGAGCGGTGAACGGCATCGACTCCGGCCATGCCCCGCCGGGGCGGAATCTCCACCAACTGATTCGAGAAGGTCAGGGTTCGCAGATCGTCGCAGTGGAGCGCGCTCGCCAGGGCAGCCGCCGCATCGAGCCGCGTCATGTCGCTCTTGCCGGAGAGCTTCTCGTCCATAGAACCGGAAACATCGACCATCACGACCGTCCGCCCGGCGAGCTTCGGCAGTCCGTTGATTGCACACTGGAGGGCGACATCAATCGCCGGCTCAAGCTGCGGGCACGCCCTAGCTGCGGCGACGTACCGGAACGGCAGCACGCGATCGGCACCCTTGCGGGCGAGAATGGCTTCTTTGACGAGCCCGACATCGCACCCGGCTTCCATCATGTTCCGAAGGTTTCGGAGCAGGGCTAGATAGCCAAGCTGCCCCTCGCGGATGAGCCGCTCGAACGTGGCCCTCTTGTCCTCGCCGGCCGACAGAGCGACCTCCCACGTATCGGGTGGCGGGAGCTTCTTGCCGGCCAGAGCATTGAATGCCGCAGCCTGCTCCGCATCCTTCGGCTTCGGATGAACAAGAAACATGACGTCCCGTAACTTCACTTCGCCGTCGCGGTTGTATTTCGCCAACTGATACGGCGAAAACTTCGTGAATGCACGGGCCAGGCCGCGCTTCATTGCCGCGGGCAGGGGGCGGCGTCCGTTCCGCCACCAGATCGCGACAAGTTCGGCCAGTTCGTCGGCTCGCTGAATCGTTTGCTCAATGGCCCAGGCTGTCCTTGCGGGGCTGCCCTTCCCTGAGAGGGCGCAGAGAAGGAGCAGCGGCACATGCCGCAGGTGGAAGTTATTGCGGGCCTCGACCGCGAGGCCGGCGACAACCTCCGGCTCGACAACAGCGGCGAGGGCCTCAATCCGGTCGGCGATGCTTTCGCCTTCCTCATAAAACTCCCTCTCCCAGAGAAGGCAGGACAGCACGCTTCGGCGAAGCTGCTGCTCCGGGTTGGCGTGGCGGGCGCGGCCGCCCTCATGCGTGACGCCGGCTCGCTTCCTTTTTGCGACGTTCAGCCTCATCGGGAGCCTCCAAGGAATTGAAACGTGAGAACAAGCGGCGAGCGGTGTCTTTCAAGCCAAAATGGAAGTAGCCGCTGCCTTCACTGCACGCTCCAAAGTCGAAATAAGCCCGAGAACAAGCGGACACGGAACGTAAGTGCTCTGCCAACTGAGCTACAGCCCAAAGGGCTGACGGGACTCGAACCCGCGACCACTCCTTTATCAGAGGAAGTAACCGTCTCCTTCACTGCGGGCGG
>ERZ869925.734-NODE-734-length-20114-cov-26.464629_pt1 | contig 20114 bp, 37 predicted proteins | sample MGYA00579311_ERZ869925 | MGnify/ENA primary metagenome ERZ869925 (study PRJEB32216, sample SAMN09231817) | wastewater metagenome | place: USA: Maryland | collected 2016-07-30 | study: EMG produced TPA metagenomics assembly of the PRJNA472060 data set (Reclaimed...
AGCAATCCATAAAGACTGTCAATGCGAGAAAGCGCATCAAGTGCGACTTGTTCATCATACTCATACATCTCCAAGTGCATCTCATCAAGTGAACCCGATGTTGGCAGATAGACAAGAGCCACATGTTTGACGGCAACGCCTTGTTGCGCTTTGCCGTAACCATAAAGCTGAGTCTGAATGATCTGTTGCTTGCTTGCCCCTTCTTTCCTGCGCGTTTCAATTTGCTTTGCAGATGTTGTTTTCCAATCCATCACAATTCCACGGTTGACATCAAATAAGTCAATCGTGCCTGATAGACCTGAACGAATCGTGACTCGTTGCTCCACTTCATAACCATCAAGTTTGCCAAAGACCTCGGCCAAGTAAGCGTGAATTGCCGTGCCCACCTGGGCACTCCAGGAGCCATTGCCACCTTCATTGATCTTTTCCCAATCAAGAAGTTTGTAAGCAAGACGGCGTGAACATTCGTGCCCAATTTCTGATGGGCCGATGGCGATTTGCTTTGACCGTGGAGACCATTGACCTGCCTTGACAATAATCGCGGCAAGTTCATCGGCAATCACCTTTGACGGTTTATGCGGAGCAACAAAGGTCATTTATTCGTCATCCTCATCATCATCTTCATATGGAGCAAAAGGTGGTTCATCAAGAAGTGGTGAAATGGGCGTGATGATGCTCATCACTCACCACTCTCGACAATTGTGAATCTGCGTGAAGTTGTTGGAACTTCCAAAAGCTGAATGACTTGATCAGGCAGGATTTCTCGTGCCTTCTTGACATCAATGCGCTTTGATTCGACAAATGACCAACGGACAACTTCGTTTCCGTTATACATTGCCACCTCTGCCGTACCCATTGCACTTTCCAAGTGCGAACGAGCAATATCGGCAACTTCTTGCCATTCTTTGATGCGACTCAATGCATCTGTGTATTGCTTGAGCCATGAAGCGATGTCATCGTCAAAGACAACACGCTGATGTTCGATTTCAATGGTCACTTAAATTCCCCCGAATCTTGTCAGTACCAATTGAACTGTTTGAAGTGTGACCATGCATTGCATGGAGACACATGGCGCCGGTGGATATAGGCGAGCGTTGCCACAAGTTGTGACACACGAGACTCAGAATGTTCCATTCCGAGGTTGCGATAGGTAGAGTCAAGCAGTTGGCCGATGCCTTGAGCTGAACTCGTTGGATTTTTTGCATCTTTCCAGGCTGATTCTTTGCCAATCAACGCGGAAAAACATTTGTATTGCTTAGTTGTAAGCAAATCACGAGCCACTTCCTTCGGATTAACCTGGGCAAGTGGTGGTCGCTCTGTATAAATAATTGAAGCAGGAACGGCAATTTGAGGCGCAAATACAGCGTTGACAACAACTGATGTCAAACCGCTTACGCTGATCATTATTGCAATCCCCCTGATGAGTTTCTTGTTTTGAGTTGTGATTGGAGTTCTCCCTCTGATTTCACCCCTGCCTTGCGTAAAACCTGTCCAACATAGGAAAGGTCAACATTCACGGCAACTGAGATTTCTTTTGGTGTTCTTCCTTGCAAATGAAGTCTGCGAATGGTTTCGGAGTTATTTTTGCCGAACTTCTTGCGCCTTCTTTGAGCATAAACTCCACGCTCCTTCGGTGTCGTTCCTGCCCAAATCCCAAATGGGATGTTTTCTGCAAGTGCGTATTCCAAGCACTCCTTTCGTTCTATACAACCTTCGCAAATACTGCGAGCGATTGGGAGACTGTTTGCCTCTTCGACTTTTCCTTCAGGAAAGAAAATGTCGGGGTTTTCGATGTCACGGCATTTTGCCTGTGACAACAAAGGTAAAGTTGGGAAGAAGTATGTGAAATTCACTCCCTAGTTCCAAGCCATTGTTCTAAATCCTGAACGACCCATGACTTTTCAATGCCGGCATTTCGGCGTTTTATTATGACATAAGCAGGTGGAGTTTGTTTCAAACCACGAGCTATTGCATAGTTGTTTGCTTCTGTGATGGCTTCATCCCAAAAGGCAGGAAGTGTGATCGCCTTGCGGTTTTTCAACTCAAAGATGTAAGTCTTGTTTGCAACGACACAAACAATGTCACCTTCATCTTTACTTCCTGCCTTTGTTAGTCGCTCGGCGCTGACCCCGTGTTCTCTGAGCCACTTCATTACTGAAGTTTCAAAGAGAGCGCCTTTGCGACCATTGGGATTTGCCACTTACTTCACCAACTCCAACTTTGTCGCGACAGGTTGCGAGCGCATGGCGCGTGCATACTTCACAGAGGTGATGAGTTGTTCAGCCAAAGTAAGTGCCTCGCTTTCGCTAATGCTTGCGAGTTTGATGGCAAGATCAGGAACGGCTGACCTCGCCTTATCCATCATCCGTGCTGCATCAGATGACTTCAAATCTGTAATCAAGAGGCTCTCGATGGCTTCCAAATCTGTCATTGGAACTGCCGCCAGGACATCCTCGACCAAATCAAGAGCTGCATCGCGCTCTTCAAGATAGATTGTCAAATCCCCATTGAGGGAGTTGTGAACTGAAAACAGAGGGTCGCGGTTCATAGGTAGCCCCAACCGCCCTCTGAGTGTGTAATCTGTGCGGTGAACCTGTCCTCAAGGGCTAGAAGCCCCCACACAAGCCCTGTGACGGCAATTGCGCCCATAATGAGTGCCAAAAGCATCATGTATCCCCTTTCCTTTGAGATGGCTCAATGGTCGCATGGAAGTTATCCACAGGGCAAAAAGACTCGCCAAAACTTCCTTGTGTTGTGTATTGACATCCGTATGGATGAGCGTAAAGTTCTCTTTGTAGGGGGAACGGCTCCCACAGATCGGGGTTCAAAATGTTGAAATGTAATAATTGTGCAGCACGAGTTGATGTTCTAGCTCACCAAATTCGCGGTTCAGTTGAAGTTTCTGTTTGCTTAGATTGTGCAGATCGTTACTACCAAGATCAATTGACACGCACACTTATCAATGCAGAAAAGGTGGGTGCATAAATGTTTCTAAAAATCTCACATACTCGTTACATCTCTTTCGATGGCAAGTTTGAAATTGTCAATATCGGTGAAGGTCTTTGGTCAGTAAGCAAGCAAAATGACAATGACAAATTCTTTTCACTTTACTTTGACCGCCCATTCAATGGCGCACTTGAAGCAATGGCAGAGTTAAGAAAGGCGGTTGCATAATGATTACAAAGCGCGGAAAGCAAGTGCGAGCAATTGCAATTGCAGTTGGCATCATTCTTATTTGGCAAGTTGCAAGCAATCTGTGGTGGGTTGGTATTGATTCACCTCAAGCAGAATTTCTTGGTTGGTGTTGGGGTTCAATGAGCGAATGTGTGGTGTTGTAAATGGTAGGCAAGAAAGTCAGATCAGTTCGCGTGAGTGACCAACTATGGGCACGGGCGATGGCAAAGGCAAAGTCAGAAGGCAAGTCTGTTTCTGAAGTCATTGTTGATTTCTTAAAGGATTACATCAAATGACAAAAGCCGACACAGCCATTGCCTTCGCCGAAAAGGGTTGGCACATCCTGCCTGTTGCCCCTTATCAAAAGACACCTTTCTTTCCCATTGCAAAGAATGGGTACAAATCTGCAACAACTGACATTGCTGAGATTGAGAAATGGTTCACTCGCGCTCCGATGCTCAACATTGGCATTGCCTGTGCGCCTTCATCATTAGTTGTCTTTGACATTGACTTCCGCAATGGTGGAACAACCGAAGGTCTCAACCTTGACACATTCACAGTTGCAACAGGCGATGGCTTGCATCTGTATTACACCGCCCCTGCCGATGCGAAGTTCAAGGGCAAACTCCGCGAAGGCGTTGACATCAAGCACAATGGATATGTTGTGGGTGCAGGGTCATTGCACGAATCAGGCAAGTTCTATGAAGTGGTCAAAGACATCCAACCTGCACCGATGATGGAGTGGATATGAGTTGGATCAATGTGCTTGCAGTTCCCATTGTGGCACTCATCGCAATGGGTCGTGGTAGAAGATTTGCAATGTGGTCAATCTGTGCCTTCTTCTTTGGCTTTTGGGTACTGATACCCCTTCTCTTACTTCCCAAGCGATCAAAAGCTGAAATTGAAGTTCCGAAAATCTTCATCGCACTTGCAATCAATCATCACATCAAAAAGGAAATGAAAGGAATCAAATACCCATCCGACATCCTCTAAAAATGACAAAGAAATCCCCTTCACCATGACCGACCAATGGTGAAGGGGATTTCTTATGAGGCAAGTGCGCGAGCAATGCCTTCTTCGAGGGAGATTTTTGGTTCATAAACTGCCAACATCCGAGATGGATCGCCAACTCGGTATTCAACACCAACAGGTGCATCAAGATTGGTCTTAATCGGTGCAAGATAACCTGCTTGCAACATCACCATCTCTGCCAACTCAATGAATGAGGTTGGTCTGCCTGTGCAGATGTTCATGGTGGAAACATTATTGGTCACGGCTGCAAAAGTTGCCTCAACCACATCATCAATGTGAACAAAGTCGCGCACCTGAGTTCCTACACCCCACACTTCAAATGGGTCTGCCTTGCGCTTTGCTCGTTCAATAAAGGATGGGAATGGGTAATCAAGTGCCTGATCTGACCCGTATCCGCTAAATGGTCGAAGAACACTTACCCTCAAACCTTCAGCTCTTGCATATGAGGCGAGCATTTCACCTGACAATTTTGCCCAACCATAGGTGAAGTCAGGTGTTCGGATGTGTTCAAGGTTGATGTCAATTTCACGCAATTTTTGTTGATAGGCAAGTTTTTGCAAGAAGATTGGGTAAGCCGCACTTGATGAGAAATAGACAATATGCTTCGGGCGAGTTCTCAAAGCCCATTGGAACATATCTGCATCTATGGCAAGGTCAGAGGCAACTGACAATGGGTTTCCCTCAATGGTCGCTCGCCCACCGACAATCGCCGCGAGATGAATCACGATGTCAAACTGTGTGGTGTCTGTGGCGAAGAAATGTCGAACTTCCTTGCCATTTACCAGGTCAATTCCTGTGATTTCGTGATTTTGCTTCTCAAGTGCGCGATGGAATGCACGCCCAACAAAGCCGGCATCGCCTGTGATCAGAATCTTCATTATTGCCCCCACTCGTACAAGTATTTATCATCACCCGATAAAGCCACAGATTTCTGTTGATCCACGGCAAAGATAAACTTATCATTCTCATCTAAAGCTGCGCCAATGTGACTGACCTGATTGACAGGTTCAAGCAGATATGGCTTGCGGATAGATTTGCCCTCAACGCCCGTTTCATAGAATTCATCATGCACAAAGCAAGAGAATTGAATCCGTGGATAAATCAGGTTTCTCAGGAAGTCTTGGTCTTGGGTGTAATAGTCTTTGATCTCAACAGACTCAATCAGGGCGCGGATGTCTTTGAAGAGTGCCGAGCGAACTGTGAACATACCTGCATTGATCGGGTAATTGTGACCAATTGGGTGATCCTTCATGATGTGAGCATCAAGACCTGACTCAAGGAACTCTTCGTGTGCTTTGAGTTCACGCAAGGAAAGGCGAGCATCGGCATCACGGAAGGCAACAAAGTCATAATCTAGTTCACAAGCAAGAAATCGCCATAACTTGGCGGTGTGATCTTCAGGTGCATCTGTTTGAATAATCCGAACATTGGGGAAAAGGCGCAGGGTTGAGATTACCCAGGAAGGCACCGATTGCCCCACAAAGAAGATGAGGTCATATTCATCATCCAAAATCTGTTGAGCGATGATGGCGTTTTTGATGGCACCGACTGAGTATCGAAGGTCTGACCCATACAAAGAAAAGGAGATTGCCTGTTTCATCGGCGCAGTTTCTTCAGCAAAACCTGATATGCCTCTGATTCAATATAATTCTTGTATGCAAGAGCATCGGCAGAATAAACTTCCTGTGCATTGACTGTTGCATATCCTTCATCCCACTCAGCTTTTCCTGCAACCGGGTGCATATGCTCAACGATGACATCTTCAAGGTAAGTCAAAGAGCCTAAATCCTCGCCCAATTTCTTCCAAAAGTTGTCAAGATATAGGTGCTTCATATTCGGCGGCACCATTCCGCCAAGTGCTTTGACAATATCTGATGTCATTGCAACCATCGTTGGAAGGCGCTTGCCTTGAAATAGATCGTTGCCGTAGGCAACTGACGGTGCCTTTTGCAATGCCGCAATCAAGAGTGCATCCCAATCGGCGGTGCGTGGGCGGTGGTCATCGCCTAAAAAGGCAAAATACTTGTATTTGTCGGCATATTTGTGCGCCACATAATTGAGTGGCTTTGCCATACCGCGTGAGTCATTGTTGCAGGTGATCACATAGTCATCGCCTAATTCAAAGACATACTCATCGCCCTTTGGATCGTCATAATCTACGATGAAGAGCAAGCGTGATGCAGATGAGAGTTCATCGTGAGCCGCAAGGAGTTCAATGGCATTTTGTGGTCTGCCACGAGTTGGAACAAGTGTGATCATTTCCATCGTGATTCAATCTCCCCTGCAATCGCGGCATATGCTGCCAAATCTACAAATGAATCCTCATGATCAGGTGTCTCAATTAAGCGAGCTATTTTGACAAGACATAAACACAAAGCGACCTGTGAAGGTGTTATCTCAGTTTCAAGATACACACTCCACAGGTCGGCGATGCGCTTGTGATTTACATACGGTGATCCATAGTTTTTTTGACGATCAGTATGTGTGAGGCGTTTTGCCTCATCTAAGATTTCCCCCCGATTCATGGCTTACTTGCTTCCTCGACCAAATTCGGTTGACTTGGAATCAAGTGCCTTCAAAACAGGCCCGGCAACTGCTGCCAATCCTGCCACCAAATAATTCTTCACAGGTTGATTTGGGTCTGCAAGATATAAAGCTGCAACGGCTGCTGCTGCTGCTCGCAAATAAGTCTTTACAACTGCTTCAATTTTTACTTTGTCAAACATCATTACTCCTTAAAGGTAGGTCTGCCGAATCCAACGATGAACACCGGCAAAGATGGCTTGAGTTTGCCCCGATTTTTTGTCTTATAGGCGCGAACCTTACGGCATACTTGACCACCGTTGCGCTGATCGCCCTTCTTATCAGGTGCCGTGTTGCCCTCGATTGTCACGACAGTTCCATCATCTCGAACCTGCAAGACGATGCCAACATGAGAAATCCGGTCAACATTATCTGATGGGAAATCAAAGAAGGCGATGTCACCTGGCATTGGCGTGGCAGTTTCGGCATCTTCCCACTTGCCTTTGGCTTGGAATGCCTCTGCCCCTGACGGGGTGAATGTGCAGTTGGGAATGGATGTGACTTTTGCTTTCTTTGCCACCCAATTGACGAAGGCACCACACCAGGGTTGGTTTGCCTTTTGATAGTGAGTTTGATTCTCGGCAGGGCCTTCAATAAAACCCTCTTCGCCACGAGCTACATCAAGAAATGTGTTCAGTTGTGTTGACATTTTGCTCCCCTTGTTTTGGTTTTGACTTCAATCCATTTGCAGAGACAATCCCTGCCAAAGTTCCTGTGAGAAATACCGTCAATGTTGCCACGAGATCAATGAAGGCTGCATCGTTGGGTGCTTGCTTCATTGGCTGTGTTACAAATACAAGCGCCCACAGGAGTGAGAAAACCGATCCTGCAAAGACGATTGCCAAAATGATGCCAATGGAAACAATCAGGCGAGCGTGTAATTCTTCGGGTGTGTATCTGTCACGGCGTTTCATCGAATATCTCCGGAAGTAGGTCAGAGGTGCAGGTTCCTGTGATGTCGCATTGCGGCTTGTTGCATTCAGGCTTTTCCCAATTTTCAAACTCTTGGCATGGGTAGCGAACCCAACCTTGATAACTGCAACCGCTAAGAGTCAGAGCGAGTAAGAAGAATGCGATATATCTCTTCAACTTGTCGCTCCAATCGTGCAACGGAATCTTTCAAACTTGATCCTGAATTTGGCTTCAACTCTGCCAAGTAATGCTTGACCAACCATCGCACCGCTGTTGCAAATGCACCAACAATGGTGATGAGTGCAACGGCGAGAGCTGCCCAATCTTGTGCGGTCATTGATTTACTTCCAAGATATAAACAAGCGCGGTTCCTGTGTTGGTAACTGCCCACACCTCTGTTGTCGCAGGAAGATGCATCACATCATGAGAATTATTGTCAACCTTGACACCGTTGGATGTGCTGACGGTGTTATCGCCACCGATCCAAATGTTGCCTGATTCATTGTGAATGTGAACTTCTCTGAAAATGTTGCCAGTTGCAACGATCTTTGTGGGTGAGGTTGTCACCGTCACTTGTGATGTGCGCAATTGTTACTCCTTGATCGGTGGGGGATGTTTAGCCTAGAAGAGCTGCAACTTCATCGGCTGTCAGGCCAAGTGCTGCAAGTTTGCCTTCGGCGCTTGCTTTGGCTGCCGCCTTTGCCGCTGCCGCTTCTTCTGCGGCTAGGGCATCGGCTGCTGCCTGTGCCGCCGCTGCTTCACGGTCTGCGATCTCTTCGGCAGTCAATGGGCGCTCTGTGACCTCGCCTGTTTCGCAGTTGATTTCGATTGCTGTTGTCATTGTTGCTCCTTATGAGTTCTTGATGCCGTATAGATAGAAAGATGAACCTGCAAGAATTGTTAAACTAGGTACACCAATTAACAAACTTGTTATTGCTGATGTTCCAGCGTAAAGATGTGCTTGTACAGCCATAGTTGCCGAGGTAGTATTGTTTTCTTCCACGCTAAAACTGCTAATTGGTTTAGTTGCAGTCGAATTATAGTTTGGAATATAAATTTCTGAAGAACTGAAAGTATTCGCTGTATTACTGGTTCCATCAATATAACGAATAAGTAAACCGTTAGTATTTGAAGCAAATGAACTTGTTGTTGCTACAGACCCAGTTCCATATACCATAGTAAAACTATAGTTTGAACCTGAGTCGGAATTAGGTTTAATATAAAATTCAGTGGCTGTTGTTGCTTGATTTTTACGAACACTTGCTCTTAAAACCAAGTCAGTATAAGTCGAAGGAATAGCAGAAAAAGTTATGCTTGCTACGTTAGATGAAAGCACATTGGATGCAATAAGTTGATAAGTAACTGGCATAATTAAGCCCTCAGGATTCCGTATAGTGTGGCTGTTGTGCCTGTGGCAAAGTTGCCTGTAGATGGAAACATCTGGATTGAAGTAATGGCAGAAGTGCTACGCCATAATCCAACAGTACGATAGACAACACCTGAACCATTGCGGTCTTGGCTGGTAGTCACCAAGCAGGTTTTATTGGTTGAACCTGCATAAGAGAACCAATCAACAGTAATGAGGCTTGGGAGTGTGTTATTAAAGTTAGCATTACCACAGTTGATGCGAGCAGATGAAGTGCTTCTTGCACTTGTTGCCGTTGCTCCATCGCCTGACAATTCTGTAAAAGAATAATTTGTCCCAGTATCAGAATTCACTTGCATTCTAACTGTTGCCGCTGTTGTTTCGTGTGTGCCTGTTAGCACTAGGCGAAGGTCTGTATAGGCAGAACTGATTGAAGTAAATGAAATCGTGGCAGTAGCACTACCTAAAGTCGTGGTAGCGATTGGCTCATAAGTTGCTGGCATTTACGCTCCCTTGATTCCGTATAGTGCGAAGGTTGTAGTAGTAGTAAATGAAGAAGCACCCAAAATAAAATCAATCCGATTGACTGCAGCCGTATTTAACCACAAACCTGAAACAAGGTTAATGTCACCAGACCCATTTTTATCTACACCAGCAATACATCTGACTGTTTTGTTTTGTGTTGTTACAGCGTAGTTATGTATGTCAATAATTCCAACCACAGGAGATGTTGCAGACGGACCGCTAGATTGAGAATCGGTTGCAATGCCTGATTGCGACACCGATCCACCTGCTGTAACAGTTGCCCCATTGCCATATAATCTATGTAAAGTGTAATTTGTGGCTGTATCATTGTTAAAATACAAATTAAAAGCGTTACCAGCGGCCACGCTTTGTGATTGGTAACGAATCTGCAAGGATGTATAAGTGCTAGGAATACTAGAGAATGTAATCGTTCCAGATGAACCTGTACCAGTGACAGAAGCGATGGACTCATAAGCCCCTGCCGCTGCCGCTGCAAGAGTTCGGTATCCATAGGCAGAGGCGTTTGCCAATGTTGAACTGATCGGTGACATCAAAACCCCTTATGCAAACTTCGTCTGTGTTTCAAGAACTGTGTATGTTGGCGTTGCTGCTGTCTTGATGATTGTGAACACATACGCATCAATTGAAGAGGCGTTTCCTGCGCTGATTGCAGCAGGTACCTTCGGGGTGACGGCGCTGCCGTCAATTTGAATCACATTTGGATAATACGCAGTTGCACCGTTGGTGTTGAGCCATACAAGGGTGATCGCATCGCCGACTGCAAGAACTGAGCTGAGAGTTGTTCCGCTTGAATAGCGGAAGTTCAGCGTGTGGTTTGCGCTGGCGTTGGATGTGTAATACCACACCGATGCTGTTGAAACATCAAAGTTGATTGTGCCTGTTGCAGCACTTGCAACAACATTGACATCTTCTTCAAATCCTTTGATGACCAAATCTGATTGCGCTGAAGCGATAGAAAGTGTCACGGTGCCTGAAGTTCCGCCACCTGTTAATCCTGTTCCTGCTGTTACACCTTCAATGTCTCCTGCTGCAATTGCTACCCAAGATGATCCGTCATACTTTTCAACGGCGTTTGTATCTTGAAGGTATGAAAGCATTCCTTCTGCAAGTACGCCTGACAGAGCAGATGTGCGAGCTGCTGAATTTGCAAATACCATCACGCTCTGTTGCATCAAATAAGTATTCACCTGGGCGGCTGTTAACACATCGCCTGTGTTGAATAACTTGTATCCTGCTCCTGCCATTGTTGCTCCTTAATCAGTAGGAAAGCACAGAGTTTGCGCCATCCAATATCCCTTGAGTGGTTGAATCTAAAATGAATGCCTGAATTATAGGCTCTGCCGTGAACAATTTTGTTGCCCAAGTGTTGCTTGTGATGTCATGCTGAATGCCCTGCACAAACAGTTCAAGGGTCACACTTCCCGACCCAGGGGTTGATTTGGTGATATTGGTCAGGTCAAAGATGTCTAAACTCAAACCTGCCTGAATGCGTGCGGTTTCGGTGTCATCTGCCAAGTTCAAACCAATGGAGTCAATGCGAAAGATGGCATCTTTGCGTGATTGCAAGATCATCGTTGCCTGATCCAAAGACTCAGTATCGGTTTGAATTAACAAACCTTCACGCTTTCCTGAGTGGATGAAATAGGTTTCAATGCTGCTTGTATCCTGCACCGTCTGTGCCGTACCACCCACGCGGTTGACCGTGACATCATTGAAGATCAAGGTGTCATCGTAGGCAAAGTCAATTGCCTGATATGAGATTCCTGTTCCGTTATCTGCAAAATCTGTGGCAGTTCCATCTGCCTTTTGAGCCAATGTGTTCCGTGAAAGGAATACGGCGTTGCCTTCAGGGTCAATGTAGAAGCCACCGAATTCGCTGTTCTCAATTGTCTGCAATGCCGACAGAAGGTCACGCTCGGTGCCTGGGTCTGCCTGAACGGTGCTGTCACCTGTGTCAATATTTCGCATTGAACTTGGGAAAGTTGGAACATCAAGCAGGTTATTGATTCGCGCACCTGTTGTCTGCCCTGCCGAAGTTCCTGCCACAGTTGAGATTGCAACATTGGAGAAAAGGCGGAATGCATCCACACATTGCAAGGTCACAGTTGAGATGTCATCAAGACCGACTTTGAAATTGGTGTCATAGCTCGTGATATACCCTGAATAAAGGTAATACCGAACGGTTCCTGATCCTGAATCGTAATCTGCCCAAATGCGGATTTTGCGAAGAGGTACAAGTTTGCCGTAATAGGGAGATGAGGTGTTTGTTGGCACCCAATCGCCGTTGGTATCCTCAAGGATAACTGTGGCGCTTCCTGCTTCAAACTTGTTCAGGATACGGTTTCGACCTCTGCGAATTGAAGCGCGAAGGGTGATGTTTGAAACATCAACAACATCAGATGGTGAATCTGCCAAGATGCCCACGCCAAGCGGCGTTGATGCATCGTCAAGAATAAGCGGATTGCCGAAGGCAGGGCCGTTGGCAAAGTCAACTGAAACTCCAAGCGTAGGCATAGCCATTAGATGGCAACCGCCGACTTCGTAATCACTTGGCCGTTATTTTGAGCCTGAAGGAGTGCATTCCGAATGCCTGAAACTAGGTCTGCCTCTGCAATCACCGATCCTGCATTGTTAATTGTGATGGTGATATTGCCACCGATTCCGCTGCCTGAAAGTGGGATAACCGCTTCAGGCCCGGCTTCGCCAATCAATGCCATCGTTGGTGAGGTAACAATTCCACCGCTTGCAAGAGCAATCAGATCGCCCTTGTTTCCTCTAATGTCAGGCGGTAATGCTTCAACCGCTGCGCTGCCATTTGTGTCTGCAATGATCGCGGCTTTTTCAGCTTCAGTCAAACCTGCCATTGCATCTGCTGCTGCTGCTGCTGCTTCTGCTGCTTCTATAACTGCTGATGCATAGGCTGCTGCTGCATTTGCTGCTGCAACCGCTGCTGCCGCCTGTGCTGATGCTGCATCTGCCTGTGCCGATGCTGCTGCCGATGCATTTTTTGCAACACCTGCGTTGTCAATTGCCTTCTGTGTTTCTGCAAAAGCGGCAACGGCGGCGGCGTTGGCTGCTGCCGATTGTGTGATTGCTGTATTGAGCTGCGTGATGTAAGCGGTGAGTGCTGTGTTGGCTTTGTTCCAACCTGCCTCTGCTGCTTCTGCCGGTGTGATGAGAGTTCCTGAATATGAAACAGGAACACCAATTTGCTCGGTATATGCAAGAACTTGGTCTTTTGTCAGACCCCATGCATCAGATAACTTCTTGATTTCCTCATCAGAAAGAGTGAAGTCATCTAATTTTCCAATGAAATCTGCATATTGCAGAACTTCTTTATAGGTCAAGCCCCATTTTGTTTGAAGTTTTGCAATCTCTTCATCGCTGAGTTTGCCATCATTGAGTGCTGCATAAAAATCAAGGTACTTCTGTGCTGCTTCTTTGGAAATGCCCCATGCTGCTGCCAAGAGTCCAACTTCAGAGTCATCAATCTTTTGATCTTTGATGATGAAGATTGTTGCAAGATAGTTGGTGACTGCTGCAATTGACATTCCCCACTTGGATGCCAATACACCGATTTCTTCGGCGCTGATCTTATTGTCTGCAAGAGCAACGAGAATGTCTGCATACTTTTGAGCATTCTCGTTGACCTTCATCTGCGCCTCGGCAGATTTCATCAAGGCTTCAACCTTCTTGAGTTCTTCAAGGTTGCCTTGCTTAACAAGGTTCAGGCGTGCTGCTTCGAGCTGAACAGGATCGGTATCTGAAACAGACTTGACACCAAAGACATCCAACCCTGCCTTCTTGATGGCGGCACGCATTTCTGCTGCCTTCTTTTCAGCGGCGGTGAGTTCTTTGGTTCCCTTTGTGTTGTTGTTGATGATCTTGGTGTTTTTGATATTGGCTGCTGCGACCTGCTCTGCAACTTTGCCCAAATCCTTCAAATGTGAGTTATATGTCGCAGTTGATGTTGCACCCTTGTCGGTTGCTGCTGTCAACTTGTTGATGCCGATATATGCCGCACCTGCTGCTGCAACAAACACGCCAATGGCCGCTGCTGCTGCAATCGCCGAAGCACCGCCTGTGGCAAATGCTGTTGCGGTGCCGGCGGCGGTTGCGGCGGCGGCTTGCTTCACAAAGGCTGCTCGTAAAAGACCAACGGCAGTAACAATGGCATAAATACCTGAAGCCAACTTTGCGCCAACAAAGATTGCTGCAAATGCTTTGACAACGCCTAAGTTGTCGGCGATGACTTTGAAGAATCCTGCCAACCCCTTTGCAACTGTGACAAGGGTTGTACCAACATCCTTCAAACCTGCTGCAAGTTCATCCTTGTTTGTATTGACCCATTGCTCAAGAGCAGGAAGCACATTTGTGACAATGTATTCTGCAAATTCTTGAATTACAGGAAGAAGGGCATATCCCAAAGTCTCAAGGATTTCGCCGTAGGCAATTTGGAGTTGTCGCAAGCGACCTTCAAGACTATCTGCTGCCGTAATTGCAGCTCCACCATATGCCTTTGTTAAGGCATCAACTGCGCCTTTGAAATCTTTATTCTTGACAATTGTTTTGTCAATGCTCACGCCAAGTTTTGTGAGTGCGCCAATGTTCCCGTTGTATGCCTTTGCAATTGCTAAGGAAACAGTTTGCAAATCTTTTGTTGTGCCGGCGGCGGTATCAAGAGCAACATTTTGAAGAGCCTGTGCCTGTGTCAAATCACCTGTTGCGGTGGTGAGCGTAATGAGGCTCTGACGAAGTTCGGTGTCAGATACGGCAACAAGCATTTGTTGCGCTGATATGTAATCTTCAACAGCTTTGATTGCATCATCGGTTGCACCTGTTGTGTTCCGTAATGCATTGGCAAGAAGTGCTTGTGATTTCTGATCTTCAATTGCACCTTTTACGGCATCAACACCAACTTTGGCTGCGAATGCGCCAACGGCTATTGTTGCAACGCCAAAGGCTTTGCCAATTCTTTTTCCTGCATTGATAAAATTTGTTTCAAGTTTTTTGAGGTCTTTAACCGCTTGCTTTGAACCTTTGTCATTATAGACGGTGACTATGCGCTCAACAATTGACACGATTTACACCTCTCTAAAACCGACTATGGCATCCATACGCCTCTGTGCTTTTTCAGAGGCTGTATTGACTGCTTCTTGGATTGCTCTTAATGCTTTATATCTGTTGTTATCAACGGCACGAATAAGTGCGCGACCTTTATCTTTTCCTTCATGGCGAGCAGTTGGCAATGCGCCATGCTCTCTTTGAATCACACCAATGAAGTGCTGTGAAGCCTGTGGGTTGCGTGATCGGCTTGTCTTACTGCGTGAACGAGATGCCGCGCTTCCTCGACCTGCTGTTTCAAAGATTGCTCCACCTGGGTCACGCTGAATGACTCCATAAGTGTTGCGAAAACCGCTGCCATCTTTTTTGATAGTTGCAGCAGTTTGTTTGATTCCTGCCTTAGCTCGCTCGGCATCGTAGGCAATGAAGCCACGAGTTTGTTCTTGGCTTAATGGGCCGATGCCATTGAAGCGTTTGAATCCGCCTTTTTGCCATCCTGAAGGATGGATTTGATCATTGCTTGGAAGATAACCTTTTGCCTCAAGGACAATCGGTGCAAGAATCCCACGGATTTCTTTGTTCAGTTCTCTTTTGAGGTCAGGCGCGAAGCGTTCAAGGGCGATGATGTTTTCGGTTAGCCCTTGCATCTCAATTCGATAATTGATTTCCGCCATTACTTGCTTCGCGCCTTCGCTCGTTCTTTCATGTATATGACTATTGCTTCAAGGATTCCTTCAGGTGCATCAAGTAATGCAATTGGAGACAATCCTGTTTCCACCGAAATTGCTGCGATTGAATATGTCAGGCTGTCTCGGTGGATTCGGAATTTGGGTTTGCCACCAACGAAACTTCTTTGAGTGTGTCAAGGAAGTCTCCGCCGAATGGCTTGATGATATTTCCGTTGTGCTTCAAGGCTAACCAAGCAAGGTAATAGATATGCTCTAACTTCTGCTCTTCGCCAATCAGCTTTGCAAGTCCTTTATTATACTTTTGTTCAAAGTCAACAATGATGCGTGGTCGAAGTGAATACACCTTTTCCATATCATCATTTGTGACGATTTTGATACTTAATCCATCCATTTATTTCCCCCTTGTTTGATTAGGATGTTGTCTTTGTAATTGCTCCGCTAACAGGCCAGGACACGCTTGCAGTTGCCAGCTCGCCCACAGCACCATTCACCGGAGTCCACTCTGAAATCACGGCAGAAAAACTGTATTGAGGATTGATCGTACTCGTTGAAGTATTCACAGGCTTGACTGCAATTGTGACGGCTGTTCCGAGTGTTGGATAGATCGTTTGCTCAATGCTTGAAGTCGCGTAATCCTGATGGAATTCAAGAGTCACAGAGTTATCTGCAAGACCTGCCACGCGAGTTTTTGCTGTTTGACCGAACGCTGTGGTCTCAACGATGTCGTAACTCGATGAAATCGAAATTGAACTCACATGGTCAGAGATGTCAGTTGATCCAAAAAGGACATATGCGTTTGTTAAGACAATTCTTGCCATTATGCAACCGCCTTAGTGATGGCACCTGTTACAGGCCATGACACCGATGCGCTGGCTAACTCGCCAACGGCTCCATTCAAAGGAGTCCATTCTGAGATAACCGCGTTGAAGGAATATGAAGGATTGAACGCGCTTGTTGTTGAACCATTTGGCTTCACAATTACTGCTGCAACTGTTCCAAGAAGTGGATAAATTGTTTGCTCAACTTCTCCTGTTGCATAATCCTGATGAAATTCAAGAGTCACAGAATTGTCTGCAAGACCTGCAACTCTTGTCTTTGTTGCTGATGATGAAAATGCTGTTGTTTCTACGACATCAAATGTTGATGAAAGTGAGACTGAGCTGACCAAATCGCTCAAATCTACTCCACCAACCGAGATGTACGCATTGGTTAATACGATGCGTGCCATTAGTTGGTCGCTCCTTCTGTTGCTGGTTTGATGGATGGTGTTGCTGCATTGCTTGCCTTGATGTGGTTTGCAGCAATGAGTGCCTGTGCGCTCACTCCTGCATCAACAAGTTCTTTGTCGGTGATTGACTCACCCTTCTTCTTGCCACAGACCTCTCGATCTGAGATGACGGTGTATGCCATTGGTTCTCCTTATCCCCAAATCGTGATTCTGTAACGATAGGAAAGAAATGTGACTCCTTGTGAGTCATAAGTACCTGCTTCGGCACCTGTAACTCGCAAAGTGTTGACGGTTCCCCCAAGAGTGCGATCACCTTCAATTGCTGCCTTTATGGAAGTTGAACCTGAACCTGCAAGGTATGCATCAAGTTTGTCCTGTCCAGCACGCTCTGAAAAGCGTTGCACAATCACAAGGACATCAACCTGCGCTTGGTCAAGACCACGAGCATTGTCAATATCGAATGTGAAATCTAATTGTCCGACTACTGCACACGGCGGAACTACCGTGTCAGGAATCAAATCATACGCTCGCAAGCCTGTAATTGTTTGCAGTCTTGTTTTCAAACCATCTCGAACTTGACTTGGGTTCATTACTTAGCCAACCCATTGTTCTTGCGGAAAGGTCGAAGCAATGCTTCAACATCAGGATCAAGTCGTGAAGTTAAGCGAACAGTTCCAAGTTCAGGTGTTCCTGCAATTCCAAAAGGCGATTGACGGCGAACAAAGATGCGTGAGGATTGAATCAAGCAAGCAGATTGCACCTCGTAAGGCACCGCGCTCCAACCCCAAATGCCTGTGATGCGAACAGCTTGTGGCAAGTAATAAGGGAAAACATAACGACCAATTGCAAGCATTCTTGTATATGGCCAACCCTTGCGTGGGTTGTTGATTGGCTCAACCATGTAATCACTTGTTGCCCAAGTTGTATCCCATGTCTGATTGAAGTTGTCATCTGTTGCAATCTGCGTGATTGTCACGATGTCATCAACATTCATTGTCCAGGGATCAAGGGCGGTGTAGTAACGAGCAACAGGTGATTGCGCTGTGCCGTCAGGATAGAAGAAGCGCCCTGTGTAGTCATCAATCATTCGGCTTGTTGCATTGATGGCTGCTTCAAGAGCTGCATCATCGGTTGCATCGCTGATTGTCAATGCTGCCTTCAACTCGGCAAGTGTGGAGTACCCGTTATAGATTGCCACGCTTTATCCTCTTTTCTGCTTTTGGCAGGATTGCTCGTTCTAATTGTGGCTCCGCCGTTGCCGTTTCTTTCGGCTTCCTGCGAAGAAGTTTTTTTAGTCTTTCCATGCTTCGTGATGACTTTCATCCAACCAAAATGACTTTTGGTGAGGGAGTATGACTGAAGTGTTCACATGGATTGGATAACCAAGTGATTTGATTCTGCGTGAGAAAAGTAAGTCCTCACCAATCCATTCACCATTGACAGGCCCATCCCAAAACCAACACCAATCTTTGCCTTGATTTGGGTCTGCAACTTCGCGCATCTTTTCCAACACGCTTCGATGAATCATCAGGCAACCTGTACCTGCTGCATCTATTTCAAAAACTGAGTTCTTGTCATATTTATACAAGGGCAAGAATCCTTGTGGCGAATCCTGAAAGATTGCAGGAACGGGTTTTGGGTAAGTTTTGCCAGGAACTCCAAAACCTGCAAAGACTAGACCTGCAACAACAGGGCGATCTTTGTCATGGGCGGTGTTGCATAAAGCATCAAATGCTTCAACTGAAAGTTGCTCATCGCTGTCAAGCATCAACAACCAATCGGAATCGGTCATTTCTAAAAATTGTTTCACGACACGATTGCGTTGCTTTGACAGTAACCCTGAACCTTTAACTCGCACAAATGGGCCGAGTTTTGAATTTCTAGCTCCTGAGAGTTGAATGAGTCTGTACGCAAAAGCGCCGTTGACCATTCCTGGGTCGCAAGACCCGATTGTAACTTTGTGACCTGTTTTCATTTGATTCCCCCGAATCTTAGGAGTGAAGAGTGGGTAAGTCGGGGGAGTCCTACCCACTCTTCACACTATTAAAGAACCTTCAAATTAGAAGGTTGGTGCTGACAAGCCTGAACCTGAGATGATTGAGGCTGCTAGCGGATAGCGCTCTGCTGTATATGCTGCGTAGCCATACACGACAGTCTTGATTGTCAAGTTTCCTGCGCCTGTTGCATCGTAGCGAAGTGTGAATGGTGATCCTGGTTGTTCCCAAAGGTGAGATTCACCTGCGTTGACAACATAGATTTCATCCTGATTTGTTGTTGTTCCATATGTTGTTCCAACATTTGCATCAGTAATGATTGGGAGACCCATCATCTGATATCCGGAGTTTCCATATGAAGAAGAACCTGCTCCAACACCTGCTGCATTCATTGGGCCGTTAGCCGCTGGCACTACCAATGGGCGGTTTGTGCTGTCAACTGCTGCGAGCAAGAATGCAAGGCGGCGTGGGTGCATGATGAAGTGTGTTGGGTTTGTGAATGAGTTTGTCTGAATCTGTTGGATCGCATCTGCGAGCTTTGGATATAGCAGACCAACTGTTGGTGCTGTTGATGTGAATGTGATTGCGTTTCCGCCTGATGCACGAAGACCCTTGATTGTGCCGGCTGTACCTGCACCATTTAGGATTTGTGAATCAAGTGTTGTATGCCATGACTTGATCAAGTCTGCTGCAACGAAAACATCAATGCCTGTTCCACGCTCAATCGCCTGGCGGCTTAGATCCTGCTGTCCGGCTATCGTTCTTACATTCACCGTCAAAAGTGTATCGTCAACATCTGTCTCTGATACTGCATCATTCTGTGTAACCTGTACGGCAGTTGATGAACCTGTTGTCATGCGAGAGATATTCAGGGTCATGCCAGAAGGTGGAAGTGTCATCTTGTTTGTTGCAAAGTCTGCGAATGGGCGACCTGCACGAGCAAGAGGAGCTGCTAGATCAATGAGGTACTGTGGAATTACAAGACCTTCAAACTGTGCAGTTCCAACATCGCGGCGCTCGATCTCTTCTTCGCGCATATGGCGAGCAAGACGATCCTGTGCTGTGAAGTCTGACTTGAACTGTGCGTTGTAAGCATCCTTGAAGAATGATGAATCTGAACGCTCTGAGTATGTGCGTGCTTCGCGTGTGACTGTTGTTCCACCAACGCGTGGTGTTGCAACTGCTGCAACTGATGAACGAATCTCAGATGCCTTTGCATCTGCATCCGCCTGTGCCTTTAGCTTTTCGATCTTTGAATCTAGTGAGCGTGCCTCTTCTACGAGAGCATCAACCTTCTCGGTTTCCTCAACAGTAAGGTCGGTACGGTTCTCTTCTGCAACTGCTTCGAGAACTGCATCCATTTCTGCCTTTACTGCATCACGGCGCTCAACTACTTTGTCAAAATATGACATTTTGTCTCCTTGTGAGTTTGTTGTTTTGGAAGTGAGGTGGTGGCGATGCTTCTCACGGCGCTTTCAGGGTGTGAGTCTCGCTCCGACTTCGATCTGTCAGATTGCTGACAGAAA
>ERZ869925.735-NODE-735-length-20110-cov-4.118424_pt1 | contig 20110 bp, 38 predicted proteins | sample MGYA00579311_ERZ869925 | MGnify/ENA primary metagenome ERZ869925 (study PRJEB32216, sample SAMN09231817) | wastewater metagenome | place: USA: Maryland | collected 2016-07-30 | study: EMG produced TPA metagenomics assembly of the PRJNA472060 data set (Reclaimed...
TGGTGCTGCATAACGCTTGAGCTATGGGGCGAACGAAACGCGCAGCGTGTAGTGAGTCCAACGAACGACCAACGGGAGAGAGTGACCATGAGCGAATTGTTATACGCCAACCGCCTGCAAGAGCTGCGGAAAAAAGCGCGGCTTTCACTGCAAGAACTGGCAGACAGTATTGGCATGAGTAAGCAGCATGTGTTTCAGCTTGAGAATGCCGAAGCAAACCCGACGATAAAAACCGCGTATAAGCTCGCTGCCGTTCTTGGTGTGCCGGTGACTGAAATATGGGTGCCGCAGATTAGGGTTGTGGAAGAAACTATAACGGTGCGCCGCATACGTGGCGTATAACGCCTGAGCTATGGGGCGAACGAAACGCGTAGCGTGTAGTGAGTCCAGTGACGAACGAAGAGAGGAACGACCATGAGCGAATTGTTATGCGCAGAATACGGCACAAAGGGATGGGTAAAACGCAAAGATAAAAACCCTGGTATTGCTGCGTTTGTAGAGTGGATTTGCACAAAAGAGCATCTCAACTGTACCCATAAACTAGGTGATGTTTGGCAAGCAAGCATGATCTGTTGCAATACAGGATGCTCTGCGTATTGGCGACCAATAAACAGAGACTGCGAGAAACATGGATTGCGTCTTCGTGACTGCCAAAAATGTGATGACGAGACAAATTTATGCGTGTTACAGGAGCTTGTAGACTCTTGTTATTCTATCGTCGAACTTTGGAACCCTGAAAACACTTCGCAGATTGAGTGGCAGAAACAATGGCTTAAAAAGGCTCTTATGGTTGGAGCAGTAACAGACTAGGATAGAAAATAATTTAAAATAGTGCTTGCAGGTCACGCGTGACCAAGTATACTGAACACATCAACCACGGAGATGCAGACATGGCAGCGTACAAAACCATTACCGTTTACGACGGCGCAGATAATCTAATCCGGCGTAGTGCAACTGTTGAGATTCGCAGATATTTGCGCGGAAGAACTGCGCACATTACTGTTACGACCCACTCTGGATGGCCAACTGATAGACCGGTTACGGTAAAGAGAACCTCAAGCAGGTGCGAGGCAAAAGAAATTGTTAGGAATTTCCTGAGATGAAGCCGAAGGCCGAACTAATGAAGAAGCTGCGCAAGGATCGCGCAGCGGCTGGGCTGGTAGAGCTGCGACTGTGGATCACGCCAGAACAGAAAGAGCGCGTCTTGAAGTACGTGGCGCGGTTTAAGCGTGACGCATAACCACGGCCATAAGGGGCAGCGACGATAGGAGCTGTCCAGCGTAGCGGCCTTGATGGCCTTGTTATACCCCACAGAGCGAGTAATTTATGACAGAAGACGACTGGAACAATAAGATACGCGCAGAGCAATACCCGTGGATGACTGACGACCAGTTTGAATGCTTTGACATGTTGTGCGATCTTTTCGGCGGTGCGCACCATATTCAAGGAAAGGTAAAGCCGTGTGGCACTGGCATTGAAACAAATTCACGGCATTGCGGGTTTTCAACTTTCGACTACAACACGCTAACCAAGGCCGTTGTATTTGCACACGACAGGTGCATTCGTTTCGGGATTGAGCCAAGCGGCCCGGGATTGCTAAAGCTATGTCTGCACAAACGACACCAGCGCGATGGGCGAATGTACGAACGACATCCTACTCTGGAAGAGCACGCGAACTCTATTCGTGGGGTATAACAGTAACTTGTCACCGTGACGCTTTTCATCCGGCGGCATTATGCGAATCAACCAGTTGCGTACACCAGCGGGGTATTATGCACCATGACCAATAACACAACGGTGGTATAATGATAGGGCTGAAGAAAACGCATGGTGCGCTTGTTCCTTTCGGTTGTGCTGGGCGCGAATGGTTTGATGGCATACGTCAAAATGACGTTGTTTACATAAAACAGGTATCCGACGCCAGAACACTTGATCAGAACGCGCTGATTTGGGCTTGGAATAACCAGATACAGAAGCACATGGCGGAGTGCTTTGGGCAAATGGCTAGTGCCGACCAATGGCATGACATACTTGTGTCGAAGCTTATGCCAGCTGAGCTGCATCCTGTGAAGCTGCCAGATTCGGAATCTACGTACCGGGTTGGCCGTATGAAAACCAGCAAGATGACAAAGGCGCAGCTATCTGAATACATGGACAAGCTTCAGGCGTATTGCGCTGAATACCTTAATCTGATTTTGGAAGTAAAATGACAGGCATCCAACTGCACTACTATTGCGCATGCTGTTCCGCACGATATGGTACAGACTGCTACCATCATAACTGCCATTTTGATAAGGTGGACAGGGTTACCGGGGTTGCTACAGGATGCAAATTAAGGGCTAGAAACAGTGCGCAAGCTGCCAAAACAAAAGACATGCAAGATATGCCGCACCATATTCGTGCCTGTGCGTCCAATGCAGCCAGTTTGTCAGACTTTCGAGTGTATGTCGTCTTATCTTGATAATAAGCGCGACAGTGACTTTAAGAAAGAAACGAAACGCCGCAAGAAAGCACTGCTGGAGTCTGATATAGACTTTTGGGCGGCAAAGGCAAAGAAGGCATGCCACGATTACATAAAGCTAAGGGACTTCGATAAGCCTTGCATCTCATGCGGCACCACTGCCAATGTGCAATACGCTGCTGGGCACTATCGTCCATCAGGCGTTAATGCGGCGCTGCGATACGATGAGAGCAACATACACAAGCAATGCAACAGGTACTGCAACAGCGGCATGTCAGGCAACCTAACGCTGTACAGAATTGGACTTATACAGCGCGTAGGCATTGAGACAGTGGAATGGCTGGAAAGCAATCACGACGTAAAGCGGTGGACCATTGACGATCTCAAGGCCGTGATTGAGCACTACCAGTCGAAGACAAAGGCTTTGCGCGCAGAAATCCAGCCATAAGCTTACATGGATGCGGTGCACAGCCTTTAAGCATAACGGCATTGTCTGGCGTAGGGCTTTTTCGCATGGCTAGGTTTTTAGCTCGTTTAGACTTCAGCCTATACTCGCGGTCATACTTCAGCTTGCAGTCGTAGCAAACATATCTGTAGCCGCCGAAGCTGGCCTGTTTTATTGTCTTGTTTGTGCCGTCGCAGTTCTTACAGCGCGATCCGGTAAACCTGCGCTCACCTTTTTCCAGTGTTTCCAGCATCAGCTGCTTATCAGTTTTCGTGCTCATCATCATGCAACCATAAGACCATACATTACGCCAAGAATCACAGACATCATCAGTGCAGACAGCAGAAAGTTAGTGGCTACTAGCTTTATAGTGCTCATATTTATTACCTTTGCATCGTTTGTGTTGTATAATTATGGCATTGTTGCTGCTGAGTGGCATTGTGGAAATTACCTATTTTAATGCGGTGTGATTGGGCTATGATTTGAATGTAACTATGAGTTCAAGCGACGCCGTAGGCTGTCCAGCGAATGAAATTAGCGATTTCGAGCGATTATTTAGGCGTCAACACGCCGGGAGATACGACATGGGAATGAAAACAATGCTGCGCGACTGGCTTGGCGTGGCAAAACTGGAAACGGCGCTTGACTCTGCAGAGAAGCGCATGATTGACCAGCGGGCGATGCGAAAAGAGATTGCGGACGCGCTGGTGGCGGTCTTCTCTGGCGAATGCAATATCCAGCATTCCAGCCAGTGGTTTGAATACCTTGAAGACCACGGCGCCACGTTTGAGCGCACCATGCGCAAAATAACAGGCAAGCAAGCCAAGGACGTGGCGCGCAGCGTTGTTGAGGCCCGCATAGGAGGAGAGGATTTCATTGATGAGTTAGTGGCGCGGGTACGGCGAAAACAACTTGACGCATAGCGCCGCTGTAACAGGCGCGCAACGATAAACTACCAGAGAGTAATGAGCATGAATACTGCACAAAAACAAAACAGCGAAGACAGTGCGCGTCCTGTTGACGGCATTGTTAGGTTTCAGGAGAAAAGCCATGTCACATGCAAAATATGTTGAGATTGAAAATGCAAGATTCGGCGGAGACCTGTACTCAAAGGATTTGAAAATGTCTGCCGGTGGTAATCAGTGGGTAGTTGTAACGATTACAAAAGACGAGGCGCTAAAGATAGCTGCATTACTTATTGATGCTGCTAGGGATTGGAAGGAAGAAACCTAACGCCTGAGCTAGCTTCGCGCGCAGCGTCGAACGCTCAGCGAATTGTTAGCAGGAATTTACATTCGGAGGATTTATGAGCTTGGCAATAAAAGACGAAATCGAATTGCCGCGAATGCAGTCAGCAAGGCTACTGCGTGAAATGCGGCTCTACATGGGAAAGATGCAAGGTGATATGCCTGACTTGCTGAAAGACGACATTGTTCTATCGACGGCGGTTTGGTCAAAGTTTGAGAATGATCGCGGAACGATGCCAGACAAACTGGTTGCCGATCTTGTACTTGCAACCGCGAAAGCATTGCAGCGCCATGTGACTGCTAACACTTGAGCTATGGGGCGAACGAAACGCGCAGCGTGTAGTGAGTCCAGTGACGAACGAAGTGAGGAACGACCATGAGCGAATTGTTATGCGCCAAAACCAATCAAGAGGAAAAATTATGAAAAGACCCAAAAAAATTACATCATGGGATTTTCCAGACACAATATCTGTTCCAGACGGATATGATCTGAAGTCAGTTCCAGACATGACTCGCCGCAACTTTGAGTTGCTGATTGAAAAGCATAATGAGCTTGTTGCTGCTTTTGATGCTCTTTACGATCAGGTAGGCCACAACCTATTTGACGCATAACCCAGAGCTAAGCGCGTTGCGAAGCAATCCGCTTCAGCGACGTGTTATGCGTACCTGAATTTTTAACCGAAGAGGAAAGGCAAATGAAATTGCAAGCACCAATTGAAGTAGAAATGAAAGTATCAATCACAAACGGCAGTGTGAATGGCGTTGCTACTATTGGCCTCGGTCATGGTTCGTTCCCTACCGAGGAAAGAATGCGCAAGGCAATCGCTGACTTTGAGGCGGGCAACAGTATGCCTGACGGTTTTAGACTCATGACAAAGCGTGAGTGGTGGGACACTGTTTGCCCGCCAAGCCACGAGGAAGATGAGGATGGAGAGGTATACACCTCACGATTTGCGATTCCAGGCGACGAGCACGAATGGGACGCATAACGCCAAGGTAAGCGGCGGCGGTGCTTTTCCGCCGTCCGCTTGACCGACGTGTTAGGGGACGGCGATGCAATGCACGAAATGCGGCCACAACAAGCCAGCGACTGAGTACCACAAGCACGCGACGCGGAGCACTGGCCTTTCCGCATGGTGTAAAGCGTGCTGCGCCGACAACATGCGGAAGCAGTACGAGAAGAAACGCGACGAGCGGATTGCCTACGCGACCGAACGAAACCGGGCGAACCCGAACCGCTCGGAGATTGCGCGGCGACACTCGAAGCGAACGATAGATGAACTGCATGACAGTTATGTGCGGCGGAAGATAATGCAAACCAGCCGAATACCCTACAGGGAAATACCGCAGGGGCTTGTTGATGTGGTGCGCGAACTAACCAGACTGAAAAGGGCGATAAATGAAAAACTGTGACGAACTGCGGCAAGAACTGGCGCTGACCTTTGAGAAGTTGAAGGCGGGGGAAATAAAACCCGGCGAGGCGGCTGAACTGGCGAACTTGGCCGGAAAGATGATTAACAGCGCAAAGGTGCAGGTGGAGTATTACGCGATGCGCAAGGAAGCGCCGACGATTGCCTTTCTTGAGGCGACGCCGTGCCTTGGAAAACTCGGGAGTGCGACATGACCGAGACTGCCCCGGATGTTTTGGGCTGGCTACGCACAAGAGCAATAGCTGACGCGGCTGGCGACGGCGCAATGTTTCAAGAGGCCGCGACGCTACTTTACGACTTCAAGATCAACGCCAAGGCGCTGCTGGTTCATTGCGACTCTACCGGCAGCGGAGATGCGATTTATTCGCTTCAGTGCCTGCGGCGGCTGGTGGAGAGAATGGGGTCCCCTAACACTGTTTAGGCGCCACGGTGCATTTGCACTGCTACATATAGTAAAATCAACATCTTGCAGAATTGCAGGAATATTATTGGTCAAGGTGAATAACATGACGAAACGAATACTAGGCGCTATTGCTATCTTTCTGCCGTTTGCTGCCATTGTGTGGTGGCAAGAAGTATGCCAAGCGGCTTGGTCTATTGTTGCATTGTGCGGAGGTTGATATGCTTGACAGAAACATGATTGTAGAGCGTGACGTGGTGCGCGCTGAGATTAACGCTCAGATTGCCGCTTTTTTAGAAGGCGGCGGCAAGATAGAAAGCCTGCAAGGCTTCGGCAATCCAGACACGCCAAAAAGCACAGACCTAACCGACGGCTTTAAAGGTAACAACCAGCTTTACAAGTAGGTAATTTCCACAGTGGCGCGGTTTTGTGTGTGGTCTATCATTGCCACATCAACCACGGAGACATGCCATGTACCAGACAGCACATCCAGACGCAGGCCGTTACGACAATGTTCAAGGTGACGAACACTTGGACAACTTCGATATTGAACGCGCAATTGATAACGCTATCGAAGGTAAAGACTATGAAGACATGCCATTGCGCGACTATATTGAGTCGTGCGTCGGTGATGACGAGTTGGCAGACATTATCATGATGCTGCACGCTATTGATTGCAATGAACGATCTGGACGCCTTAGCCGCGTCATCGCAATGCGTCAGGCTGTAACTAAGCTTTCTGGATGGGTGCAAAACAATGAGTACATCCGCGAGAAAGCAGAAGAATACATCGAAGAGAATCGGGAGCGTTGATCATGAGAAACAATATCGCACGCATTGAAAATGGCTTGGTAGTCGTAAGCTGGGCCGGAGAAGAGGTAGCAGGCAAAACAGTTGAGTGCGTAGTAAAGCTTATGGTGCGCCTCGGCCTGCAGAGATCAATAGCGCCATTCATCTACACGCGCATTAAGCGGGAGATCGCACTGTGAGAATGACAGTACACAACGCAGACATTACAACCGGCAGATATGAAGCAAAACGCGATTGGATGAAAAATGGAGAGCTAGGAAACCCATACCCTAAAGGCTCAGACCTTTGGAAAGGATACGAGCTAATGGCTGGCGAGATTGAAGGCCAGCTACACGAAACCGAAATGATGCAGATGCAGGGTGGTTTTTGATCATGGATAACCAGCAATACTTGAAGCAGATATTGCCTTTGCTTGCTGCGCCTATGCCTTACAAGTGGCGCGAACAGTCATTTAGCACATTCAAGCCTGAGGCGACTTGCGTTGCCTACATAGACGCACGGGACGTTATGGATAGGCTTGATTCTGTTTGTATTTACGGGTGGTTAAGAAAGCATGAAGAGATTAAAGGTCATATCTACTGCTCAGTTGGTATTGTTATGCCAGATGGATCGATACAGTGGAGAATGGATTGTGGTACGGAAAGCGACACGGAAGCGGAAAAAGGAGAATCTAGCGACAGCTTCAAACGCGCATCGGTAAACTGGGGGCCGGGCAGATTCCTATATGATTTGAAAATAGTTAAGCTTCCAGCTAACGAAAAGAAAATCAAAGGCCCAAATGGAAACAAGCCATATATTATTGACGATAAAGGAAGTCGCGTCTGGAACCTTACAGACCATATCAACAAGATTCAAAAAAATGCCGTGAATAATAAGCAGCCGCCAAAAATACCAAGCAATCAGACAATAAGCGACGATCAGTTTAAGCAGCTAACAAAGGCGCTTGATGACAGCAAAAGCGATAAGGTGGCGTTCTGCAGGGCCTGCAAAATAGAAAGCCTGTCTGCGATGCCTGCTGCTATGTTCGACGGAGCAATGGCAAAAATCAAAGAAAAAATGGAAAGCTCTTTGTTGGCACAAATGCAAGACCACCACCTTATGAACGAATAGGAGTTAAGCAATAATGAACCTCTACGAATTGGCAACACAAGACGCGCAGCTGTACGAAATGCTGTCAAACGATGAAGACATTCCAGCAGATCAGCTGTACGCAATACTTGAGTCATCGCAAGAAGCTATCAACGTAAAAGCATCACGCATTGCCGCTGTGATAAAGGCGCTAGAAGCAGATGCTGATAAGCTTTGCGAAATGGCTACAAAATACACAACGCGCGCAAAGTACATGCACAACAATGCGGACAGGCTGCGCGAGTTTGCGATTAGCGCAATGAAGTCTGGCAACATCACACAAGCCGGCGATACTATCAACGGCTTAAAGCTGATGAAGCCTCGCGCTTCTGTGCAGATTGATGACATGGATCAACTGCAAGATCAATACAAGCGCACAAAAATCGACATCAGCGCCGACAAGAAGGCCATCAAAGACGCAATTGATTCAGGCGTTGAAGTGGCTGGGGCAAGCCTCAGATACAACGACAGCCTAAAGGTGCTGTGATCAAATCCTGCTAGCTCCTATTGATGCTAGCAGGATAGAAAACTCATCTGCAACAGCAATCTGCCCTGCTTGTGAAAGGTGCGTGTGATCTCCTGAGTCGTATTCTGGCAATAGCTGGTTTTGGTTCTCTGGATCGTCAAGTATGCTGGCCATATCCAGCACTCTATATGACATGCAAGCTTCAGATATAAGCTGCGCATTCATTGCTCTTCGAGCCGCATGGTCAGTGCATGAGCTATAAGCCTGCATGGTTGTTATGACGCACACTCCACCTGATGCTCTGCACCTGCGCGCTGTTTCCTGTGCATCGCGCAAGCAAGCCAAATATCCAGCGGAATCAAGTCCGCCGTTATTTGGAGAGCAAACATTTATAACCAAAACATTTGGCGCATATCCTTGAAAAAGGATGGCACGGCCTGACTGCATGGCCGCTCCATGAGTTTGACCTATTACCGCAAAATTTAAGTGTGCAAAGTCTATTGATGACGTAGTTGCGCCACGACACCCCAGGTTAAACCATGAAAGCTGCGTCCAGCTGCCACCAATAGCCATGATGCTATCACCAAAACCAATCACGCTAATGGATGGCGTCTTTCCGCTATAGGCCACCATGCACCCACCTATAATAGACGATCCAGCTCTCGATAGCGTGACTGCTGAACCGTCTGTTTTGTCGCCAGCAGCAATAGCGCATCCAAACTTTATATCTGGATAGTTTGTGGCTATTACTCCAAGGTCGCCGTCAGCCTTTAGTGTCTCTGTAGTAAATCCTGACGCAGTGTATATCCTAACTTGCAGATATGCCTTACCGTCTGCCGGGGCAAGATTGATGGCGTCAGAATCTACGAAATTCGGCACAATCGAAAGAAAAGAACCATCAACAACGGGGGCAGGAATAGTCACTGATGCCTGACCGCTGAAGGTTAGTTGCCGCCAATCCAAGGCTGAACCATCTGCCAGGTCTGAGTTAGCGGCAGCTACAAAAACCTTTGTGGCAACCAGCGGAACTCCTGATGTGTCAAAGTTACGCAGACGAATCTTAATAGACTCGAAGTCTGAAATGGCGGGAATTTGCAAGCATAGCGTTTTGTTTGCATCTACAGCGACTGATCCAAGCGGTTGCAGCGGATAATGGAAGTTAACCTGAGAGCATATCTTTGATAGCTGAGATATTCTTTGCGTAATGCCCGCTGCATCAGCATCAATAAGAAACTGAGGAGATACCATATCTACACCTGCAATGTCGGTATAGAGTAGGATGTGGTGTTTGCGTCAACATATGCGACGGTAACCCTAAATACCTGCTGGCCAACAAAATAATCAATATAATTTACTGAACCATCTGCATTCTTAACAACAGAACAAGAAGACCCATCTGGTATATACACATTATATTGATCTGTTATTAGTGGCATAAATTTATCTTTTTTAGTTATGAGAGGTTCTTCAGTTTATAAAGAGCGCTAATGTATACATACTCAAGATCCTGTATAAGATTATCAATTGCTGGAATATTGCTTGTTATTTCCTTTCTGTTTTTGCCTATCCACGCTAGATCAGATTCCAATAAAGAAATCATGCTTTTGGGCTGCTTCATTTCAGGAATAGACTCAACATTTACAAGGCCAAACATGCCTTGATCGGCTTCTACCACCTTATCAAGCGCAGTTATCACTGAATCATAAAAATCGCTAAGCGCCTCGTGTGTTGCAAAGGATTTTGTTCTCCAATGCTCAAGATGCGCAGCGTTTCTTGCCGTGAAAACCCTTACTATCAGCTCTTCAATCATATCTAGCCTATGGTTTTGCCGTCTGTCATTTAGCTTTAAGTATTTGAGCAACTGCCGGGACAATCTTTTCTCCAGAGCGGCCTATAACATAACCGCCTATCCCAAGCTCCACTATATCCCAAAGCTTTAGATATTCCGCCTCGGTAATATCTGGTGCTGCAAAGCCTAACCATCTTGCCACTATCAAGCCACCAAATGTCAGCATCATGATAGGTCGCCAGCTAGATGTTAGAACGTTATCTGATTCAGCCTCTGCCTTTACGATGCCGGCCGATGTCGATAGTCGCTGCAACTCCCCGGATTCCGCCATCTTTGCAAGCTCAATGCGGGCATTATCTGCCGCCTGCTTGTCTGGAAACACCTTATCTATGATCTTTCCGCCAAGCTCAAATGCCGCTGTGATTGGCTCGATAGCCATTATGCCACCTCTATGTTGACTGTTTCGCCGTTATCTAATGCGTCTTCTATTACTGCCATTAACTTCGCCATTGTTGCGCGGCTGTTGTGGATAAAGTCTGCAGAGTAGTTGGTACCGACAAGGATACACCCTTCAGTATCATGCTCAGTATTGCCGGCATGGATCCTCACGCCCTCGAAACCCTGCACACCAACAAGCAGCGGCAAATACTTCTGGAATCGGTTTGAGAAGGTAATGCGCAGCGGGTATATCCCCCTAGGGATTGCTGTCTGACCTTTTATCTTTGTGCCACCGGCCTCTAGCTTGCGGTCTACGTCTTCGAGCGTGTCGCAAAAGTACCTGCCGTTTATGATCAACTCGCCACCCGTTGTTTTGCTGGCGAAAACTGACCTGACAAGCTTAATGTCGATAGCCATACTCACCCCGAGCAACAAAAACTACATTCCAATCAACAGCCGATAGCATCTTGGCAATGCACACAGCAAGCATAAATGCCCCGTAGTTGTCATATAAAACCAAGCTTTCGGATAGATTCATTTCAAGCCCGCAAATTGCGTTAAAAACACCACTGGCGCAATAGGCTTGCCTTGATATGTGGACACCAATGCAGTAGCCTACCACAACCTCTTTCACCGCATACATGGTGAAAAAGTAGCTTGCACAGTCCTGCCAAAAGTCAAACAGCATGGCGACGTTAATCGCCAGCACTGTAAGAACAAAATCTAAAGCGATTATCTCTGCCCTGCGAGTACGGAACACCCACAAAAACAGAACAGACATACACGCCATGAGTTCATCCATTATCGCAGTTTCGGCTTGCGTGGCTTTTTAGGTGGCTTTCTAGTGCTTGACATAACGTCGCCTCATTAGTTGGGTTAGCATTGCATACTCAAACACCGTTACAATGACGAAATCGAAAAGGCTTTTTACGCCATTTGCATATTCGTATTGCTTGGTGATTATCCCGTTAAGAAGCATTAGAAACAATGCCACACCGCACAGAATAATGCTTTGATCTGAGCGCCTGCATGTGTGAGTGCAATACCAGCACATCATAGACGCCCATACCGTTATTACAACAGAGCCTAGCAACAGCATCCCAGCCGGAATGATGTAGACGCTCATTTTTTCAACTCCCGCGCTATCTTTAACGGATCGCGCTTAAATGCAAATAGAAGCTTTGAAACACCAATAAAAATGAAGCTGGAAGCTGAGCCGGCAACCGACGCAATAACAGCTGCCTTAAACTTACTCATTCCGTCACCTGCCAGAACATAATATCCGGCAGGCGCGCTAATTGCTGCGAAGAAGCACGAAATAACAACATCTTTGTAGTTAGGCTTATAAGGAGACATGACATGAATCAAGGCCGCAATAATGCCAGACGATTGCGCTACCATCATTGCCTCTTTGATTTCCTCGTTCATCTCTAGTCCTTATAGCGTTTCATTTGGCGGAATAGGCCACTGAATGTATTGCGGAAACTGTTCTCTGTCAGTTATATCTCTTAGCGCTTGCCTGTAATCCTTCCAAAGCAAAACATCTTCTGCTGCCATAACGCAATCTGGTAGCTGAGTCCAATCGCAATCCATCAAAAGCCTGTTTCTTTTGGATCGCGCCAGCTTTGCTAGATCTTGATCAGTTGGCGAAGGTGGCCATTCTGTAGTGATTTCTACAAAACGTCTGTTTTTAGACGCGGATAAAGCAAGCGACTCTTGGCTATCTGGATCATAACCAAAAACCTCACCGGTTCTAGTGTCTCTGAAATATCTCATTGTCTGCCCCGCATAAATCAATATAACTCAAACCACGTTAAAGTTCCGCCGTAATTCTGTACAGAATACGTGGCTCCAGCAGGAACTATGGCGCTTGCTGAATTAACATCATTCCCTGTTGCTCCAGCCGTAGAGCTAACCGAAACCTGCGATCCGCTAACAGTTACGCCAACACCCGTATCTGACCCATCAACTTTAACATATATGCCAATAGGAACAGATCTACTGTTTGTGTATGTTGTACCAGCAACGCGCGATGCTGTGACATCGTGGTATGTCTGACCAATACCAAGCCCGCTTACTGGTACGCCACTATATCTTGAATAAGTTACACAACGGGTAACGCCAATAGTATCGCCAACAAAGCAGGCAATATCATTCTGTGCAGCTGTTATATTTGCGCCGCCCGGCAGTAGAAGAACAGAAGAATGAACCAGAGTTGCAGCACCCAAGAAAAGAACCCATCTAATATGTCCATCATCAAGCGTAATTGATGATATTGTAGAGCTGCCAGATATGTATACGCAGTTACCCGTAGCAGTTTCAAGGTTTATTGATGATGCACTAGCGATTGTTGCGCCCCAAGCCATATTTACAGCCGCGCCGGACATATTGAGCGCGCCGGTCATTGTATCGCCAGACTTGAGAACGTAATTCCCGCCACCGCTACTTGAAACAATCATAAACGCGCCATTGCCTGAGTCATAAGCCGCGCGAAATGAGGCGAAGTATTCGGTACCATCTGCCAGCAGGTCATTTGCTGCAAGGTTTGTATCTGATACAGTCCTGAACTTAACAGACGGCCCAGAGGCAACCTCTACGGCACAGGTACCAGTGTTGGCATTGTTTACCGTAAACCTAATCAGCATGCCTTCTTGGTATTGACCATCAACAAGCTCAGGAGGCACCAATCCTTCAGGATTGGTTAAAATGTAAGCATCTGCTACGCCACTGTCTTCATAGTAAGTCCCAAAAGAAGAGTAGTCCGAGACCTGCGTAACTGTTGCGACGCCGCTCGTTGACGTTACATATGGGGCATTCCATATCTGCACACCATTCTTGTCTTTCAGTGTTACAGAATAATCGCCGCTAATCCAAATAGCAGGGAATATGCCATCGGCGTCAGACTCAACTGGGTTAGAGTTGAGAACAGACATTGCGTAGTTTTCCCAAGTGTTTTTAGGCGTTACGCCATCAACATCATAGAAATAAAGCAGCGCCCCATCTGATGGGATAATGCCTTGACCTACGTCAGCATACGGCAGATTGAATAAAGCAGGCATTATTTAGTCTCCATAGCTGCTGGCGTTTGCTGAAGCGCGCGGATTGCAGCTTCTTTTTGCGCCGTGGTCATGTCTTTTGCGTTGATGATCTTTTCTAGCTTATTGAGGTTTTTACCAGTCAAATCAGCCAACTCTGCAGCATTGTATGACGTTTTGGCGTTTTTAAACAGCTGACGAGGGATCGACTTTACGGCGCCGCCTGTAGCCATATCAAACCCGCCTATTACGGCATCTAGCGCCTTTGCTCCAACGCCCTGATCAACTGCGCGCTGTCTAATTGCATTTGCCCTTTCGTCAAGCTTCTGGAATTTCTTGCGAGTGCCAATCATGTCTGACATTGAGCGATCCAATGCCGCATAGGCGGGGTCGTTTACAAGGCCACGAGCGGTCTTTTTCAGTCCTGACCTGACATTTTCTAGCGACTGCTTTGTTATCCCTGTTGGCGTCTTTCCTTCAGGGCCAAACGCATTAAGCTCTCTACCGTGCTCTCTAGCCAAGTCATTTAGCTCTTTTACTGTTAATCCCTCTTTCTTTGATTTTGAGTAAAGCTGCTTTATAGCGGCCTCCGCTACAGGGTTATCTGTTTTTCTGTACAAGTCAGAAAGCTGAGTAATGGCCTTTTGTACAGAGTTCTCATATACAACAGCATTTCCAACCTTTGTTGTGTTTTTAAGGTCTGACAATTTATATTTGGTGGTATCTTTTGAAACAAGATCATCAACAGCTTTTGCTGTCATTTTTATCTTGTCATCAAGACGCATTGCAATATCTGCCGGGCCTTTAACGTCTTTGATGTCAACCTGCGACAAAGCTCTGCGGGCAGCAGGAATATCCTCTTTCTTGCCCTGAATTATACGGCCAATCAAAGCGTCGGCCTTTTCAGTCTGCGGAATAACTCGCTCTGCCTTGGCCGCACCTTTCAGCGCTTTAGGCGCATAAGGGGCAAGCCACATTGCAGCTTCGGGCAAGGTCTTGCCTTCAGCATAGGCCAATGCCTGTACTTCTTCAGGCGCTCCCAACGCCTTAGCGGCACCAGATAGGCCGAGGCCGAGATTCTCCCCTAGCCCTTCTTGCTGGCCTTGCTGATAGGCTTTCTTTCCTGCTTCTATGCTGCCTTCTTGTGCAGCCACCCCAAGCCCGCGAATAGCTGAAGCTGGGGCATTGATGACATTGCCAAGCGCCCCCATGCCTTCGCCAATAGACTGCATGGCGTTTTGGCCTTGGTCACTAGCTGGCTGGTAGGTCAGCGCATTTTGTACGCCTTGACGCGTATCCTCTGCAACGCCAAGATCACCGCCTGACGCACCAAGCGCACCAAGGTATGCAAGCCCACCACCAAGCGCGGCCGGAACGGCGGAAGCCATTGCAGGCACAGCCTCAAAAGCACCTAGCTTGCCGAGTACCTTTTGCGCAGTTGTCTCAGGCGCAACAGTGCGTACTTCTTGCTGCGCAGTTTCTGCTGTACTAGCTTCAGGCTGTTGTGTCGGTTCTTCTTGTTGCTGACCATTTGGTGCATCCCACGACAAGCCTTCAGGCAGCTCAGAGTTATCGCTTGCAGATTCTTGCGATGGAGCATCCCATGAAAGCCCTTCAGGCAACTCATCATTGACTGAAGACATTTTGCCGGTAACTTTCTGGATATATCCTTCAGTTTCTGGATATGGTGGAATCCCGCCATGCTTGGCCACGGCCTTAGGGCCAGCGTTATAGGCAGCCAAAGCAGTAGGAATATCGCCATCATGCTTATCCAGCATAAGGCGCATATATCTAGCGCCGCCCTCTGCATTTTGCTCTGGGTCATCTATGTCCTCCACGCCCATATCAGAAGCTGTGCTAGGCATTAGCTGAAGCAATCCCCGCGCACCTTTCCGTGATACAGCATCAGGATTTCCGGCGCTTTCAGTGTCCGCCATAGCCAGCAGCAAACCAGAAGGCAGGCCGTATTTTTGCTCCTTTGCCGCAAGCATTTCCTGATAGTTTTTCATGCTCATGGCTGAGATTCCCTAACCCATTTCCCGCCCCGCATAATCATTGGGACAGGATTGCCACTTGCGTCATAAGCCGTTCTTCGCATGCTATCCTGAATTGCGGAAGCCGCTGGACGGCCTTGCGCTGACTTTGCGCCTTGGCCTGCCCGCGCCATTGCATTTTCTCTTGTAGTTCTGACTAAATCTTTGAACTCAGTCAACGCTTGACGGAAATCCTCAGGAGACTGTTGCCGCCCAAGCCTTGCTGCGTAAGCTTTGAGCTGATCGCCTTCTGACTCTGTAAGAGTGCCCGCGCCGTTACCTTTCAGCTCAGACTCGAACCCCTGAAGCCAAGCTGCGCTAGAAAGCTGTTTTATCCTCGATATAGCCTTTGCATTCTTTTTGCTAATCGCAGCAACAGCTTCATCAGGCAAAAGCCCAACTTTTGGGCCAACAACGCCATCAAGACCTGAATCCTCTTTTAGAAGATCATCAATCAAAGCCTCTTTTCTTGTGGCAGAAGATATTACCCCCGGCAGCGCGGAGCTAGCCTCTGCCTGCTTTGTGCCGGTTGTTGTGGCAAACGATCTGCCCTGATTTATTCCGGGGTCGTATGTCAAAGGCATCACGTTAGACAGCTTGCTGGCGTCAATCGACTGCCCGCTCAGGCTTACGGGCACTCCGGCCTTAGTGAGCTGGAATTGAATCGCCTGTCCGGTTGCCGGGTCTGTGCCTGTATAAAGCTGACCATAAGCCTCGCCGCCATCGCTGTTGCGCTTCTTCGCCGCAATACCAGCATCAAATATAGCTGCATGCGTTTTCAGCGACCCCAGAAAATCATTGTCGTCCATTTGCAGGATTTTCTGATATTGATCAGACGGCAAGCCCATATCCTGATTGTGCTGAGCCAATGCTTGCACGTATTCTCTAGCTGAATTAACGCTGCCATTTTGAGCCTGAAGCAATGCCAAGTGCGCCTCTTGCCCATGCTTATCTATCATGGATTGCGTTTGCTTGTCAGCGGCCAGATAGCGATTCTGAATCATGTTTGTCATGTCATTGGCGGCGTTAGGGTCAATAGCGCCTAGCTTCTGCCATGAATCATAGGCATCTGGGCCGCCTTGCATGATCTTTTGGCGCAATACCTGCATTTGCTCGGCATCTGAAACCTGCTTTTGATTCTGGCGAATTCCTGCGCCAAGCTGATAGCCTTTCGATACTGAGCCGACAAGATCAGGGACAAGATCGGCGCCGTTAATGCTTTCAAGTGTTGCCATCAGTATGGACTCCAGTTATTTTGCGGAACGGCGTAAGTAGTCGCCCCTTGAGGCTGCTGAATGCCTCCACCTCCACCACCGCCAAACGCACCATACAAGCCAGCGCCAAGGCCCATCAGATTATTCATGCCCTGCGCCTGCGCCTGTGCCTGACCAAGTATACCACTAGAGCGCGCCTGCCCGGCCTGTTGCTGCAAGTTTGCAATGTTGCCGGCTCCTGCCTGACCAAGCTCAGAAAGATTGCTTGCAGTGGTTTGCCCGGTTCCAGAAATACCAGCAAGACGGTTGTAGTTGGTATTGTAGTTCTGGATGGAGTTCAACACACCAAGCTTATTGAGGTCAGCACGGATATTCCCACCACCAAGCCCCCCAGTAGCCGCAGCCTTTGCCAGCATCTCTTTTTCCTGTTGTTGCTGCATGAACAGCTGGCCCGGCGTTGGCTGCATGGCATTGATAGCTTCTTGCTGCTTTGCAGAACCCAAGACGCCAGTTAGCGCCTGTTGCGACTGCAATGCGCCCTTGCCGGCAGTAACCCACGGCGCAAGATTGGCTTTTGTAATGTCTGATTGGCGGCGCTGCTCGGCAACGGCATCTTTTGCGGCCTGCGTTACATATCCGGCAGCCTTATCAGCAGCGGCAGCCGCTTGTGTGCCACCCAAATCAAGCGGATCGGCAATTGATGCCCCGCCGCCCAAATCCATGCCAAGATCAAAAATTCCGCCCATATCAATCACCAATTGCCATATCTATGAATCTCAAAGGCATTTCTGCCGCCTCTTTTATCATGGCCAAATTGCCAGCAAGAATGGCCGCTTTTTCTGGATGATGCTCGCGCATGTATCGCAGCTTGCCTACATTCTCAAACACGTAGGCCGTGCAGCTCCAGCAATCTAGCGAAGTCCTTATATAACCATAATTGCGTGGCAGCTCAACATTTATTTGCTTTAGATATGAGTAAACATCGTCATCGGTCATATCCTCAAGCGGGAAAAGGTACTCAATCCCGTCAAATGAGTAGCCAGACCGCACCGGGGACTTGTTTTTGTCGCTCAGTTTCTGGCCACGAATAACCAAAGTTGCGCCAAGCTTTGTGATTGCGTCGTGCATTGGAAGCCAAATATTGTTTTTGCAGCAATCAAAGAAAATGCGCATTTTTTGATCATTTTTGCCTTCAAAGATGTTCGAGTATTCCGTATTGGAATAAGGCAAAACATCAACAGGCAAGCCGTTTAGTTCTATATCTGCAGGCTGATCAGACTTTACTTCCAGAAAATACGGCACCATTGCCTTGATTTTGGCCATTTGCTCGATAGTTTCAGGAAATGCGGCCCCTGTATTGCACCAAACAACAATAATCTTGTGCCAGTAATCCTTGAGCATGTACAAACAGGCAAGCGAGTCCTTGCCGCCTGAAAATTCAAGCGCAATGATCTGATGCCTATCGAATATGCTCTGCATAATTAGAAAAGACCCCCAACAAAGCCAAGGGCAGCGCCGGCTGCTTGTGTGTTTTGAGCCGTTTCCGCCTGCTGGCCTGTAATCGCCGCGTTGCTCATAGCCTTAGCCCCTTGCATGCCAAGATTTCCGATTGCGCTTGATGTGTTTTGACCTAGCGCACCAATCTGCTGACCTGTTGCCTGCCCGGTATTTGAAAGACCGGCAAGCCTGTTGTATTGGTTTTCGTAATCCTGCGACGCCCAGCCAAGCCCCTTCTCGCCTAGAGCATTAACAACCTGCTGCCTGCCAATGCCGCCAAGCGCAATGGCATTGCGGTTTAACGTATCCATGCCTGCGTTTTTGTACATTTGCAGATTAGGTGATGCCATGTAGTCGGCAAATGCCTGTGACTGAGCATCCTTTCCATCTATCCCGGCATATTTAGACTGCAGTCCCAGCGCGGATTTTCCAGCCTCTTGCCAAGGCTTCATACGCTCTTGCGACTCATCAAACTGGCGCCGCTGCTCATCAATGGCTATCTTTGCCGCCTGATATTCTGCCTTTCCGGCCTTTGTTGCTGCTGAAGACGGGCTGTCGCCGCCAGTGATTCCAGACAATACGCCGCCCATTTAAACCTCCCCTCTCACAGCGCCCATGTGCCACTGATCAACGATTTCGCTATTTTTTCTATATGACATGCGATTCACGCCCTCATCCTTAAACCCTGCTTTCAGGCAGCAATTGCGCAGCTTTTGGTATATGAAAGGCACTGTCACGTTTACTTTGTGAATTTCAGGCATTGCGAATGCCCATGCAAAAAACAGCTTCATAACGTCTCTTATCTTGTGCTTATAACCTTTGAGCAAATAAGGGTGCATCTGGATGGTGCTGGAATTCTGCGCATGAACATAAATCATGCCAATCATTGCTATCCCCTCATAAACACCAAGCCACACGCGCTCCCGGCTTCTCTCTGGCTCATAGGTATCGGGTGACACGCAGCTATCATCCGCGCACAACTCCCAAACCTCTGGAATCGTCATAAAAGCGCGAACAAGCGCAAGGTCACTGATTACACTCAGAATCAAAACTGGATCCCCGTGGCCCTGAAGTTGATGGTAGTGCCAGTGTCTACAGCCACATAAAGCTGACCGCTTGGCGGGATAAGGTGGTTAATGATCTCTGCCGGAGAGTCGCTAGCATCAGCAACCATAGACGCATCAGATATGATCTTGTTTGTATCGTCTGCACTTCCGCCAGAAGGCACAATCCACGCCGAATAGGAATGAGTGGCCGCAGTTGAGTTGCACGCCGTAAACGCAATTATCCGCGTGCCGCCTGAGCTAGCCGGAGCCGTGTAAAGACTTGTCGCTGAGGTAGTGCTTGGCTGTACCCCATTAGCGATAACCACGTTAGTTGCCATATATCAAAACCTCTAGTGATTTTATGCGCTTATTCAAATCCGCTATTTGCGCCGGCATTGCCCAAGTGTCTTGCACTACAGCAATGCTTTCAAGCTTTTTCATCACTGACGCCACCTGAGCGGCAGAAACGCCAGAATCAAGCAGAACCTCCGATATTGTTGTCGAGTCTGCCGAAAACACAGACAGCTGCTCAAGGAAGCTCATAAAGCGCAATGTGCCTTTGCCATTGGCATCGACAAGCGGCTCAGTTCTCTTTGGCGGCGGTATCTGGCTAGAGGTCATTGCGTGCCCCTTGCTGTATATCCACAAAGCTTCAGCAGGCTTGTCGTAAC
>ERZ869925.736-NODE-736-length-20079-cov-4.832301_pt1 | contig 20079 bp, 31 predicted proteins | sample MGYA00579311_ERZ869925 | MGnify/ENA primary metagenome ERZ869925 (study PRJEB32216, sample SAMN09231817) | wastewater metagenome | place: USA: Maryland | collected 2016-07-30 | study: EMG produced TPA metagenomics assembly of the PRJNA472060 data set (Reclaimed...
ATGATTTATGGTTAGAATTTTCAGAAATTGAAGATTTAAATAATCTGGAATATGTTGGTGGGGATTTAGATTTAATGAGAGCACCGATAAAAAAACTTCCAAATAATTTGAAAAGAATTGATGGGACTTTAAATTTAATGAATACATTAATAGAAGATTTAAATAATTTGGAATATATACGTTACGATTTATATTTATTAAAGGCACCACTTTCTAAAACTACAACTGTGGAAGAAATTCGATCAAAAATTAAAGTGGGAGGACAGATCTATATATATGATTAAACTAAGTTCATACGCAAAATTATTAACTCGATTAGATGAAAGATACGGAAATCAGAAAAAACTCCGTGGAATTTGGTATCATGGATCTTCATCAAAGAATTTAAAATCTATATTATCAAATGGATTAGTTCCGTATCCAAAAGAAAGAGTATGGGATGGCGAAAGGGGAAGTGGAACTGTTCTTTCACAACATTCTTTAAGTCTGGAAAGTTATGGTGGAATTTATATGACTCGAAGATTGACCACAGCATATTCCGCTGCTATTAACTCCGCACATAAAACAAAAACACATCCAATTGTAGTTGTATTGAGTATGACACCAAAAAATCTTGTATTGGATGAAGACACTCTTTCTAATTTTTTTATATCATATCCACAAGATATATTAATTCCACATTATAAAACAATGGTTTATGGAGGAACGCAAATAGAGAAGAAAGAATTACATGAAGAACAAAAAAGATTTGTAGATAAATGCGTTTCGCATATTTGTAATACTTATAATATTAAAAATGAAAGTCTAATTAATAGATTAAAACATTTAATTTCCACTGAAGGATTTCCTGCTGTAGTATATAGATCCGCAAGTCACGCGCCGTCTTATTTGTGGAACAGTGCGTTTTATGATTATAAAGAAAAAATTCCAAACAAACCTCATATAGACGAAAGTGAAAAGAAATATAGAGATTTTGTTGATAAAATTACAAAAACATTAAAATTTATTTTGTTAAAATCACCTTCGACAAAATATAATGATAACATGAAATTTAACCCAGAATATATTCATGGTAGATCATTAGAACCAATTAGATTCAATGGAAAAAATAAAATTATTTCTATTTTTGAATTCACAAAAAGCGAAATTCTTCAGTTTGCCACTGATGTTCATTTAAAATACGGAATTATTCCGAATGATTTCGTTTCACAATATAAAACGATAGATGTTGATTTTACTGCGGATAAAATCATAATTGATAAAAATTAAATTTTAACTTTATCAAATTCTAAATTGTATTTTTTACACATTTCGAGGCATTTTGTATATGCTGAGAATGCTTCTGCTTTATTTGAACTTTGACTCAAAGATTTTAACTTTTTAATGGTCTGATAAGTTTTTGATGTCATTTCACCATAAATAAACTCTTCCATTTCCGGAGCATTTTCTACATTGTCCCCGGTCGATTCGTGATATTCACTACCATACTTAGCATTAAGTTCATTTAAAACACCATACATATCTTTTCCAATATCCTCTTGTAATCGATTTAAATCAATTTTATGAGCATCCGGATGTTCACGTAACAAGAAATAAAGCATATTTAAAATGGGAGTCCGAACGGACGGACAAAATACTGTTTGGCTGTCTAAAATTTCTTGATCTGTTTTTCCTTTTCTACGTCCGTCTTCAAGCAATCTTTGTAGTTTTTTCGTTCCTTCAACAACTTCCGATTGATATTTTGTTGAGTATTGTTCTGCCGAATCCATTAATGTGTTTTTAGATTTTTTAATGTGATCCATTTGTTTTCGAAGTCGTTCTTGTAATGTCAGATCTTCTTTTTGGAGACTCAATGCCCAAGTTTGATTATTATTTATGCTCATGTATACATATATATGTTTTAAAATCAAAAATCCTTGACTTATTTTACGAAAGGCATAGAGTAGGAAAACTATGGAAAAAGAAGAACCAAAAGACAAAAAGAAATTATTCGGAGATGCTGCCAGTCGAGTTTCTACGGAAGAAATGAATCTTGTATTTTCTGAAATTAATAGAATTTTTCGGGAGATACAATCTCCCAAATTTCCAAATTTTGAACTGAGTAAATCATTACCGGAAAAGAATGATCACGGAGACATCGACATCATTTTAGAAAATATCGAAAATGAAGATAATTATAAATTCATTTTAAACACACTTGGGGACAAAATTATCAAGTTTGTTAAAAATGGAAATATTTTACATTGTCTTTATCGGTCAGCGGCAATTTCAAAAGATGTCCATGTTGATTTTATTACAGCATCAAAAGACAATTTTTCATCTACATTGATGTATCATGCATACGGGGATTTTTCTGGAATTCTAGGTGTAGTGGCCAGAAAACTAAAATACAATTATGCGAGTAATGGTTTTTACAAAATTTACACTGATAAAAAGAACGCAAATCATTATATAAAAATCAGTGATTCATTATGTGATGGTCTCGTAATCCTTGGATATGGTCATGTCTCACATTCTAAATATCATGATATAAAATCCAATCTGAATATCATAGAATTCATTTCGGACTCTGCTCTTTTTAGCAGCGAATTCTTTAAAGATACTGATTTGAATCATGGTGATAGGAAGAGAATGAGAGCCGGAAGGAAAAGCGCACGTTTTATCCGAGATGGTCTAATAAATCTAAATAAAATCAGAATCCAAGAGGACGATGATTATTATTTTAAGAAAGAGTTTCCTGAATTGTACTCCAACTATCTTCAAAAAGTTAAAGAGATTGAAGAGTATGTTCCATATAAAGCAAAATATGGTGGATCGTGGATTATGGAGAAATTTAAACTTTCTCCCGGTCCTATCATTGGAAAAATTCAAAAATCATGGTCTGATCAATACGGCGAATCGGTCGATTCTGTGGAAGAGAATGAATTATATATTTTTACAGAGAATTTTATACGCTCAATAAGCAATCATTGAATTCTTTACTTGTATAAGAAGCACTATCTATAGCTTGTGAAAAATCTATATTATGAATACAATTTTCTATATCTGGATTATTTTCTAGAAAGTACAAGAAAAAATTAGAAATGGAATGTGAAATAAAATCATCGTCGTTTTCTCGAAGTTCATTTTCAATTATTTCATTTACAGATTCAATAAATACTTTAAGTGGCTGTCGAATTGATGTTGATTCTGATGTAATTTCAATTACAGATTCATATTTAAACCAATCATCTATAATTGTTTCTATGTGATCTCGCATTCTTTTAATAACAGCATCTCCATATGCCATTTGATATGCCATTGTCAAAATTTGACATGTTTCTGGATATAATTCTTCATTTTCCAACAATATTTCTTCTACTTTATTTATATCAATAGTAATATCCTCATCGCTTTCAGATTCCATTGACGTTTTAAGTTTTAACAGTGCTTCTGAATTGAACCATGCTGAATCAATTATATCTTTGATGGAGGCATCGTACCAATTCACATAATCATCAAGATTAAAATCCTCCCCGCTTAAAATCGATTTGATTTCTTGTCTAAAGCCCGAATCAAAAACAATATCAATAAGATCAGATGTATCACAAGTATAAATGATATTGTCTTTTTCTAATTTCAAATTTGGACAATTAAAATTGATTCTATTTTTTAGAAATAACTTATATGCGATATAAAAGGAACTATCACAATTGATATTGGCAATAAATGTGTCGATAAAATCTGAAAATTTAGTACAAAACAAATCAAAATTTAAATCAATTAATGTGTTTAATGTTTTCTGATTTTTTTTATTGTTCAATGATTCTGAAGATATATTTTTCGAAACTTCTTCAAATAAAACATTCGCAACTGTTGGGTTGTTTTTGATAAAATCTAAAAAGTTAATTGGACGATCATCACTGTCCATATATTGCTCTGTCGGGAAATGAAACTGATATAATTCATTCGTTTTAACATTTTTAATAACATATAAAGGCCCCATATCATTATATGCATAAAATCTATTATATTGATCTCGACTGTCCGCAGTACACCAATCGGTAATTGGATGGTGGAAATTTTTAATACTCGCTTCCTTTGTCAATGGTTGCATTACAATATAATTTTCGTCTTCATGTAAAATTCTTAATGAATGACTTCTTTCAATTTTATCAGAACGTTCTTGCTCTTCTTCTTCATAGGATCTTACAATCTGCTGAAGAGCATTGAGATTTTTAATACTGTTAATATCTCTCAATTTTCCTTCTAATTTATGTTTAATCTTATCATAAACGATTAACGAATCTGATATTTTGTATAGATCCTCCATGAATACTCCTATTCCACTGTCTCCAATGGAATTTTTTACATTTTTATATCTCTGTAAAATCCACTGTGAATAGTTTCCTGCTTTTATTATTTTACCATCGACAACTCTGGAAGTTGGGTCTGCGGCAATAATTTTATTGAAATCTTCCTCCGGGACCATTGGAAATGATGCTTTTAGAAACGCAAGGCGATCTACCGCCTCCATTAAAAGACTTTCAATCTTCTTGTTAATTATTTCGGAAATATACTTATTCATATCTTATATAAATATGAGTATATGATCGTAACATAAAAAATGTTATGATTAACACCTGTATTTATCTATTTATAATACATATATGAATAAGATTCAATTTAAAAAATTATTGAATGAGGCAATCGAGTCTGAAGAACAAAATCAGATTGATACATTTTTAAATGAATTTTCAAATTTTGATTTGAAGGAAGAGAAGGAGAAACTGAAACGCTGGACTCGTCATCTGGAGGAATATCGAAGACATTCTGTGTCTGAAATGTTTCAGAAAAAGCACGATAAATATACTAATGGATTCTGGAAATTAAAAGAGAATATAAAATCTCTGGAACAAAAAATAAATAAATACGAATCCACAAAAGATTTCATAGATACACTTGCCCGAAAACATAGTAAATATGTTTTCCACAAACACGGAAAAATAGTATGATATCATTGAACCACTTGGAATTAAATAAAGGCGATAAATTAACCGTTGAATTGCGGGTCGATGCACAGTTCACAATAGAATGTGTTGATGAAAATGAATTTATTGTCGCTACATCTAATAATTCAAAAACAAAACACATCAAGGGGTCAGATGCTCTATATGAATTTTTAAAAAAATTTAGAAAAGCAATTAGTAACGTATCCATAGTAAGATCTAAAAAAAGAACAGAATATAGAAATATTATGGAAAAACAATTTGGAAAAATAAAAAATCAACAAAAAGGAAAAATATGAGAATTATCGGCGGATTAGTATCACAAAAACCATTAGGAGGCGTTGTCTCTAGCAGCCCAAATTTTGCACAATCACAAATTCAAGCAGAAGAAAAGGCAAATGCAAGACAAGCGCAAGTGGATGCTTTGGCGGCAAAATTAGCAGAAAAACATCAGGCCGCGCAACAATCGGCACCGAATGTTCCAGAAAAGAGATGGTCTGTTAAATATTAAACAAATATGAACGAATCGTTAGTAGGAAAATATCCAATATTATCTTCATTGGGGTTGGCTGCGGCGTTGGCGGTGTCTTCAAATGCAGGAACGCCACAAGATAAAGCTGTAGACTTTTCTTCGTCTGGTACGAAAACTGATTTAATTGTAAATACTCCAAATAAATTGGAATTGATCAAATCGTTTGAAAATAGCAAAGGATTCGCGAAAGGAAAGTGGAATAAAGAAACACAAAGATGGGGAATTTATGATGATTTCGGAAAACCGGCAATTGCATACGGACATCGTTTAACGGATAAAGAAATACAATCTGGAAAACTGATCACGGGAGCATCATATGAAAATGGAATTACAGATGAAGAAGCGGATAAATTGCTTGCCTTAGATATAAAAATTAGAGAGCAGTGGATTGTAAAAAACATAACGACGAATTATTTTCATTTACCAAAAAATGTTCAATGTGCAATTTTAGTTGCTGTATATAGAGGAGATTTATTGCCGTCACATAAGACGGCGGATTTTATTAAAAAAGGACAATTCAAAAACGCAGCATATGAATTTCTAAATAACAAAAATTACAAAACAACTACCTTAAAAGGTGTTCAAAATAGAATGTTTGCAATTGCAAAAATATTTAATGATTATGGAAACCAAAAATAATGTAAAAAAACAATACGGATGTCTTATGGCATTGTTCGATGAGGATTATGGAAAGCATTTTGTAAATTTCTCCAAGAAAACAATTCCTCATTCGATGATTTACAACGATCCAAATGATCCGGATGGTTATGGATACGAGACATCTCCCCATGTTACAATAAAATATGGATTTACTCCAGATCTTGATAAAATAAAATTGGCAAGCGCATTAAAAGGAACAAAACCGTTTATAGTAGACTTAATCGCAATTAATAGATTTGTCAATCCACAATTTGAAGTCATTAAGTTTGACGCGGAAAGTCCTGTATTGCGAGAATTGAGAAGTAGAGTTGATTGCTATCCGAACGAAGACACTCATCCTGAATATCACCCTCACATGACTTTGGCTTATGTTAAACCAAATTCATTGCCTTTGTTTAAAAAAGAAAAAATCTTGATTCGAGTGCCTGTGACACGACTTCATTACAGTGGTGCAGATGGAAAAAATATATTTATTAATTTATAAATACGTCCCATATGTAATAAATATGGGAAAATTTTTAACGCCAAATTTGCCTCCACAGAATCAAAAATCGGAATCTTCTACGATACCCGAAACAATTCAAAAGTCTTCTTCTGTAGTAGTATCGAATCATACTAAAATTAAAATTGGTATCCTATTGATGTTTCTAATTTTTTACCCTATCTTGTGTGGGGTTCTACCTTCTATATACTTCAATAGTGCTCAAAAAGAGTTAAAAACAATATCCAGAGAACTCTCCGAAGTTCAAAAAAAGACTTCCGAAATGATATTGTTTTCAAATTCAATTCCAAAACAATATAATAAATCCGATCTGTTAATATTGAAGACTAATTTGGAACACGAAATAGAAAATTATAATAATCAAAAAGCATTGATTACCAATGAGTTACACTTCGCTGAGCAAATTAAAAAAATGAATGGGCTTGACACAAACATTATAAAATGTACTGTACAGATAAAAGAAATAACAAATTTACTAAAACATATTGAAAATAATTAATATATATAAATATGAATTTTATAACAACATTTCTGACACTTCAAAATCAATTGAGAATATTTCACTGGCAAACCGAAGAATATTCTCAACATAAGGCTTTTGGAGAAGCATATGAAAATTTAGATGAATTAATTGATTCATTCATTGAAGAATTTATGGGTAAATATGGTAAAATTAGAAGTCAGGAACAAATGAATATTTCTATTAAGAATATAGATGAAGTGAATCCAAATCAATTTATAGAAAGTATAATTAAATTTTTAACTGTTGATCTTCAATCTTTTCTAAAAGAAGAAGATACAAATCTTTTAAACATAAAAGATTCAATTGTTTCTGAATTACAGAAATTAAAATATTTATTGCAATTAAAATAAACTCTCTTGACATTCAATACAGAATGTTTTAGGGTGTCTCTGTTAAAAATAAAATAAAATGAAAGGAATCGACATGAAAATTAAAATGCTTAAAAATGTAGATGTTGATGAGGAATTCCCTCGTTTAGGGGAAATTCATCCAAAATATTTGGTTCGTCATAATATTTACAGAATCGATTCCGTTGAAATTTTAAACGATAAAGTAGCAAACGTCGTACTTGATGACGGAAATGTTTTGCTGGAAGTTCCTACTGATTCATTTGAAATGTCCTCAAAATGAGTGCTCATGGAGATCCATTTAGAAATATTGTAAAAGATAACATTGATGTGATTCGTTCTGCTGAAGAATCTGATGCGGCACAAAGAAATCTGAGATGTAAGCTTTTTGAACAGGACAGAAAAGAGCATGAGATTTATGTGCGAGTGCTCAGAGCATTAGCATTGACTCAAAAAGTAAATCTGGTGGATCTTGGAATTCGAGAGGACGAATGGAATTTTCCGAAAAAAGATTTGACAAAACAAAAGACAAGCAGTAGTCTTACTACAGAATAAATTTTGGCACCGCCGAATGCCTTCGACACATTAAAAGGGAAGATCGGTTAAATTCGGCAAAGTTTTCGTTCTTTTAAAATCTAAAAAATATTTAAAAGAAAATATATAATACAATATATATAGATAATGTCACCCGAAAATACCGATTTCGGGATCGTTAGAAATAAGCGATACACTTCAGATGAAATCTAAGTTAAGTAGTCTAAAGTGTGAATATACAACTTAGCAATAATTTGTAATATTGAACATTATACAAAAGTGGTACGTCTAACTTAAAGATGTATGGTTGCGGGGCTGAAAGAATCAAAAATTACCGGATGGTTTTTGATGATATGTTTCCATCCAAACATCCGGAAATATTTTTAATTTAATTGCAGAGACAAGCCACGGGACGCTAAAGATGCTCATAACTTCTGTTTCCGAGAGGAACTATGGAGAGTTCGATCCTCTCCTCTGCAACTTAAAATTTATCTGTTCATTGGAATGAATTTCGCAGATTGGTGTAATGGTAACACAAGTCGCTCATAATGACTAGTTCACGTTCAAATCGTGGTCTGCAACCAAATTTAAGAACTATATCGTGCGCAAAGAAATTTCTTGCTATTCGTGAAAGCTTAACAGTATACTCCAATATCGTAATGACGGTGAAAATCCGTCTGGAGACAATTTTTTAGGGTCGGTCGAATAATGATAATTCACAAGAGCCTCTCGTGCGCGAGAGACTGGTCTTTTGAAACAATGGTTCATATCCATTCTGACCCACATAAATTTAGAGATATTAACAGCATTATATACTTATATCCCACTGCGAGCTAAGGTTCGATTCCTTACTGGAATTCATAGTTTCCAGTCGTCTAATGGTAGGACAGCGGTTTAGTAAAAATATATCTCGTACTTCAATTTAAAGACATTAACAGCAATCAAAAACACTTGCCTAGTAAGCAAACAAAGTTAAACATGTCTTGAATTTTTTAAAATATAAAATCTATCATATACAAAATTTATAATGAATCCTAATAATTTAGCAAATCCAACACAAACACATCGTCCCACAATGGACGACACAACTGCCGTAGTTTGTGACTCTTGTAAGGGAATTTTATTTCAACCCGGAGTTTTCATTAGAAAACTAAGTCCACTCTTAAGTGAAGACGGCAGGCCCGCATATATCCCTATTCCAAACGTAGCATTTTATTGTGTGAAATGCGGTCACGTAAATGATGAATTTATTCCTCCTCAATTAAAAGAAAAGAATAAAGTAATTACAATTTCCTAATCATGAAAGAAATTAAAACCACAACCTTCCATAAGGGGAAGAAAGTATCTACAAGAAAATGCAGAACTTTGGGAGAATTACTTTCTGATGATCCTGAAGACGCATCTTTAGATCCAAATTTTACATTAACTGCGGGACAATTACTTGTATTGGGAATCGTAAGAAAATGTGAAGTATCTGGAAAAGAATTTGTAACAGATAAAGAAGAAATATGGATTGGTGATGCGACTCCTTACATTCGGCCAACAACTAATGACGGCGGAATCGGTTGGAGTTGGAATGATGGTCCGTGTACGAAACATGTATTAGAAATCCATACGTTTAGGTAAAACTAAAACTATATATAGAGTAGATTTTATTTAATAATGGCTACGTGGCAGAATTGGTTTATGCACCACCGTCATAAGGTGATTAATGTAGGTTCGAGTCCTATCGTAGCTTCCAAATTTTAAATATGTCAAAAAGAAAAAAAATAGAGGTAAAATCAAAAAAGAATAACTCTAAGTTAGAGGTCAAAGAAACTGAACCGATAACAAAATTCGTATTAGGAAAAAACGGGAAATTAGTACTTATTAAAAACGGAAAAGTAACCGGATATCAAGGGTAAAATTACTATATTTTTCGAAAAGAAAGTTCTGTATAATTATATTTGCAGAACTTTCTTTTTTTGTATTTATCAATAATATGTATTCGTTGTTATGCTTGAATATCTGAAAAGAAAAATCATTAATTGGTTAGAATTAGATCGTGATCGTCTGCACTTGACTCATTTAAAAACCAAAGTTGATTTGATCCAATCAGATCATATCAAGTTACAAAAAGAATTGGAGAATATTATGGGCGCATTAGACAATCTCAATACAGCAGTTGCATCATTAAAAACTGCCGTTGATGCAGCTTTAGTTCAAATTCAACTTCCACATCCTTCTGAAGGAGAAGTTCAATTAGCGGCGGATCTTGTTCAAGAACAAGTCGCCAGATTACAAGCAGCATTAACGCCGGATACATCATCTAAAGCATAATTTAGACATTATATAGCGAAGACCCGATGAAAATAAATCATCGGGTCTTTTTTTATTGTTATATTTATATAGAAGATGAACAAAAAAGATACTTACATTATTTATAAGTTTGTAAAATTTGTTAAAGAAGAATTGGGAATTGAAATTCCATTTAATTTACAATTAAGCTCCGATAGATCGGGATTCAAAACCTTTGCATATTACAATCCATCAACACACGTAATTGCCGTTTATATTAAAGGAAGAGCAATTCCAGATATTTTACGTAGCATAGCACACGAGTTAGTTCATCATTTTGATTTTCAAACGGGCAAAGCAAATAAAAAGAAAAATCCAGATGTTGGGGTTATCAATAATGATTCTGAGAAGAATATTGATGGGGATGATATTGAAAATCGCGCCAATGCAATTGCCGGAATCATGATTAAAAAATTTGGATATGCAAATGCAAATTTAAACATTTGGGGAGACGAATCATCCGACTAATACGGATTTCATCGAAGGATATTCTTCGAAATATTTATCGTGGCTTTTCCGAACAAGTTCAAGTGCCTTTTTCTCACCAACCCAACCATTTACAGTTACGGTTCCCTTTTTTAATCTATCATTATTTTTATAGTGTGCAAAAAAATCACTGACCACTTCCAGAAACAACGAATCAAGGTCTCCCAAAGAATTATAATTATTTGGATTATAAATTGGTATTCCTAGAATTTTATAATCATCAATACCATCATCAACCATGTGAAGTGCTCCAATTGGACGCACTTCAACCAATGCTAAACTTTGAATCGGCACTGTATTGTAAATTAAAATATCCAGCGGATCTCCATCGTCGCTTATTGTTTGTGGGACAAACCCATAACTTGTAGGATATCTCATGGAGGATATTAAACAGCGATCAAGTCGAAGAACTCCGTATTTTACATCATATTCATATTTAGCATTAGTATCTTTAGGAATCTCCACAATGCTATTTACGATATGCGGAAAATTTTCCCCAATTGGAATGTGTAATAAATTCATATTCATGGTATTTCAACTTCAACTCTTGGTGTTTTTGTAGTCACAAATCCTTCATCAATGAGATAGCGGGCAAGTTTATCGCATGTCGATTTAAATTGCACGAAAGGAATATTTTTCTCATTAAAAATCCGAATCGTTTTTCGATCCTTGATTAATATTTTAATATTAAAAAATACTCCTTCGATTGATGATGGTGTGTCCATAAGAGTTTTATATACAGTAAGATGTTGATTCTGTCAATCACAAATATAAATAGATATTTTTAAATCAGAACTTACTAATTATTATCAAATAAATGAAAAAAATAAAGCTTCCAAAAAATTGGAAATCAAAAATATACATTGAAGAAATTAAAGTTTCTAAAAAAGAAATTAAGTTTGTTTTGCTTTTTTCTGAAAAAATAAAAGGATACGATTTGGAAATTGGATATATTCATATTGTTAAAAAAGGAAAAAGAAATTTTGTAAAAGTGGTAAGTGTAATTCCGAAAATGAGAGGACTTGGAATGGGTACGTTTTTGTATGAACATGTAATTCAAAATATAGGAACTCTCAGTACAAATTATAAAGCGGCAAGTGCATTTGCGCAACATGTATGGAAACGACTTATTAAAAAATACAAACATAAAGACGATTTATTCTCTGGGATTTTGACTGTTTTTAAAAAGGATTGACAAAGTTTTTTCGTGGTATATTCTATGATAGATCAATGAGTAATACTAATTCTAGGAAAAGGCTAACGTGGGAACAAACAGCAATTAATTTAGCACATAAGATTGCAGATTACCGAAGTGAAGATCCCTATTGTCAAGTTGGAGCGTGCATTATTAAGCATGACAATACAATTGTGCTTGGTTACAATGGAGCGCCGTCTAAAATGGAAATGGATTGGTCTGATAGAGATAGTCGGAGAAAATGGGTATTTCATGCCGAATCAAATGTTTTAAATCGAGTTCTGCCCGGAGAAACAAGATTATTGGCAGTTACGCATTTACCGTGTGATCAATGTCTAAAAATTATAAAACAAAAAGAAATAAACACAGTATATTATAGTATTTCGATTCCACATTATACGCCAGAACAAGTTTGTGAAATGGCGAAGTTATTTGGAATTGAATTAATTCAAATATCATTTAACGAATCTACATTATGAATGAATACAATTTTGGTGAAGGGATGTTTTGCGAAACTCGGGATATAGCATTGTTGGTTTCAACCGCATTGAGAAATATCGAACTTGAACGACAGGTGAGATTTGAAAACGCGATTAAAAATGAATTGGAAAAGGAACAAAAAAAAGCAAATAAGAAAAGATGGTTTAGGAAACCATATGTCCCGAAGACAAAAGAACAATTAATTGAACATTATAAAACATTCGTATATAATAAAGACGATTCGTGGTCTCTCCCATATACATTATATATGAAATGTGCTGGAAATTATTATACACTCATCGAGTCTAAATTTCGTGATGTATTGAAAATGTGTCAGGTGTTTCCACAAAACAAAGAGATTTTTATTTCATCTGAATTTTTTGGAATCTTGATGGATTGGCAGAAAAAACCAGTTGACTCGAAGTAAATTTCCTGTATTCTGTCCTCCTCTGTTAGAAATTTAAAAACTTAAAAAACTTAAAAACTTATGATTATTGAAACGTTGAAGAGTATGTTTGGTCAGTTCCATCCAATCGGAATGAAAGAGCTTGGTGTGCTTTTGTCCATTATTGTCATGGACGCTGCACTTTCTGGAGACAATAGCATTGCAATTAGCGCAATGACTTCGCATTTGAAAGATGGGCTCCGACAAAAAGCAATTTATCTTGGAATGGTGTTTGCAGCAGTCCTACGTTTTGTCGCGTTGTTTTTTACTGCGTTTATTATTAGTAATCCGTGGGTTCAGATGGTGGGTGCTCTTTATTTGATTCATCTTTGCGTGGATCATTTCCGAAAGGATGAAGATGAAAGTGAAGGCTTTGCTCATCGAGAAAAGGGATTTTTCGCAACTCTCGCTGCAATTGGTGTACTTGATTTGAGTTTGTCTTTGGATAATGTTGTGGCTATTACGTCAATGACAACGAATTTGACCGTCATTGTTCTTGGAGTTGCAATTAGCATTGCAATGCTTGCCGTCGCCACGAAGATCACGATGTGGATGATGAATAGATTTCCATCAATTCAAGACGCCGCTTATGTTATTTTGGCTTTCCTTGGACTCAACATGCTCGCGGGACATACTTCGGAATTCCTTCTTTGGAGTGGTGAATTGATTACAAAGCATCATGATTTTATCTCTCACTTCAAACTCGAAATGGGGGAGATTGGTGAAATTTGTGGAGTAGCGATTATCATCGGCTTCGCTCTTGTGAAAGATTCGATGTTTAAGAAGTCTGAGAAGAAGGAAGTCGCGGCAACAACGGCTGAAAAAAGCAATGCCGTCATTGCGGAATAAAATAAGAAAAATCCTAATAAATAAATATTATGAAGAAATCTACCGTCGTCTCAGATAACAAAATCAAATCTTTATTCAGTAACAAGTCATTAACGACAGCAAAAGAAACAACTGCTTTGATTCCTGTGACAAATATCACGTCAGTACCTACAATTAACAAAGGAAGTAATAAGAATAATTCTACTCCCAATTTGGAAATTGTTTTGAATGACGAAAATAGATCTCGGGTAGAAGAACTCGCGGCAGAATTTAACCTGATAGAAATGAATCCGAATGAAGTAATTTTGTATGGAAATCATTTACAGCAGAACTTGTCTCAGAAACTAGATACAATTCTTGCCGAAATTACAAAAGGAAACAGTCCTGTATTGTTCGAACTTTTCGCAACCCTTAAAAACGGAGTTGATAAAGCAAACTTGGCTGAAATAGAGGCAGAGATTCGCAAAAACCTAAATACTGGAGTTTTTTATGCAATTCTAGATAAACTCGGATTAAGTTCTGTTGCTGCAAGAGTTCAAAAGGCAAATGATAAAGTAAATTTGATGATTACATCAAAGGCGACTTCAATTGGGACTTTGGTGAGTACAATGGAAACTTCTGTTCGCGACGAAGCATTAAAATTGGTTGAAAACACAAATAGACTGAAGGATCTTGGCACTGAATATAGAAATAGTATTGAAGAAATTGGTGTTTTCGTTGAAGCAGGTAGAAAAATTCACAAGAATGCGTGTAATGTATATTTCGAAAGAGAAAGTAGCATTAAAAGTGTTCCCAATCCCGATCCTGTGGCGGTGCAAGATTTGAAACGAGTCAAGCAAATTTTAGATATGTTTGAATCTAGGGTTCTGGTTCTCGAAACAATGTATGTGAAGGCTCCGGTTGAAATGGAATTTATTCGACTTGGTGAAGGCGCAGCATTAACTACCCTCGGAGAAACCGCGAATAGTGTCATTGAAGAATTCAATGATATTAAATCTACACTTATTAAATTGAGTGTGACGCATCAAATTCAAACGGTGCAGATGATGAATCATCAACGCAGAGAATTGCGTAAATCTCTTCAAAATCACGGAACTAATTTGCTTGAAGAAGTTTCTGTGAACGCTGAAAAAAACAAGGGATTGAATCGATTGGAAGACGCTACTCAATTGCTTGACATTGCCAATAGAGTCAGTACTATTTTTACCAAGATCGAAGCAGAAACAAACGAAAACAAAAATAGATTTGCAGAAGCGAAAGAAAAACTCGTTGCTGCAAAAGAGTTAATCACAAAAATCTAAACATAATAATAATTAACAATTAAACATAAACAAATATATGGCCACATTTAAACTCAATAAGGGAAATAAGTTCAACATCGACAAGGGAATCCAAAAGGTTCTCGTGGGTTGCGGATGGAAGATTGCGACAACCAATGGAACATCATTCGACGTTGATCTAAATATCTTTGGTTGCGTCGCAGATGGAAACGGAAATCCTACATTTTATAATCAGGGATCTCATGCTGTTACCTACGCAAATCAGGACCTTGTGAAAGGAACGAATAAGAGCTTGTCCACTGCGGACGGAAGTATTACGCATACCGGAGACAATCGAGTAGGTGCATCCGGGACGGATGCAGAACAAGCATTAATTGATCTTTCACTCCTTCCCGCAGATGTAACTGAAGTTAGTTTTTTTATTACTATTTATGAAGCTAAGAAGAGAAAGCAGTCTTTTGGTTCCGTAAATGGTTCTTACATTCGAATTATCGACACCGAAACAAATAATGAATTGTGTCGATACGATCTCCAAAAGGAATTCGATACTGCGATTTCGATCCAAGTTGGGAGCCTTGTGAAAGAAAGCGGCACATGGTCCTTCAAAGCGGTTGGTGCTGGATCTTCTTCTGAAGATCTCGGAGATATTCTTGGAAAACTCTCGTAAAGAGAAATGACACCAAAATCTATCTTTGAAAAGGCGTCTCCCGTGGTTATTATCACGGGAGACGCAAAGATAGTTCCTGCGGCGCAAGAAACGCCAGTGACAGGAAAAGTTTCTTCTTTGTTTAACTCAGACTCAAGAGTTGAGAGAAAAAGAAAAGAGTCAGTGGGAAACAACCCAACTTCAATTTTTGATTCCGGAACTGGTTCATTTAAAAGAAATCGAATTCAGGTAAATATTTCTGAATTTAATACACGATTCCCAGATCTTAATGAAATACATTATACGGAATTAAAAAACCTAATTTTGACGACAAACGTTGAGAAAATTAATCAGGAAGATATAGTCAATTGGGGATTTGAATTGCAATCGGAGTATTCCAAAAAAATTGAAGAGATGGGAATGTATTGCACAAACCCAGACTTGGATATCGCCAAAAGATTAATCAACGAAATTGGAAGCACAATTGAAACACAATTTAATTCATCGAAAGGACTTCTTAAGTTCATCAAAAAGAAATCTCCGGTTGAAGAGACGTATAAAATTTTAAATGACAAAAATAAAAAACTGAAGGAGAAGATAAATCCTTTATCTCAAATTCTAACCAAAATTGATTTGTTCAAAAAAGAATTTGACGATCTGACTCAAAAGTTAATTCTTTATATTTCTGCGGGTGCATATATTAAAAATTATATCCCGGAGCAATATCAAAATATTCTTGATGGTAGAATTCTAAGCATGGAGACCGTCAAGGTACAATGTTCAGTAAATAAAAAACAAATTGAACTCCTTAAACAAAGTATAGTGGAAGTAATTAGCATTATACAAGATACAATTACAATAGAAATCAACAATTGGTATACAAACAACATAACAAAATAAATATATGAAATTCGTACTCGAAAAAGAAGTGGAGAAGACACGATTCGTTCTTCAAAAGAAAAATGTAAAAAACATCAAGGCGCATGTCGTTATTGATCTTGATGTCAGTGGATCAACATCTGACTTGTATAATTCTGGACTTTTCCAGAAGGCATTTCAGAGAATTCTTCCAGTCGGAATCTTATTTGATGACAATCAGGAAATTGATGTTTATACATTCAATAATGATCATAATTTTGCACACGTTCAACCTAATGCCACGGCAAATAATTTTGATGATTATATTTCTCGATTTATCCTCAACAACAGAAATGTCCCAAAGTGGGGAGGAACTGATTATGTTCCTGTGTTGAAGGCAAATTTGGAGGAATTTGGATTTTATAAGTCTGCGGAAAAGAAATCTTTCTTTGGATTGATTTCCAAGAAGTCACGCGAGAAAACTCTAACTGAGAATTCTACCACCGGATATCCGGTAATTATTTATTTCATCACAGATGGACAGAATTCAGATACACATGAAACAGTTGAATTGTTGGAAGAGTGTAAACAAAATAATGTGAATGCATATATCCAATTTATTGGAGTTGGTGATGCCAATTTTGGATTTATTCAACATCTCGCGCTAGATCTCGAAAACGTTGGATTCGCACATTTGAGAGACTTTGAAAAAATTGTTGACTCGGACGGATTTACCGATATCATTCTTAACGATGAACTGTGCAACTATCTCAGAAATCAAAAAGAGACAGACCAAGTTGGTGCGTAAAAATCCAACTCAACTATTAGAAATTGAATTTATAATTGAGAAGTCAGCAGCTATCCCACATAAAAGTCCGCTTTTAAAGGAATTTTATAATTGTTCCTATAAAAAACAGGGACTTATGTGGGATAGCTATAAAGAATATAGAGCAGAAAAAGACTCATACGTAGTATATTGTGTGGTAAATACAAAAATTGTTGGTTGGTTATTTACTTTTTCCAATGACACAAAATCTCAAGAGATAATGCTTTATGTTCATCCAAAATACCGAAAAAACAAAATCGGGAGCCGGCTATTTAATATAGCGAGAAAATTATTTCCGGAGAAATCAATCAATTACACTCCACACAATCAAACATCAATCGAATTTTTTTGGTCTGTTGATCCAAAAAATATGCAAACAAATTTTAAATATGATTAAAACATTTCACACACTTTACAGTCAAGACAACAACCAGAATATTAGAATATGGTTCATGGAACAAAAAAACAATTTGTATCGAACTCATAGTGGAGTAAAGGGCGGACAAATTGTAATTTCCGAATGGAGCACGGCAGAACCTAAAAATGTTGGGAAGAAAAATGAAACGAGTGCATCTGAACAGGCCACCGCAGAAATTAAAGCTAAATATAAGAAACAATTAAAAACCGGATACCATGAGCATGAAGAAGATGCCGCGTTGGGAACCTCATATGTCGAGCCCATGCTTGCGGAAACTTATGGGAAAATAACTAAAAACCCAGATTTTAAAAGAGAGAGATGGGGAATTCAATGTAAATTTAACGGGAATCGTTGCACAGCGACGAAGGATGGTTTATTTACCAGAAAGGGAGAAAAATATATTTCAGTTCCCCATATCGATGAAGCATTGCAAGATTTTTTTCAAAAATATCCGGATGCTGTTTTGGACGGTGAATTGTTCAACAACGACTTGAGACAAAAACTTAATGAAATTTCAAAATTGATTCGAAAAACCAAAAATGTAACTCCAGATGTTATTGAAAAGAGCAGGCAATATATCAAATATCATATTTATGATGGATATAATTTTCCGAATTTAGATAAATCTCATCCATATGAAGATCGAAAAAATTGGATTGATCAAAACGTAATTCCAATTTCAAATTACTTGGCTGAAGTGGAAACCAAAATTGTTGATTCTGAAGCACATATGATGAAGTTGTTTAATGAGCTTGTAACGGATTCTCAAGAGGGAGCTATTCTTAGAAAAATGGATGCTCCTTATGAAAATAAACGGAGCAAGTATCTCTTGAAGGTAAAGCCGGAAGACGACAGCGAAGCAACAATTATTGACATCACAGACGGAGATGGAAATTGGAAAGGCGCCGCAACAAATGTTACATTAAAATGGAATGATATTATTTTCGATGGTGTCTTTGTTGGAAAATATGAAGTCCGAGAAGAGATTTTAAAAGATAAAAATAATTGGATTGGAAAGGAAATTACATTCAAATATTTTGGCCTCACTGGTCTCGGCACTCCAAATTCCGCCAGAGTTGATCCTGATAATTGTTTTAAAACAGATCGTTAATAACGCAAAAAATCTTCTTGATCCTTTAGAAGAGTTAGTTACTATCTGAAATTCTATCATGCAAACTTTCCTATCTTCTTACGAATTACAAAATAATGCGGGCGTTTTGGATGACAAAAGACTCTTCAAGCAATTGCTTGAGGGATATCAAATTCTAAAAACGCTTGTTACTGGAAAAGGATGGATTCATCATCCCGCTGTACTACAGTGGACAAATCACGAGCTTGCATTATACGAATATATCGGGACTATTTGGGAGGAATGTAAACGACGCAACATTGCACCCGAATCACAACTTTATTTCAAGTCAACAAAATTGACAATAAAACTATCTCCGTCTACAAAAGAAAATCCAAAATGGTGGGGACGTGAAGATATCATTTCGTCACATCGAGGAAGATTAATTTGCAAAGGCGAAATTGATGTAATTTGTGCTGGTATTAAAAAATCAAAAAAGATCAGAAGCATCAATGATTGGTTGAAAATTAATTTCAAAAAAGATAAAAATCAGATGAGATACGAAGATATCCCGGCTTTAAAATCATACTTGACAAACAAGGAGATTCAGTCACTATCACCAAATCATTATCTTCAGTTTAACTGGAAGGAAATTGGTAACGAACAATACGTTTGGCCAGTATAATGTAAATTAATAATTATTAAAATATGTCAAATATCTTCATTGCTCCGAAAATCAAAGTTGGATTCCAAAAACGAACAGATTGTTTTACTGGAAAACTTGCATACGTCATTTATTACGACGAAAAGGGAAAGCTGAGAAAAGAAAAAAGCTGGGAATCATGGAGGAGCAAGGATATTCCAGTTGAAGAGTACGATAATGTGCCAATGGAAGGATTTACATTAAATCGCGATGTAAAGAGATATTCTGGAGATTGGTTTTCTTCAAAAAGAACATTAATCCGAGTGCATGATCCTCGTGGATTTGAATTTGAAGTTACCACAGAAAATCTAATTGCAATTTTGATGCACACAGATTGTTTGCGGCGTGGATTGACTGGACAATTTGTATATGCTTGGTCCGGACAGGAACTCGTATTGCTTCCAACAAATAGTGAAGAATAT
>ERZ869925.739-NODE-739-length-19957-cov-5.357401_pt1 | contig 19957 bp, 23 predicted proteins | sample MGYA00579311_ERZ869925 | MGnify/ENA primary metagenome ERZ869925 (study PRJEB32216, sample SAMN09231817) | wastewater metagenome | place: USA: Maryland | collected 2016-07-30 | study: EMG produced TPA metagenomics assembly of the PRJNA472060 data set (Reclaimed...
GTTTATTTAGACCAATAGCACAATCAATAGCTGCAAGATTGGTATCTCATTATATTCCAAATGAAAACAAACAACTGATTGAGGAAATCGAAAGAATAAAAGAATTATTAAAATAAAAAAATCCCCATCTTAAAGATGGGGATTTTTGTTTTGTCTAAGAGAATAAAAACTATTTCTCAACTTTAGCACTATCAACTTGAGCAGTATCAACTACAGGTGCTGTAACAGCTGTAGAATCTTCAGTAGTTGTTTCTTCAGTAGATGTAGCAGAACCACAAGAAGCCAAAATTGTGCTAAGAACAACGATTGTTCCGAAAAGTACGTTTTTCATTTTTTTTAAGTTTTTTTTAAGATTTAATTTTAATTTTGTTATTGAACACTTAATAAATAGATAATACTTTCCAATAAGTCAAATGTCTTTAATTATTTTTCTAAAAAATTATACTTATGAAAAAAAAGACTATATTTTATGAATTGGAAACACACATTAATAATTGTGGTATCTATCTTGTTAGTAGGGATTTTTTTGGGTTATATGATTAATTATCATACCCAAAAGACCCGAACACTTAATCAACAAATCATAGATGTTGAAAGAAAAGTGATAGATTCTTTGTATAAGGAATTATCTACAATTAAAACAGAAAGAGAGAAATTAGAATCTCAGTTAGAGTCACTTACTATTGGTCTTAGGATTAGTGAATTAAACTTATCAAACAAAATAAACCAATTAAAAATTCAGAACAATGTTAAGATTGATGCTATTACTAATAGTACTAACGACCAATTGCTTGATGGGTTACGCACAAGATTTAATAAAAGGTAACAAGGATTCTATAGAACCCAAAATAGACATTATGATTATCAATGGGGATACCTTATTCACTATGAACAGAAAGTTTGCTGAAATGGTTGCAATTCAATATGATTCATTAGAAATTGTATCTAATAAATTGAAAGAATGTAATGATATTATACTTGATTGTTTTGAGTTAAAAGAACAATATAAAATTGCATTGAGCAAGTCCGAGGATGTGACAGATATGTTGAAAAAAGAATTATCTACAAAAGATAAAATTATTAATGGATATAAAACAATAGATAACTCACAACAAAAGATTATCAAGGAATTGAATGACGAGTTTAGGAGGGCAAGAAATAGAAATAGATGGTTAACTGGAATTACTATTGGTGGAACGACTTTGGGGTTTACATCGATAATCCTTTTACTTTTAAAATAAATTATGTACTATTTTTACGTTCTCGGACATAAAAATTAAATAATTTATTATTATGGAAATTACTTATTTTGCTTTAGGTATGCTCTCGATGGTGGCTTTATTTTTTATAGGAGTTATTGTTTGGGGTGTGTTTAAGGTGTTAAAAATTGAGGGGCAGATTGTTGCCATAAAAGAAACCCAAAAATTTGATGTAGATAACATTCAACGACAATTTGATAATGTTTATAGGTCTATTGGTGAACTCAGAGATGATTCGTACAGAGCTGTTCACGAGTTTGACAGAAGTGTTAATGAAAAATTCGAAAGGTTAGAACAATATCAAAATATTCGTTGTGATGAAATTTCAAGAATGATAAATGATATGTATAACGACTCTTGTAGATATACAGACAAAAGAATTGATAAATCATTAAATCACAAAGAAATTCTGTAAATTAAAAAACCCCTCCGATAAAGAGGGGTTCTTTTATATGATATGTTTCCAAATTAATCCTTTTTGTATTTGATAAATTGTCTTTGGCGTAACATTGAATTTTTCAGCTATTTTATTTTTCGGTATTTTGGAATCTTTTAATAACTTTTTTATTTCAACAACGTCATTTTCTGTCAGTTTAGATGATTTATTTTTTGAGTTGTCGTATACTATAATTCTACCTCGTTTCCAACCTTCATTTAAGTACGTCTTTAATTCTACTTTATTTATCTTTTTATTTCGATTTTCCTTTGTAATCCAAATTGTGTCAAATTGAGAATTTTTTTGTCCTAAACCACTTCCTTTTTTTATTTCAGACATTTTACTTTTAGTTTCTTCACTATGTTTTTTCCCTGTCCAATCAAAAGTGAATCCCTTCAAATTTTTTTCTTTATACCTTTTTTTACCATTTTGAGATTGTTTTTCCGAGTAATTTTTTCGATACTCCTCATCTTCCAATAATCTTTTGGAGTGTTTTTTACCTGCTGCCTGAGAACATTTTAATTGATGTTCCTCGTTACTAAACCCCCCATATCCACCTGGTTTTAGGTTCATACATTTACTTTCCAATAACAAATCAGAATTAACTATTTCAGATTCTCTGAGTTTTAATAATTGTCTATTTGGTAAAAATTCTAATATTTCCATATTAAAAATTTCTTTACCATATTTGTAAATTAGTTTTTTTAATCTTTTTCCACTTCCAACATAACCATCATTCAAATTGTCCGTTGAGTGCATACCAATATAGAAATTACCATTTCTAGTATCGGTTGTTTTGTAAATAAAATGGTATTGTTTTTCTTTTCGACTCATTTGTACTTCCCTTTTTATATAAATATCAAGGAAAGTACAAAAAGTCCACGGTGGAGGCATAGGGAGTCGAACCCTTTCCTGCCCATCTTAACTATTAAGGACTACATGCTTAGGACAACATTATTCACAATGTTCCGAGTTAGTTAATTTTTGATACCCCAAAATCAACAAAATCAGTCAATTCATTTTTAGGGATGAGAATTGATTAGACAACCCTGTAGTACTTCTGTTCCTGAGTGAATGTACCCCGACTCGAAAGTAATAACCTATTGACTAAGCTACTACTGCTTCTTCAGCACGGATTAAACCTACTGCAGAAAGTTTGTTGATAACGTTGCCGTTTATCGTTTCAAACCAGTTTAACAGACTTAGTTTAGGTCTGGCATGCCCCGAATAACTAACTATGTCAGTCGATACCAAATTGCCCCCATATTTTCAAATAACAATACTCAAATATAAATATAGTTATTGATTAAACCAAGAAATTAAGGTATTTATTAAGAAAAATATTTTTTATGACACCAAAGGAATTAGCTGATGAACAATCGAAGGTAATATTTGAAAATGATGATGTTATGTTCATTGAAATATATGGGTATCAGGCAATGGAATATTATGGTTCTGAGTACTTGAATCGTACATACAAACCAAACAAATTGAGAGGTGGTGATTTGTATTTAGTTATTGATAAAAATGGTGATAACAATTATCAAATATTTGAACCGAAACATGGTAATGTTGAAATCGAAGATTTTGAGGGTAGAATGAAAGAATTTGGTGATGTGACTAAAAAATATCCTAATTTAGAAAAAATACTTATTGATTTGGTAACAATTAATACACCATATGGAATGTTGTTAACAATAAAAAATGGGGTTGATGTAGATAGATGGAGATTAAGAGACATTGATGATTGTTTTGGACATGCGGTTTTCAATTCAAAAAATCCTGGTAAGAGTATGATTAACTTACTTTTTGATGAAAGTGAGTTTTTTGGATTTTTTAAATTTTCTGAAGGTGATTATGATAAAGGTATATTAGAAAGTATATTTGGTAGTAGATATGGTGGATACTATGGGTATGACATTTATGATAGTGATACGATTTATTACGATTGGAAAGAAGGATACATTTTGAGAAATATTAATGATGAAAATGAACAATTACTTACAAAAATAGTAACAATCGTATCACCAGCTCTATTAAAATTCAAAGATAATCAAGACAAATATTATGAAAGTGTTTCCAAATTTTTAGATGACAACTTTAGTGGTGAGGCGGAGAATATGAAAGATGAATATAAGGATTTGTTAAATAATGGAGCTGATGAAAAAATTAAGAAATTTGCGATAAGTGATATTGGTGACCCATTTAGAGAGTATGGTGTGATAGTAAAGGGTGACAAATATTTCTACAATTATGTTACAACCGTAAATGTTCTATTAGCACTATATGGTATGACTGGTGTTGATAAAAATGCTTCAATAAAAGATTTATTTGAAAAGTTAGGAAAAAGTTTAAATTTGAATATTGGAAACTATAATGAGATTGGACGTGAAAGTTATGAAATTGATGAAGAAAAATGGAATGATGTAGTTAAATCTAACTTGGAAGAAATTTTAGAATACATAGAAGAAAATCCTGAACAATATGAAGGAACAAAAAAATATGGTGAAATTCTTCAAGCTTTAGATTCGATGGGATATGAAATCGGTAGTGATTATCCTTTACCTTATGATAGAAAAAAAATATTTAGAATTGATGATATAAACAAAGAAAACTTAAGAATTATTTTAAGTTACAATGGTGATAAAGGATTCGAAAGGAGAACTTATTCTTTAGAGGAATTCAATAATTTTTTACAATCACCAGAATTATTTGAAAGTTTAGTAAAAAAATTAAAAAAAATGTTGTAAGATTGTGTTATGAAACACGATTACAATTTACTAAAAAAGGTTTTGTCCGTACCTACCAAGACATACAAAGAGGACTTAATGATTCAATTCCTATGTGAATGGTTAAAAGAAAACAATATACCTTATCAAGTTGATAAGATGGGTAATGTTTATGCAACCAAACAAACAGATGATATTGAGTATTTTCCTTGTGTTGTTGCTCACACCGACACAGTCCACGAATTAGACACAATCAACATCCGAGAAATGATGTTACCCAACGACCAAAATGAATTAAAAATGGCCTTGAAAGCATTTAATGATGAAGGATTACCCACAGGAATTGGGGGTGATGATAAATGTGGTGTTTATGTTTGTTTGGAATTATTGAGAAGTTTACCAAATGTAAAAGCCGCTTTCTTTGTATCAGAAGAAACTGGTTGTCACGGATCAAGAAAAGCTGATAAAGATTTTTTCTCTGATGTTGGTTATGTAATACAATTTGATGCACCTGGTAATTGGATGGTTAGTGAATATTGTATGGGTGTAAAATTATTTGATAAGGATTCTGACTTCTTTGATAAATGTGATAAGGTATTAACTGAAGGTTTTAATAGTAGAAACAAATACCAATCTCACCCCTACACAGATGTTTATGCACTTAAACAACAATTTGATTTTTCTTGTATTAACTTTGCAGTTGGTTATTACAACTATCATACAGAACACGAGTATGTAATCATCGATGATGTATTCAACACTTTGGATATTGCAAATAAAATGATTGGTGAGTTGGGTTATTCAAAATATTTAAAGAAATAGAATAAAAAAAGGGACTATTCAGTCCCTTTTTTCTTTTTAGTTTTCTTAACTTCCTTTTCTTTGAATTGTATTTTCTCATCAAGAACGGTTAATATATAACTTTCGTGTTCTGTAACATTACCATTAAGAACCTCCTCCGAGATAAAGTCTTCAATTTTATCTTGTATAGCTCTTTTGATTGGTCTTGCACCATATGTTTCATCGAAACCAACAGTTGATATAAGTTCTAACACTTTTTCATCACAAGTAATATTGTAATTTAATCCTTGTAAACGTTTTTCCAATCTGTCTATTTCAAGTTTAACAATTTGTTTTACTTCTTCTTCTTTTAATGTATTAAATACAATTACTTCATCAATTCTGTTAAGGAATTCAGGAGCAAAGAATTTTTGTAATTCTTTTTTCAATAAATCTCTTTTTTGTTCTTCTTCGATGTAAGAATTATTAGAGGTTTTAAATCCTACACCAGTTCCAAATTCTTGGAACTTTTTCACTCCAAGATTAGATGTCATAATGATAACACAATTCTTGAAATTAATTTTTCTCCCCAAACCATCAGTTAAGTGTCCATCATCTAATACTTGTAGTAGAGTTGAAAATACATCTTTGTTAGCCTTTTCGATTTCATCGAATAGGATTACAGAATAAGGTTTGTTTTTTACTTGTTCGGTTAGTTGACCCCCTTCATCATGACCTACATAACCTGGAGGTGAACCAATCAATCTTGAAATTGTATGTTTTTCTTGAAATTCAGACATATCAACACGAATAAGATTTTCTTCACTTCCAAAGATTTCTTTCGCAAGTTGTTTTGCCAAATATGTTTTTCCAACACCTGTTGAACCCAAGAATATGAAAGAACCGATAGGTTTACTTGGATCTTTAATACCTAATCTATTTCTTCTAATCGCTTTAGCAATTTTAGAAACGGCATCGGATTGACCAATTACTTTAGATGATAAGTTTGCGTCCAAAGATGATAATTTATTTGTTTCATCGGAGTTCATTTTGGACACTGGTATTTTTGTCATATTAGACACAACCTCATATACCAATTCAGTACTTACTTCTTTCTTTTTATTTAATAAATCAAATTCAAACTTCTTTTTTTCATCATCCAATCTATCTAAGATTTTTGTTTCCTTATCTCTTAAATCTGCGGCCAACTCGTAATTTTGTGTTTTAACAACCTCTATTTTTTGTTGTTTGATTTGTTGAGCTTGAAGTTTTAAATCTTCAATAATTTGAGGCATTTTGATTTCGACTTGACTTCTCGCACCAACCTCGTCAATAATATCAAAGGCTTTATCTGGAAACTCTCTATCTGTAATATATCTTTCAGCCAAATCAACACATAATTTTAAAACTTCATCTGTATAACTGACTTTGTGGTAACTTTCATACTTATCCTTAACATTAAGTAATATTTGAAGTGTTTCTTCTTTTGTAGATGGGTCAACAATTACTTTTTGGAATCTTCTTTCTAAAGCACCATCTTTCTCAAAGTTCTTTCTATATTCATCCAATGTTGTTGCACCAATACATTGAATTTCACCTCTTGCCAAAGCTGGTTTAAAAATGTTTGAAGCATCAAGTGAACCTGAAGAATTTCCTGCACCAACTATTTGGTGAATTTCATCTATAAATAAAATAATATTTGGTGCTGATTGTAACTCTTCAATGATTACTTTCATTCTTTCCTCAAATTGTCCACGATATTTTGTACCCGCAACAATTGAAGTCATATCCAAAGACATAATTCTTTTGTCCATCAAATTTCTTGGGCATTCACCATTTAATATTTTTAGTGCTAATCCTTCAACAATTGCAGTTTTTCCACAACCGGGTTCACCAATAATGATTGGGTTATTCTTTTTACGTCTAGACAATATTTGGGCGATTCTAGTAATTTCTCGGTCTCTACCCACAACTGGGTCAAGTTTTCCTTCTTCAGCAAGTTTCACCAAATCTTTAGCAAAATTATTTAGTACTGGTGTGTCACCCTTACCTTTACTTGAGTAATCTCCATCTTTAGATTCTATCATAATTTTTTTTTAGATAATAATAATGTTTTATTTGGTAATTTCAACTATGTCTAAATGACAAAATGTCAGTTTTAAAATTACAATTTATGACACAATTGATTATTTTACTTAAATGGTATATAATTAGTGTAAATAAATCAAAAATAAACTTAATTAAAATATAAAAATATGAGTAATAAAGATTTTGCAAAAAAGTTTGAACTATTATTAAAAGAGATTTTTGGGGATATTGGTAAAGCTAATTCTCCTATGGGTAGTTTTTTTGATAACATTAAATATGATAAATTAGATAACGATTGGGGTAGTATTAGAAAAACTGTTAGAGATGGCAAAGATGGAATTTTCACAACAATTTATTATGTTTTTAATGAAGATGAAAAAGGTAAATGGACAGCCCCAGAAAAAAATCAAATAAAGGATTTGGAAAATCAGTTAGATGTTTATGTTAAAAATCAAGAGTTTGAAAAAGCCGCAGAGTTACGAGACAAAATTAAAAATCTAAAAACAAATTCATCTAAAATTGTTAATCTAAAAAAAGAAATGGAAATCGCAATCAAAGAACAAAACTTTGAAAGAGCAATTGAAATAAGAGATGAATTAAAAACATTAAACTAATTGTAACCCCCTAAATTATTTGGGGGTTTTAAATTTTAAAAATTATGGTAATAATTAGAGAACAGATTAACGGAACAAAAATTATTAATGAAATCCAATCAAGTAACATTAGAAAAACTGAGTTTGATACAGAAACAAAAGAGTTAGTTGTTGAATTTAACAACGGACTAAAATATTCTTATGAAAATGTCCCCCATCAAGTTTATACTCAATTTAGAATGTCTGAGTCACAAGGTAAATTTTTCAATTCCAAAATAGCAAAAACGTATAAATACAAACGTGTTTAAAAAATGAATTAACTCTAATATTTATATGTTATGAGTAACTTGAATGATGTATTGAAAACTTTCGAACCTAAAAACGAACTAAATCCAAAGATTTGGTCGGAAGATGGAAATAAAATGAATCCAAAAGTAAGGGAAAGACTTTTGGAGATTGCTGAACAATTTATATCTACATTTGGTATTGATGTAGTAATAACTGACATTGTTGTAGTTGGATCTATAGCTAATTACAATTGGTCAAAATATTCGGATATAGATTTACATATTTTGATAGACTTCAATCAATTTTCTGATAAATTAAAAGACTTATATGTTGAGTTTTTTGATTTAAAAAAAATTGTTTTTAATAACAAAAGAAATATTAAATTTTACGGTTTCGATGTTGAGTGTTATGTTGAGGATATTGACGTTAAAGGTGTAAGTGGTGGGATTTATTCGGTTTTATACGATGAATGGATAACTAAACCTGAAAAACAAAATATAAAAGAACCAAACTACAATACAATAAAAAAGAAGTCAGAACAATGGATGAGAATTATAGATGGGGTACTTGAAAACATCGAAAATGAATCTCCACAAGATATCCTTAATATTATCAAAAAATATAAAAACAAACTCAAAAGATTTAGATTAAGTGGTTTACAAAAAGGCGGGGAAATGTCTATTGAGAATTTGGTTTTCAAAGTTTTAAGAAGAAACGGGTATATTGAAAAACTTTATAGTTACCCAATAGATTTAATTGACAAGAAACTTTCTTTAGAACAAAAAATAAGAATTAAATAATTCTACATATTTATATAATAAAAAAACAAAAAAATTATGGGAAAGCTTAAACCAATAGGTAGTGAAAAATTAGAAGGAATTGAAAAAATTAATCGAATTTTGGAAATTTCTAAGTATAATTTAAACGTTCCAAATCCAATTAATGAGGATAGCTCAATTGAATATAAGAAAACTTTAACTGATGGTCATACATATCACATAATGAAAGAAAAAAATGGATATGTAATTAAAAAGGGTTTGAATGAAAGTACATTAGAATATATTGAACCAATTAAAAACAGAAAATATTATTCATCATATTCTCAAGCTTTAAAAAGACTAAATTTAATTACCAAAGAAGTTAATCATAATGAAGGTTACGATAAAAACATATCATTGTTTGAATCTGATGATGAAACTAAATATTTTTTAAAATTCGGTGGTGAACAAAAAGAACAGACACAAACTCCAGCTCCGGCTCCAACACCAGCTCCGGCACCTATGACAAAAACACCAGAACCTGAATTACCTATTGAGGAGTTACCTGAACCTGAAATGTCAATGGAGGATTTACCAGAACCTGAAATGGAAGACGAAGTGACTACTGAACCTGAAGTTAGTGATGAAGAGGTTGTAACATTTAAAACGATACAAAAATTGACAGGAAAGTTGGGGCAAAAAATTAGAGAATTTTTATCTGATGATGAAAATACTATGTCTTCAAATGACATTAAATATGTGATTAATTCAATTCTTTCTGCTTTGGATTTAAACTCTTTGGATCAAGATGATAAAGAGGAGATTATGGATAAATTTGAAGGTAGTGAAGCCCAAGAAATGGACACTGAATCTGAAGAAATGCCAGAACTGGAAATGGGTGATGAAGAGTTACCTGAACCTGAGATGGAAGAAATGCCAGAAATAGAAGTTGAGGAAACTTATCACAAAGGTTCGATGAAAGAAAGACAACACAAGTCAAGAATGGATAGAATGTTTGAAGATATGTTTACTGAATCTAAAGTAGATAAAGTATTAAATAGATATTTTGAATCTGAAAATTCTAGACATCAAGAAAATAACAAATTGATTAGAACTATACAAAGAGTTTCTGAAAGTTATATACAAGAAAAATCATCAATAAACTTACTTGAAAATTACCCAAATGCAAAGTTGGTAGGTAAAACGAAAAAAAACAACTTGGTATTTGAAATTAATGAAAAAAGAGTTAATATTACACCAAAAGGTAATATTATATGAGTTTTTTGATTTATGTTAATGAATTAGGTCCGAATTATAGAGGAGACAACATCTATGAATTTATTTTTTCTGATAGTCTAAGTGATGTATGGGGTGAGTTATGGGAATCAAAACCTTCAAATGGATACCCACATCCTCCTGGTATAGAGTTTATCAAAAAAGTAGCAGTACTTAAAAATGATAAAATTTCACTTTCTGTTATTCAGAAATCTGACTATTTTTCAATGATTGATTCAATGGATGATGTTATAGCTTTAGCATGGGAAAATGAAAGTGAATTAGTAAATTTTAATTTGGTAAAAAGATTAGTTTTTAGATTTGGTGAAAGTGAGGAAACTATTAAAAATAAACTATATGAACGAGATATAGTTCTCGAGTTTGAAAAAAAAGATATTTTATGAGTCTAAATAAAAAGGTTGGAAATTTACTTGATAGTGGTTTAAATCCTAACTTCGTATCAACTCTTACAGAAACACAAATTAGTTTTCTATATTCTAGATTACTTGAAAGTAAGAAAAAGGAAACTAAAGAAGCAACAACTACAAACGTACAAAAAACATCTTATTCTAAATCTGAAGCGGCCGGAAAGAGTTTTCATGGAGTAACAACCATCAATCCAGATGGTTCTGTAGTCGTTACAAATGAAGGTGAAATGAATGAAGATGATTCTGATGAAAAAATCAGTGCTGCATTTTATGGTATAACTCAAGATAAAATCCAAGAACCTGGTTCAGATTATCCTGGAAGTGACAGGTCAAAAGACACAATTGACGAGAAGTTTGAATCAAAGGCTCAACAAGGTTTATTTTGGGCTCGTTGTAACAAATGTAAAAACAAAAATTGTAAGTGGTGTAAAATGGCTGATGAGTTTTCTAAAAGTACATCAAAGAAACAATACAAAACGATGCCTGAAAAAAAACATCCTGAAAAAACTGTTAAATATAAAAAGAAGGAAACAAAAGAAGGTTATATAGATAACGTACAAAAAAAGGTTACTGACACTTATGCTAAAAAATTAGTTTCATTTACACCAGGTTTAGCTTGGGGAGGTCTTAAAGAAGACTTAAATAAAATAATCGAAAGTTATATTGAACCAACTATGAAAAAAAGAGATTTATTAAAATTAATCGAATCTGAAATTAAAAATAAAAAGGGTTTGAATGAAGATTTTTATATGGGTGAAATGGATGAAGAATTTGACTTTGATATTATGTCTGATGTTGAAACTGCTCCGATTGTCAAACCTAAAATCAAACCTAAAACACCTGAAACTGAACCAGAATGGACACCTGATGAAGATGAACCAATAGTTCCAAGTCCAAATGTTGACCCTGAACCACAAGCAAAAAAGAAAGTAAAGTTTGATGATTTTAAGGACGAATTTGATAAAATTCTGAATCGAATGGATAAAAGTGAGTACAAACCATTTAAATATAGAAAATTCTAATAATGAAAAGATTATTATACGAAGCACCTGTTGATGACTTTTTAAGTCCTGAAGCTAAAGAAAGAATTCTAGGGGCTCAAAATAGAAAATATCAAAAAGCAAAACAAGAGGTTGGTAGTACTAGTTTAGGTGAATTAATTAGTTATTTACCTAATTTAGAATATCAACATCGAAGTAAGTTATTAAGTCTCGCGAAGGCATTGTTCTTTTCCAGATTCCCAAAGATAAAAGAAAGGGTAGATAATGGTACAGTTACGTTAAATGTTAATTTTTCAACTGGAGTTTCACCAAGAACAACAAAACAAACAATTTCTCCTCAATTTATTGAAAAAGCTAAAGAAGTTGACCCATTGTTTGATGAAAGAGTTAAAGCTAGAAACTTTATCAACGCAACGACTCAAGGAAGTGCTTGGGCTGAAGGATTTAATTTATACAAAGATGTAGAACAACAATTAAATCAGTTAGACCCTCAATTAGTTGATAAGTATAAAAAATTTGAAACTGCTGCTACTGTGTACTATAACGACAATTTAGATATGTTGGAACAAATGGCACAGAGAGCATCAGGAAGAGTTGCATATACAGATATAGTTCCAGATCAAAACAATCCTGGTAGTTGGATTATTAATGTTGAGGCACCTAATTTTCCTTTAATGATGCACGAGTTGTATAAAGCGGGAAGATACTTCAATTCTCTTTTATACTTACCAAAAGACAAAGATGTTAATAATACTTTAACTAAAGTAACTGATATTCACAAACACGAAATTAGAAATATGATTACTGGTAGAGAAATCAGTTCTAAATTAAGATTTTTATGGGGTGAATTAATTGACGATTATGAAACTTGGATGGATAGTGCAATACAAACTCAATTCAACAAATTAGCAAATGACAACCCAAAACTATTTAACGAAATTATGTATGATGGTGTTTTGAGTGGTAAACCAGTTGCAATGGATAAGTTTGAAAAGTTTTCACAAATGATTGTTAATACTATAAAAAAGAATCCTCCTAAAATGGAAAAAGTTGATTACAATAAATTAATTCAATCTGAAAAAGAACCTCAAAGTTATGAAGACGAGGATGAAGAAGAAGATGATTTAAGTTGGTTGGATGACGATATGGATGATTTTAATGTAGATGATGAAGACGAAAATTAAAAAATAACCAAAACCCCCATTTAGAAATAAGTGGGGGTTTTTATATTTATATAAAATACAATTTATGAGTTTAACAAAAGAACAAGTAATGATTGAATATGTGAGATGTATGAAAGATACACCTTACGCATTAAGAACATATTTGGAGACATACGACAACACAGTTTCAAAGTATGTACCGTTAGAATTGTTTCCAGACCAAGTATCATTACTTTTAGATTATGAAAAATATAATGAAAATATTGCTTTAAAGTATAGACAGGCAGGTGTATCAACAGTTACCGCAGCATGGATTTCAAAAAGAATAGCTTTTGCCAAAAAGGCTAAACCTGAAAAAATACTAATCATTGCAAATAAATTAGACACGTCACTCGAAATGGCCAACAAAATAAGAATGTTTATTGGACAATGGCCTAATTGGGTTGGTATTGATTTTGCGGCTGAAAAGAACTCTCAAAAACATTACAAAACAAACAATGGTTGTGAAGTAAAAGCAGTTGCGACATCAAAGGATGCGTTAAGGGGTTTCACACCAACAATTCTCGTATTTGACGAAGCCGCGTTCATTGACGCTGATTCTGACTTTTGGGCGGCTTGTATGGCCTCACTATCAACTGGGGGTAAAGTTATAGTTGTATCTACTCCGAATGGTTATGACCCAATTTATTATGAAATATATAACCAAGCAAACAGAGGAATGAATGATTTTAAGATTTCCGAAATGTTTTGGTTTAGAGATCCACGATATACAAAAGATTTATATTTGATTAAGACACAAGATACAATCCATTATTTGTTAAATAAAGAGGAATATCCCAAGGAGAATATAATCAGTTGGGAGAATATTCCATTCGAAGAAAGGAATTTCGAGGAAATAAAAATGATGATGGATTCAGGATATAAACCTTGTTCATCCTGGTTTGAGGGGATGGTTAAGAAATTAAAGTACGACAAACGTAAAGTATCACAAGAGTTAGAGTGTAACTTTTTGGGTTCAGGTGATAATGTATTTGATTCACTTTTAATGCAAAAAGTTAAAGAGAATTACATTAAAGAACCCCAAAATAAAATGATTGGAAATTCTTTATGGATTTGGAAAGAACCAATTATGGGTCACAAGTATGTTATGGGTGTTGACGTAAGTAGGGGAGATAGTGAGGACTTTAGTTCTTTTCAAATTATAGATTTTGATGAAAGAGAACAAGTTGCTGAATATGTTGGAAAGTTACCCCCTGATACGATGGCCGAGATATGTTACAAATGGGGTAATATGTACAATTGTTTTATTGTTATAGATATTACTGGAGGTATGGGTGTTTCAACATCAAGAAAACTACAAGAAATGGGTTACAAGAATTTGTATGTTGATGGTGTTGATTTAGCTAACAAATGGAAATACGATCCTAAGATGTTAGAAAAAATACCTGGATTAAATTTCAATAACAAACGTGTACAAATTATTGCTTCCTTTGAAGAGGCAATGAGACACGAATTTAAGATTTATAGTTCTAGACTATTCAATGAAATGAATACATTTGTTTATGTGAATGGTAGACCAGACCACCAAAAGGGACAACATGATGACTTGATTATGTCTATTGCGATGGCAACATATGTTGCGGAATCATCTTTTAGTAGTTTAGAAAAGGTTACAGAACAAACAAAGGCTATGTTAGAATCTTGGTCGGTTAACACAAATGAAAATGTATCAAAACAACTTGAATTTAATCCTGTAATTCCTCACAATCATGAAAGAATTAATCAATATGGAAGTCAAAACATAAGTAAAGAGGATTATATGAAATATGGTTGGTTATTCGGTAGAAGATAATATTTATTAAAAAAAGATAAAGATGGGTTTAATAAACAGAAAAAAAAGTCCGAATAAAAAATTTGATGGATCTAAATTGAATGTAGAGGGTCAAGGAATTATGACAAAGATTGTTAGTTCCCCTGACAAGGTTCCGTTTCAGAATAAAACCACTGCCTCAAATTCTAATCAGAATAGTCAAAATCAATAACTAATACTATTTAGTTATCGATGTTAATTTTTAAATTTATTTTATGGAAAATCAACAAAAAAATATGACCGTTTGGCAAAGATTATCACATGCCTTCGGACCCAATGCGTTACTTAATCAAGACTACCCAACATATAAATTTGATAAAAAGGAGTTATTAAAAACGACTTCCAAACAAGAATATGAAAAGGAGTTACTTCAAGCTCAACAAACATACTATTTAGCCAATCAATGGACTAAGATTGAAAGTAATCTTTATACTCAAGCAGTTTATTATGAACCGACAAGATTAGCTTCGTTTTATGATTACGAATCTATGGAGTACACCCCAGAAATATCCGCGGCATTAGACATTTACGGTGAAGAATCAACTACAGTTGACCAAAATGGATATATGTTACAGATTTATTCAGAATCTAAACGTATAAAGGGGATTTTAGCTGATTTATTTAATAATGTTTTGGATATCAATACTAACTTACCTATGTGGACAAGAAACACTTGTAAATATGGGGACAACTTTGTTTATTTGAAATTAGACCCTGAAAAGGGTGTTGTAGGTTGTATGCAACTACCAAATATAGAAATAGAACGTTTGGAGAGAGGTATGCCAGCTCAAGCTAGTAGACAGAATGTAGAAGAACCCGCAGAAAACAAAGGTTTAAGATTCAAGTGGAAAGCTAAGGATATGGAGTTTAACTCTTGGGAAATAGCTCACTTTCGTTTATTAGGTGATGACAGAAAACTTCCTTATGGTACATCTATGTTAGAAAAAGCAAGACGTATTTGGAAACAATTGTTGTTATCTGAGGATGCTATGTTAATATATAGAACTTCACGTGCCCCAGAAAGAAGGGTTTTCAAAGTATTTGTTGGGAATATGGATGACAAAGATGTTGAACCATATGTACAGCGTGTTGCTAATAAATTTAAACGTAGTCAGGTTGTTGATTCTCAAAGTGGAAATGTTGATATGAGATTTAATCAAATGGCTGTTGACCAAGATTATTTCATTCCAGTTAGAGATGCCGCTGCAGCAAATCCTATTGATACTTTACCAGGTGGAACTAATCTTGGTGAAATCGCTGATATTGAATACATTCAAAAGAAATTACTTACAGCACTAAGAGTACCGAAAGCATTTTTAGGTTTCGAAGAACCTGTGGGTGATGGTAAGAATTTATCCTTGATTGATATTCGATTTGCTAGAACGATTAATAGAATTCAAAAATCAATGGTAGCTGAATTGAATAAGATAGCTATTATTCATTTATTTTTATTAGGTTTTGAAGATGAGTTAAATAATTTTACTTTAGGGTTAACAAATCCATCTAGTCAAGCTGATTTATTAAAAATTGATATTTGGAAAGAAAAGATTGCCTTATACAAAGAATGTGTTACTCCGATAGAACAAGGTATTGCACCAACATCAGTCACTTGGGCTAAAAAACACATTATGGGATTCTCAGACGAAGAAATAAAGGTTGATTTACAACAACAAAGAATTGAGAGGGCTGTTGGTTCTGAATTAGCAAATACTGCAACGATTATTACACATACTGGGGTGTTCAATAATGTGGATAAATTGTATGGAACTAAAACTGGTACAACTGAAGGAGGTGTTCAACCATCACCTATGGGAGGTGAAGAAAGTGGTTCGATTCCTCCACCACCAACTGGTGAACCGGGTATGACACCTGAATCTTTCAAAAGGGATAACTTGAATATTTTATTAGAAAATGAGTCGTTGTTAGGTAGTGACTACGTTATTGATTTATCGAAAGCTAGAAATTATTTAGGAGAAATGGAAAACCATTTAAACAAACTATTAAATGATTGATATTTATTAAATAAAAACATTATGAAATTCGGTTTACTAAAATCAAAGATAGAAAAACAACTTATTGAGTCATATTCAAATGGGACATTCAAATCCGAAATGAAGTTTTTCAAAAAATTAGTTTTGGAAAATAAAAAGATTGCCAAATTATTTTATTTGTATGACGAATTAAATACTAATAAAGGTATGAATGATGATATAGTTAATGATTATATTAATGAATGTGTTACAATCTATGAGAACACAATTAATAATATTGACAAGTATCTGATAGATAATTTGACTCAATGGGTTGATAGTACTGAATCAGAAAACAATTATCAGGTTATAGATAATTTATTCACTTCAAATGTTTTGAACATTGAAAATAAAATTTTGAGTAGAAAGGCAATTATTGAATCCTTAAAAAAACCATCGAAAGTACAAAAAGAAATTATTGAATTACCAATCAGTACGATGGTTAATATCGCAAACAAAACAATTAATGGTTATATTGAATCATTGAATGAGTCAGACAGACAAGAATTAGTAAGATTCTTATCAGTTGACCAGAAAGATATGGAAAAAGAATATAACTTAGTAAAAGAAGATGTTTTAAATAAGTTGAAAGAACATCAAGTAGATTGTGATACTGAAACTTCAATTAGAATAGATGAAACAATCAAAAAGATTCAATCCGAGAAATTTGATAAATTATCTTTTTTCAGATTGAAAGGTTTGAAAGAAAATCTCTAATCTTCTGATAATTTCTTTTTTTGAACATACTTTGCTTTGTTCATTTCATTTCTTCTTTCTACAGACTTTTTCGTAAAGGACTTTCTGTTTTTAATCTCAGACATGAGCTTTGTTTTGATAACTTTACTTTTCAAAAGTTTCAAAGCTTTGTCAATTGTGGTTTTATTATCTATTTTTATTACTAACATATTATACAAATATCATCAAATTTAAAAAAGTTTTGACAAATAGTATAGAATTGTCTATTTTTCTTAAAAATAAACTTTAAAAAAATGGTGAATGAAAAAAGGTAAAACCTCAAAGATACAAGGGTTTAAAAATGTTAAAGTAATGTATGGTACAGTTGATTCAATGGAGTTAAAATCACTTTACATAAACATCCAGACTTGGGTAGAACCTAAAAAAGATTCCGAGAATTGGAATAGAATAGTTTTAAATCTCTCTCGTTCTATAAAACACACAGTTTTTTTCTCCTTAGATAGAAATAGATTTGATGATAACTTCATAGTTGACTTAGACTTAAGGTCTAGTGGTATAACACTTGGTAAAAAATCCTTCCTCAATTTAGAAATAAACCTATTTCTCAAGGATAAATCAACAGATTTCAAATGTTTAAATTTAAAGAATTGTTTGAAAGATGTTGTGAAGGACATTTATAGTAATAACTTGTCTAGAAACGAATATTTTGACTTCAGTTTAACCAAAAAGGATAAGGTTTTACAATAAATCAATAAACACAAATATTTATTGAATAAAAACTAAAATGAGTCTAAGAATTTTAAACCCAGGAGAAAGTGGTAAAGGTATTTTAATTGAGAACGATGGGTGGGTTTCACCTACCGATAATTTCAACGCTAAAATGTTGCAAGAATCAAAACAAATACTCGACCATTCAAAACCATTTGAATTTTACGCTGTACTACAAAAATATAATACACCAAACAGAAATGGTAGAATTTACCCAGAGAGAATTCTAAAGAGAGAAGCTGAGAACTACAAAAAAATGATTCAGAAAGGTACTGCGTTATCTGAACTAAATCATCCAGAATCATCTCTTATAGATTTAGATAGAGTTTCTCATATCATAACTGAAATTTGGTGGGAAGGAGAGGTTTTAATGGGTAAATTAAAATTGTTAACTTCACCAGGATTCCATGAAAGAGGAATTGTTTCAACTAAAGGAGATATGGCGGCAAATTATTTAAGACAAGGTGTAACATTAGGTATATCATCTCGTGGTGTAGGTTCACTAAAAAAAGTAGGGGAACAAAATGAAGTACAAGAAGATTTTGAATTAATTTGTTTTGACTTGGTTTCTTCACCATCTACACCTGGTGCTTATTTATTTTTAAATAAGGACGACAAACATATGTTTGAAGAAAATTTGGATGATGAGAAAAAAATGTCGATTGAAAGAAATGTTGGTACAAGTGGAAATAAGTCTTTAGACTTGATGAAAAAATTATCCAAGTATGGTTTTTAAAACTATTGATTTCTCCAAAAATTATTAGTAAAATTGATTATTATCTAAATTAAAAAAAAAATAATAATCATGGAAGACGGACAAAAATATTTTGTGGCAAAGATTTCAGAAGACTTAGTTGATTCAGAAACTGGAAAAATCAAAAAGATTAAACTTGAAAAACTTGTAATGGGATACAATCCTACTGATGTTGAGGCTAAGGTAACTAAGATTTACGAGCATTATACACAAGATTGGAGAATAACAGCAATAGTTGAAAGTAAAATAGACGAGGTTATTGAATAATAATCGTAACAGAAATTTAGAGGAGGGGAAACCCTCCTTTTTTTGTTTTGATAATTCATAATATTTATTGATAAATAAAAAAAGTAACTCGTTGATTACACCACAAAGGATTTTTTAACAAGTTAACATATTTATATAAAAATTACAAAAACAAAATGGCAGAAGAAAAATCAATTTTAGAAGAGGCAATCATCCAAATGAAAAATTTGGAAGAAGCGGTTGCTGAAAATGCAAAAGGAATACTTGGTTCAGTTATGACTCAAGAAATCAAAGAATTGGTAAAAGAATCTCTTAATGAAGCCGATGAGGAAGAAAAAGAGATTGAAGATGAAATGGAAGATGAAGACATGGAAGAAGTCGACACAGAAGATGAAGACATGGAGTTCGATATGGAAGATGATGACATGGATGAACTCGAGTTGGATTTTGATATGGAAGACGAAGAGATGTCTGAACCTGAAATGGAATCAAATGACACAATCGACCTTACTAACGCACCAACTTCAGAAGTATTAAAAGTTTTCAAACTTTTAAGTCCTGATGATGAAATCGTTGTTACTAAAGATAGTGCTCAAAACATTCACATTAAAGATAGTGAATCAGATAAAGAGTATATGATAGTAGGTGAAGGTGAGGAAGAAGAAATGTTTGAAATGGAAGACATGGATGAAATGTTTGAAATGGAAGACATGGATGAAATGTACGAAATGGAAGATGAAGACATGGAAGAAGAAATGGACGAAACAATTTACGAAATTGAAATGGACATGGAAG
>ERZ869925.740-NODE-740-length-19930-cov-4.029434_pt1 | contig 19930 bp, 22 predicted proteins | sample MGYA00579311_ERZ869925 | MGnify/ENA primary metagenome ERZ869925 (study PRJEB32216, sample SAMN09231817) | wastewater metagenome | place: USA: Maryland | collected 2016-07-30 | study: EMG produced TPA metagenomics assembly of the PRJNA472060 data set (Reclaimed...
CAGCCGCATGGCTCGCGTGCTCCGTCGCGGCGTATTTCGCGCTGAGGTACATGCGCCGGGAAACGTTCGGGGTGTGGAGACGGAATGATCGCTGGTTCTGCACTGCCGTGTCGATCTTCGGCCCCGCGACTCTGCTGGCCGTCATTCCCGCTATCGCCATCGCAGTTATCGCAACCAGCAAACGCGGCAACGAAATCCTGTGGAGGAAGGATGATTGTTGAAATCTTCACCGATGAGCGATTGGGAGCGGGCATGACCAGGACGACGATGCTGACGGGACGGCGCAAGGCGTCCGCGAAACTGGGCGATGACGTCAGCTTGTCGCGGTTCATCCGTGTTCCGGGCGCCGCGAAGGCGGCTAAGCCGCGGCAACTGTCGCTGGACACCCGCCACCCTGCGCTAAGGGCGGGCAGATCCCTGTTCCACGCGAAGCAGGTCCGTCGGCCGGACGAAATGCGCAGTCTGCTGGTGTCCGGTCACTCGAACATGAAAGTCGGACGCGATGTCCGCAAAGGTCGGTTGCGGGGTTACTGGATATACACCCTGAGCCTGGAGGAGCGTGCGACGTGTCCGAGGTCGTGCCACCACTGGTCGACCTGCTACGGCAACAACATGCCGTGGGCGAAGCGGGTAGATCACACGACCGACGATTTCCTGCCGCGACTTGAGCGGGAGATCGCGGACCTTCTTGCCGTGCGCGGGCGCATCGGCATTCTTGTCCGGCTGCATGCGCTTGGAGACTTCTACAGCGTCGACTACGTGCGGTTCTGGCGGATGCTGCTGATGCGCCACAAGCGCCTGGCGGTCTTCGGCTACACCGCGAGGGAACCTGACAGTGATATAGGCTGGACGGTCCGCGGCCTGGCCTCGGACTTCCGCGAGCGCGCCATGATCCGCTTCAGCAACGCCGCGTGGCCTGTCATGGCCACCGTGCCGATCATGCGCCCCGAGGAGTGTCCGTCGAACGCTTTCGTCTGCCCGGAGCAGACCGGGCGAACGCGGGCCTGCGCGACCTGCGCGCTGTGCTGGGGCACCCGGCGCAATGTCGCGTTCCTCGATCACTAGGGGCGCAGGTGTTGTCCCGTTCACCGATATCCGTCACACGCGGCGAGCTTGGGAGGTTCGTGCCATCTCTGCCGGCGCTGGAGCGCTTCAAGGGAAAATGCCGCTTCGAGCCCGAGACAGGTTGCGTCCTGTGGACCGGGGCGACGACGAGTGGCCGCGGACATACCGCGCCCTACGGCGGCTTCTGGTACGAGGGGCGCCGCTGGTTCGCGCATCGCTGGGCCGCGAAGTTCATCCACGGGCTCGACATCGACGGCTTTCACGTCGACCACTGCTGCCCGAATATCCCCAAACCGAACACGTTGTGCGTCGAGCATCTGCAAGCGCGGACGCTCATGGAGAACGTCGCGCTCCAGCACGAGCGGCGCAAGTTCTTCATTCATCTGCAGGTCGGTCTCATCGACCCGAACGAGGTCTACGGACCGGACACCGGGCACGACATGACGTTGCCGTATTTTATCGAGCCCGAGTGGTTGAAGCATGTGGTTTAACGTGCTACTGAGGTGGTCATGAGCGAGAAAACAGGCATTGAGCAGGTCATCGAACTTGCGGAGAAGCGCTACCCGGACAGCACGGGTCGCGAAGTGCTGGCGCGCCAGCTCGGCGTCACGATCCAGGCGGTGAGCCAGTGGTCGGTGCGCGGGTGGTGCCCGCCCGCGCGGGCGCTGGAGATCGAGGACCTGTATGGCGTGCCACGCAGGTTGCTGGTCAAGCCGGAGCTGCGCGAACTGCTGGGGTAGAACGCCGAGGGGGTGGATAATCATGCGCAAGTCAGCATGCGCCTGCTACAACGAACGCGACACGCCCTTGAGAGCCGCGGTATGACGCATGGCGGACGGGGGTGCATCCGACATGAATAACGTCGCGCGGGTCTCGCCTGAGCACAAATTGTTGTCGGCGCCGGCCGGGCTCCGGGCACTCCCCGGCTGGCTGTGCTGGCGGGCTGAAGCCAACCCGAGTGGCGGCAAGCCGATCAAGGTGCCGTACTGGGCATCGGGCGGCAAGCGGCACGGCAGGCAGGGAGGTCCCGAAGACAGATCCAAGCTGGTGACGTTTCCGGCGGCTGTTGCCGCGGCGCAGCGACTCGGCATGGATGGCGTCGGTTTCGCGCCGTTGCCCGACTGGGGTATAGTTGCGCTCGATTTCGACAACTGCGTCGATCCGGCCGGGCATCTGCCGCCGGAAGTCAGCGCAATCGTCAAGGACGCCTACAGCGAATTCTCGCCTTCCGGCCAGGGTGTCCGCACGTTCATGCGCGGCGATGTCGGCAACCGCAAGTCACTGACCAAGGGCAACGATTTCGGTTTCGAGACGTTCAGCACGGCCGGATTCGTTACACTGACCGGCAATGCCCTGCCGCACGTCGAGCTGCTTGAACTGGAAGACGTGATACCGGCGGTGACGACGGCTGTCCTTGATCTGTGTGAAAAGCGCTTCGGTTCGGCTCAGCCGCGAAAGTCCGACCCGGACGACCCATTCGTCGGCTTCGAGCCGCGGCTCAATCTGGACGTTGACCGCATGGAGGACCTGCTGCGGCAACTCGACCCCGACACCGGCAGGGACGAGTGGATCAGGGTCGGCATGGCGCTGCACCACGAGACAGAGGGCGACGACACCGGCTTCGCGCTGTGGAACGACTGGTCTGCACTCGGGCTCAAGTACCCCGGCGAGGAAGCGTTGCAGCAACAGTGGGACAGCTTCACCCGTCGCGCCGGGCCGGGGCAGCGCCAGGTCACGATGGCCAGCGTCATCAAGATGGCCAACGAAAGCACCGCGCTGACCGAGGACGAGTTACGGGTGGCGCTTGGCCAGAGCGGGACGCAGGTATCCGGCGCGCCGCGCACGCCAGACGATTTCGACGGGAAGTTCAAGGCATTCAGCGCGGCGGACTTGTCGGCACGTCCGCCGATCGAGTGGCTGGTGAAGGGCATCCTGCCGCGCGGAGACGACCCTGTTGTCATCTTCGGCGCGCCGAGCGCGGGCAAGTCATTCGTGGCGCTGGACATTGCCGCTGCGATTGCGCGCGGGATCGACTGGTACGGGCGCCGGGTGAAGAAGGGCCGCGTGGTGATTGTCGCGGCAGAGGGTAGCGGCGGTGTCCCGCTACGCCTGCGGGCATACCTGAAGCATCACGGCTTGAAACCGGAAGACCTCGATATCGCTGTCATAGACGCTGCCCCTGACCTGATGAACAAGGACGACGTGGCTGAACTGGTCAAGACGATCCTTGCGCTCGGCGACGTTCTGGCGGTCATTATCGACACCTTCGCGCAGACGACGCCGGGAGCCAACGAGAACGCGGGCGAGGACATGAGTGTCGCGCTGGCCAACGCCAAGGTGGTATCGCGGGTGACGAACGCGACGACAGTCCTCATCCACCACTCAGGCAAGGATGCCTCGAAAGGCGCGCGCGGGTGGTCCGGGATCAAGGGTGCGGCCGCAGCGCAACTGGAAGTTATCCGGCACGAGGACGGGCAGCGCGAGATATTCGTCGAGAAGATGAAGGACGGCAAGGACGGAGATCGCCTCGGCTTCAAGCTCGAAGTTATCGACCTCGGCATGGACGCCGACGGCGACCCGCTTGGCAGTCTGGTCGTCGTGCCGGCGGAGTTGCAGATCAAGGAAGTTGAGAAGCCGCAGCGCAACATGATCCGGCGCGGACGTCACGAGCGGCACGTACTGGAGATGATCGAGCTGGAGTGGTCGTCCGCGCAGTCCGAGAACTACGAGACGTTCGTCGTGCGCTGTGCCGATGCTCTGCCGCCGCCAGACGAGGGGAAGCGCGACAATCGCCGGTTCCTCGTCACTCGGGCCCTGAATTCTTTGGCCAAGGGCAAGGAGGCGCCGATTGCCATTGCGCACGGCAGGGTGGTTTTTTGCGAGTAGGTGCTTGACACCCTGAAGTTACCGCTTTAGCGGTAGTGTATGGCGGTGATACCGTCATGTTGGAGATACCAGATAGGAGATACGAAATATGAACGTCTGCCCCTTTGCCGCTACCGTGGCAGCGATCTGATGCCGACAGTCTTTCCAGACAAACTTGGTCGGCGTCGCCTGAAGCGGCTTCTCAACGCACACGAAGAAAAGGCTTTCGAAGGCACGATCCCGTGGGATTGTGCCGAAGCCATCGCTGCGCATGAGCAGATCGACCGCGAGTACGAACGGGCGTGGCAGATGATGCTGCAGCACCTAGACGAGCAGGCATTGACGATCATCGACCTGCGAGAGCGGTTGCGGTCAGTAGAGAACAGGAAGCCGCGCTGATGGGCCGCCAACTTCCGATTCGTGACCGCGCCAACCAGACGGCGAACTTCGCTGCATGGTTGGCGCGGCACGCCGCCAAGATCGAACTGCGCGCGGCCATGCGCGCTGAGCAAGCAACCAAGGCCCCGTGGGCCGAGGCAGAAGGAGAAAACACATGAGTATCAATCTGCACATCCAGGCTGTCGACGGTGAGGACCTGCGGCGCCAGCTTACCAGCATTCTCGGTCTTCGTGCGACCGAGGACAACTACGGCGTCGAAGTCCCCGTCGACTCTGCCGCTCCCTTGGCCGAAGGCGCGCCGGAACCCGACAAGGAAGCACCCAAGGCCACGCGCCGCCGCACGTCGAAGGTCGAGCAGACCGTTCGGGGCACGACGGAAGCGGAAGCGTCTGCCGAGACCACGAACTCGGCCTCTGCGGATGCGGCTGAAGCGGGGGAGCAGGCTGGAGATGGTGCGAAGACTGCCGACGCGAGCACGGACAGCGACCAGTCAGCAACGTCGTCGTCTACCTCTGCCGCGAGCACCGGCTCCGACGATGGTTCTGACGTCACCATCGACACGATCCGTGAGCTGACCCTGTCTGTCGTCGACAAGCGCGGCAAGGAAGGCATCGAGGCGGTGCTCAGCCAGTTCGGCGTGGCTCGCTCGACGCAGGTTCCCGAGGAACAGTGGGGCGAACTCGCCCAGGCGCTCCGCGACGCGCTGGAGGACTGATCCGTGACCACGCACGCCAAGCTGTCGCCGTCCTCGGCCCACCGGTGGCTGCGCTGCCCCGGCAGTGTGGCGCTGGAGGCCGAGTACCCGGACAAGTCGAGCGAGTACGCCAAGGAAGGCACTCTGGCGCACGAACTGGCTGCCGGGCATCTGTCGAAGAACTGGAACTTGCAGGAGTACGTCGGCGAGGACTGGCGCTTCGACGATGGCACGGTGATGAAGATCACGCAGGACATGGTCGACGACGTGCTCGGCTACGCCAAGCGGGTGCGTGAGTACGCCGCGGGAGCTTCGCTCATGGTCGAGCAGCGCGTCCCGATCGGCCACCTGACCGGCGAGGATCATGCGGCCGGCACGTCTGACGTCGTCGTGATCGACAACACCGAACTGCGCATCGCCGACCTCAAGTATGGTCGTGGTGTCGAGGTCAGTGCTGTCGAGAACGAGCAGATGCAGATGTACGCCCTCGGCGCGCTGGAGCGCTACGGCGTCTTCACTGACTTCGAGACGGTGGCCATGGCCATCGATCAGCCGCGCATCGGCAACTACATCAAACCAGAGACGACCTGGACGATCTCGGTCGAAGCGCTCCACGAGTTCGGCGAAGTGGTGCGCGACGGCGCGCGTCTGGTCCACGCTGCCGGGGTCGACCGGATCGACGAGGACAAGTTCCGCAAGCACCTCAACCCCGGCGAGAAGCAGTGCAAATTCTGCCGCGCCAAGGCGACGTGCCCGGCACTGCGCGAGGAAATGATCGCGGCTGTTGCGGGTGTCGATCTGGCTCCGGCCAGCGTCGATGAGTTCGCCGTCTTCGCGCCGATGGAGGTAACGGCGGAGACGTCCGGCAACTACCTGTCCATCGCCATGTCCAAGGTCGATCTGGTCGAGGAGTGGTGCAAGGCGGTCCGCGCACGGGTCTTCGAGTTGCTGGCCGAGGGCAAGCCGGTTGACGGTTTCAAGCTGGTGCAGGGCCGCGCAGGCCCGCGCAAGTGGCTCAACGACGATGCGGTCGCCGAGATACTGAAGTTCAAGTTCAAGATGCGGCTGCACGAGAGCCACGAGCTCAAGGTCATATCGCCGACCGAGGCCGAGAAGCGCATCAAGAAACTCAGGGCGGGCGAGAAGAAGTGGGAGGATATCCAGCCCATGATCGTCCGCTCGGAGGGCAAGCCGTCGGTGGCGCCAGTCACCGACAAGAGGCCGGCAATCACGCTGGCGGCAAGTGCGGAAGATTTCGCCGCGCTGGTACAGACCGAGGAGTAAGAAATATGCAACTGATGCTGAAGAACAAGCGCCTGGCTTTCGCCGCTCTCGCCACCCCGCAGGCCATCGGCGACGGGGAACCGGCCTACGGCGGCCGTCTGATCATTTCCCCGAACGACCCCGACGTGAAGGTGATCGACGACGCCATCGTCGCGGTCGCCAAGGACAAGTGGAAGGACAAGGCGGACGACATCCTGTCGGTGCTGCGCGAGGACAAGAAGATCTGCTTCCTGAAGGCGCCTTATCGGTCGAGCAAGACCGGCAAGGTCTACGACGGCTTCGAGGACACGTTCTCGCTCGGCATGCGCAACCCGAAGGCGCGGCCGACGGCGATCGACAAGTACGGCAAGGAGATCACCGACAAGAGCGATATCGAGCGTATTCTCTACAGCGGTGCCTACGTCCACGCCAAGGTTGAGATCTGGGCGCAGGACAACAGCTTCGGCCGACGGATCAACTGCTCCGTGCTCGGCGTCATGTTCGCCGACGACGGCCAGTCGTTCGGCGGCGGCTCGGCGCCTGCCTCGGCCGACGAGTTCGCGAGTATGGCGCAGAAGCCGGAAGACGCGCTCGGTGGTGACGGCGGAGACTATGTCTGATGGCTGACAAGGGCCACAACAGCGAGGCGGCTGACGACCGCCTCAAGCTCCTGATCGAGCGCGTCGAGCGCCTGAACGAGGAGAAGAAGGGGATTGCCGACGACATCAAGGACGTCTTCGCCGAAGCCAAGGCCGTCGGCTACGACACCAAGATCATGCGCGAGATCATCCGTCTCCGGAAAATGAAGCCGGATGATCTGCGCGAGTTCGAGGCGGTGCTGGACACCTACAAGACGGCGCTCGGAATGGGCTACGTGTAAAGTCGGTGCTTGCGCGACGAATCGAGTGATGTTAAAGAATGGGTGCGCCGGGGAAGGTGATTTTCGGATCGTCTCTTGAACGGCCCCGGCGCACCCTGTTCTTAGACGAACCGTGTCAGGGATTTGGAAAGTCATATTCCCCTGACGTCCGAGTTGCTGACAGCCTGGCACGGTTCATCTAAGAGCAGGGGACCTACCGCGTGAAAACGCTTTTCCTAGACCTTGAAACCTTCAGCGACGTGCCGATCACCAACGGCACCTACGCCTACGCGGAGCGTGCCGAGGTGCTGCTCGTGGCGTGGGCGTGGGGCAACGACCCGGTCGAGGTGTGGGACACGGCCGACCACGACGTGTGGGAGGACTGGGCCAGGCCGAAGCTGCAAGGCATGATCGACGACGCCGGGCAGGTAGTCGTCCACGCCAAGAGCGACTTCGACCCTGTGGTGCTGCGCAAGCAGGGCATGCGCGTGCCGCCGGAGAAGATCCTCAACACTTCCGTGCTGGCGCTTCAGCACAGTCTCCCGGCGGGGCTAGGCGAGTTGTGCGACGTGCTCGACGTTCCGTTCGATCTGGCCAAGGACAAGGCCGGGAAGAAGCTGATCCAGTTGTTCACGAAGCCGCTCGGCAAGAACCGCAAGTTGCGCCGGGCGACGCGCGAGACGCACCCGGCCGAGTGGGAGGCGTTCAAGGTATACGCGGCATCGGACATCACCTCCATGCGCGCCGTGCTGGCGCGGCTGCCGCGCTGGAACGACACACCATTCGAACGCGATATCCAGCTTCTCGACCAACGGTGCAACGAGCGTGGGGTCCGGATCGACCTGGAACTGGCGCAAGCCGCGCTGCGTGCTTTCGACCGCGCGAAGAAGTATCTGTCCGCCGAGGGCGCGGACCTTACCAACGGCGAGGTCGGCGCGCTGACGCAGCGCGACAGGCTTATGGACTATATGGCCAACGGTCTTGGCTTCGAGTTGCCGGACCTGAAGAAGGGGACCGTGCGCGATCTGCTCGACGACCCGGAGTTGCCGCAAGGCGTTCGGGAACTGCTGGAGTTGCGGCAGCAGGCTGCGGCGGCGTCTCCCGCGAAGTACAAGGCCGCGCTGCGCACGGTATCGCCTGATGGCCGTCTGCGCGGCATGACGCAGTATTGCGGCGCGTCCCGCACAGGACGGGACGCCGGGCGCCTCGTGCAATTGCAGAACCTTCCTCGCACGACGCTGAAGCCTGCGGAGATCGAGACCGGCATCAGGGCCATGAAGATGGACTGCGAGGACCTGCTGTATGACCACCGTTAGCGAGATATGCGTCAACGCGGTTCGCGGGATGCTTATCGCGGACGAAGGCAAGAAGTTGGTCGTCGCCGACCTGTCGAACATTGAAGGGAGGGTTGCCGCATGGCTGGCTGGCGAGGAGTGGAAGCTGCAAGCCTTCCGTGACTTCGACACGATCATCGGCCACGACGAGAAGGGCGACGCGATCCGCAAGGGCCACGATCTTTACAAGATCGGCGCGGGTCGCATCCTTGGAAAACGCCCGGAGGACGTAACCAAGCTGGAGCGTCAGAACGAAGGGAAAGTGCCTGAATTGGCTTGCTTTGGCCCTGATACCCAAGTGTTGACGAACAACGGCGTTAAGCGCATTACCGAGGTACTGCTGACCGACAAACTGTGGGATGGTGTTGAGTGGGTAGGACACGGGGGATTCATATCCCGAGGAAACCGGAAAGTGATACGGATCGCAGGCGTAGAGATCACGCCAGATCACCTTATGCTGGCCGGAAAGACTTGGCTGTCGGCGCAGATGGTCGCTACCTTCCCGAGTATCCTAGACCTGGTATCGGCGACCGGAAAGGCGAACTTACCGTCGTCGGACTCGATATCGGACCTAAGGGCGGCCTGCGTGGAATTCGCGTACAGTGCTCATGCGGCAGGGAGCCGCACGTTGTTGATCCGGGGAACTTCCGTAAGGGGGCCTCGCAACGATGTCCGGCTTGTGCGGTCAAAGCCGCCGGGAAGTGGCGAAAAGGGTGGTTTGGTTACGCGGACGTCTGCCCCGATGAAGCGCACAGACGACGACTCTGCAACCGGATATCCGCCTGCTACAACCGGTGTCACAACCCTCGCGACAAGGGTTTTCCCAACTACGGAGGCCGGGGAATTACGGTTCACGCCGCATGGCGGAGCGACAGACGAAGTTTCTTGGCGTATCTCGTCACTCTCGACGGGTGGGACAAGCCTGAACTCGAACTCGACAGGATTGACGTCGATAAAGGCTACGAGCCCGGCAATCTGCGATTCGTCACTCACCGCGCGAATCGTAACAATGTCCGTAAAGTGCGCGACATGCAAAAGCGTATCGAGTACCTGGAGGAGTGTTTACGATATTGTAAATGCGGGGCCCCGAAGGCGCTTCACGATTATTTCTGAAACCGGGCCCCTGATAGTTCACAATTGTCAATTTGGCGGAGCGGTAGGCGCGTTCGCGACCATGGGCGCCAATTTCGGTGTTGTGCTCCCGGAGGAGCGCGTGATCGAGATCGTCAAGGCATGGCGCAAGCAGCACCCCCGCATCGTCTCGACGTGGTACGCGATCGAGGATGCCGCGAAGGCGGCGATCCGCTTCCCGGACGAGCGCTTCGAGGTCAACGGGTTCCTGAGCTTCGACAACGTAGACGGCTGGCTGCGCGTTCGCCTGCCGTCAGGCCACTACCTGAGCTACCCCAAGGCGCGCGTCGGCGAAGTATGCTGCAGGTGCGGTGGGTCGGGGCAACATCTCGAAAGCGGCGTTGCCGACACAACGAAGATGGTCGTCTGTCTCGACTGCGACGGCAGCGGCAAGGCGGACACGCAACTGCGATACGACGGTGTCGATCAGTACACGAAGAAGTGGGGCACGATCCGGACCTACGGCGGCAAGATATTCGAGAATTGTATAGCCGCAGGGACCCTGACGCTCACCGACGCGGGTTGGCTGCCAATCGAGCAAGTGCGCGTGGACCATAGGCTATGGGACGGCGAGGAGTGGGTGCGGCACGAAGGACTTGCCTTTAAGGGGGTTCAGGAAGTGATCGCGGCGCATGGTGTCATGATGACACCTGACCACGAGATTCTTACGACTGAGGGGTGGGTAAGTGCATCACAGAGCAAGAGATATAACCGGGCTTCGTGTCGGCTACCTGGTAGCACGGAGCTACGAGGGGACCACGGACAAGAGACGCTCCATGTGGAACGTCGAGTGTGCCTGCGGAAAGACATTTCTGATGGCTGCGTCGGCTCTGTTGAAACAGCAAAAAACAGGCAACAAAGCCTCCTGTGGATGCCGCAGGAAAGAGACGATAGGCGAAAAGAACACCAAGCACGGTATGTCTCGGCACCCTGCTTACGCGGTCTGGCGAAGTATGCGCGACAGGTGTCTGTTGCCGTCTCACAAGGCGTGGAGGAACTACGGCGGGCGCGGGATTTCGGTGTGCGAGCGTTGGCAGAAGTCTTTCTCTGCCTTTTGGGCGGATATGGGGCCGACCTACGTGAAAGGGCTCACGCTGGACCGTATAGACAACAACGCAGGGTATTCGCCGGCAAATTGCCGATGGGCTTCACACAAAAGACAAGCGCGCAACAAACGGGGCAACACAATCATCGGCACCCCGTGGGGTCGTTTGACGGCGGCCGAAGCAGCGGAACGCGCCAACCTGAACAAGACGACGCTGCACTACCGTCTATCTATAGGTGTGAAGGGCTCGCTCCTGTTTATTCCGCCGAGCCCTTCCAACCGGTTCTAGACGTCGTCAACTGCGGTCCCAGGCAGCGCTTTGTTGTCCTGAGTTCCGATGGCCGGCCGCTCATCGTGCATAATTGTGTTCAGGCCATCGCCCGCGACGTGTTCATGTGCGGCTTCCGCGCGGCCGAGCGCGAAGGTTATGCGGTTGTTTCGCGGGTTCACGACGAGCTGATAACCGAAGTGCCGGACGATCCACGCTACAACGCCGAGCATCTGAGCGCCTTGATGGCCGCCAACCCGCCGTGGGCGGTGGGACTACCGCTGGCGGCTGCGGGCCACGAGATGTACCGCTACGCGAAGTTGGACTGATGGGTGCCCCTGAAGCGAGAATCGAGAACTACCTGCGCCGGCGAGTGCGCGAGGAGGGCGGTCTCATCCGCAAGGTGCGCTGGATCGGCCGGCGAGGCGCCGCGGACAACATCGTCAAATGGGAGTTCCCTTGTTTCGCCTATGTGGAGTGCAAGGCGGAAGGGGAGGAGGTCGACTGGGACAGCCCGCAGGGGCGCGAGATCACGCGCCTGCGGTCACTTGGCTACCCGGTCTACGTGGTCAACAGCAAGCCTGCGGTCGACGCCATGATCGCGGAAGTGAAAGGGGGTATCAAATGACACACGCGATGATTGACACAGAGACGTGGGGCATTCGCCCGGGTAGCGCGCTGCGCTCGATCGGCGCTGTCACGTTCCACCCGCTGACAGGCGACATCTCGTCGCGCTTCTACCGCAACATTTCCCGTGAATCGTGCGAGCGTGCCGGGCTGGAAATCGACCCCGAGACGGAGAAGTGGTGGGACGATCAATCAGCTGAGGCGCGCGCCGCGCTGGAGCCCGACCAGGTGTCGCTGGCCTCGGCGCTGTCCGACTTCCTGAAGTGGTGGGAAATCAACAAGGCCCAGTTCTTCTGGTCGCACGGCGCCAACTTCGACGAGGTCCTGGTGCGCTGCGCGATCAACGCTGTTGGCCTCGACGTGCCGTGGGATTTCTGGAACGTGCGCTGCTCGCGCACGGTGCTAGCGCTCAACAACCGCAAGCCGAGGCGAGAGAACACGACGCACCATTACGCGCTCGACGATGCAATCGCTCAGGCTGTGGCGGTCGCTGCGGCGCTCAGGGACGGAAAGACCTACCTATGACGACTGACATAAGCGAGACCTTGGCCGAGCGAGGCAATCGGTACGGCAGCTTTACAGGGCACGCGGCAGTGACGCAGCGTCTGAAAACAGCCATGGTAGGGAGCGATAAGTGGCACCTGCTCGCGCCCGACCAGAAGGAGGCGCTGGAAATGATCGCGCACAAGATAGGGCGCATACTGAACGGCGATCCGAACTATCACGACAGTTGGCACGACATCGTCGGTTACGCGAAACTCGTCGCCGATCGGCTAGAGGCAGATCAATCTTGACCGAGACACGTGTCTTCACGCCGCACCCGCATCAGCGCGAGGGTCTGGATTTCCTGCGCAACGTGCAGCGGCCGGCCCTGTGGATGCCGATGGGCGGTGGCAAGTCGATCACGACGCTGACGGCGCTCCTCGATCTCGACTACTGCGAGGAGGTGTTTCCCGCTCTCGTACTGGCGCCGCTGCGCGTCGCCAACGGCACGTGGGTGCGCGAAGTGGAGAAGTGGGAGCACACCAAGCATCTGACGGTGTCCGCCATCGCGGCGCGGCGCAACCCGAAGACCAGTGCGACAGAGGCCGAGCGCTCGGCCGCGCTGCGTGCGCCAGCGGACATATACACCATCCCCTACGGCTCGTTGACGTGGCTCGTCGACAAGCTCGGCGACGACTGGCCGTTCAAGACGGTGATCGCCGACGAAAGCACGCGACTGAAGAATTTCCGGATCAGGCAGGGGGCGAAGAACCCCCGAGCCCTCGGCAAGGTGGCGCACAGCAAGGTCAACCGGTTCATAAACCTGACAGGTACGCCGGGCAGCAACGGCCTGAAGGACCTGTGGGGACCGGCCTGGTTCCAGGACAAGGGCGATCGTCTCGGGCGCACTTACAGCGCCTTCGAGCAGCGTTGGTTCCGCAAGGGGTACGACGGCTACAGTCTTGAACCGATGGAGCATACCGAGCGCGAGATCCACGCCAAGCTGCGTGACATATGCCTGACCGTGAGGGGTCTCGAAGTCGCAGAGCCGATCCGCAACATCATCGACGTCGAACTGGAGCCGGGGGTGCGCCAGCACTACCGTTCGATGGAAAAGAACTTTTGGGCCGACATCGGCGAGAACGGCGTCGAGGCGGCCAACGCCGCGGTCAAGGCCAACAAGTTGCTGCAGATCACAGGCGGCAACATCTTTACCGACGAGAACGGCAGTTACGAGGCGATCCACGATCTCAAGCTCGACGCGCTGGAGAGCGTCGTCGAGGAAGCGGCCGGGACGCCCGTGTTCGTCTCGTACAACTTTCAACCCGAACTCGAACGCATTCTCAAGCGCTTTCCGGGCGCGCGGCACCTCGACGCCGATCCGAAGACCGAAGACGACTGGAACGCCGGGCGCATACCGATGTTGGTTGCCCATCCCGCTTCGGCCGGGCACGGCCTGAATCTTCAGGATGGGGGCAATATCCTCGTCTTCTACGGGATCGGGTGGGACCTAGAACTGCACGATCAGATCATCGAGCGCATAGGTCCGCAGCGCCAGAAGCAAAGCGGTTATGACCGCAACGTCTACATCCACTACATCCTTGCCTCCGGGACTATTGACGAGATTGTGTTCGAGCGACTCAGGTCAAAGCGCTCGGTGCGCGAGGTGCTGCTGGAAGCCATGGAAAGGAGACGGTAATGTTCCAACGTGACGAGAACGGTGTACTGCACGTTGTCGCTCTCAGCGGCGGCCACGATAGCACGGCCCTGTCCTTCCTTTTGCGAGAGCGAGAGCCGCGCGCCTATACCTACGTCTGCACACCGACGGGCAACGAGCTTCCCGTGATGTTTGAGTTCTGGCGGTGGCTGGGCAGCGACAATGCTCTCGGGCAGCCGCTTTACCCTATCATGGCCGGAACTTTGAAAAGCGTGATTGAGCGCAACAAGATGCTTCCGAATTTCAACGCCAGGTTCTGCACCCGCCAGTTGAAGATCGAGCCTTACAGGGCTTTTCTCCACGCCCGCGCGACGGAAGGTCCGGTTGTTTCATATGTCGGCCTGCGCGCAGACGAGGAAGGCCGCGCAGGTGGCGCGTATACCGACATAGATGGTGTGACTATGCGCTTTCCCTTACGTGAGTGGGGGATGGGCGAAGATGAAGTACAGGCCGCCCTAGCCGAGCGCGGCGTTAAATGCCCGGATCGCACAGACTGCGCGCTGTGCTACCACCAACGGATCGGGGAGTGGTACGAACTGTGGCGCGACAACTGGCCGCATTTCATGGAAGGGGTAGCCCTGGAAAAGCGGTTCAACGCGACGTTCCGGACGCCGGGGCGCGATTCATGGCCTTCCTCGCTTGAGGAGATGGGCGAGCGTTTCGAGCGAGGTGACAAGCCTGATATCAGTCTCAAACGCTTGCAACGCGAGCGCATGGCGGCCGGCGGCTGTCGTGTTTGCTCGCTTTAGAGGGAGAGGGAGAGAGCGTTGAAGAAAGTACGCACGGTCCAATCTTTCGGCGGTCTGCCGCGCTACGTCTGCCCGACCTGCTTTGTCAGCCACCGCACCGCTTTCGGCGCCGTGCAGTGCCACGCCGAGGCGGGCGACACGATCCAAGTCAACACCACTACCGTGCGCGTCGGCGCCAACATCCGGGAGTTACCAGAATGATCCCCTTCCTCACGCTACGGAACCCGGTCGAGGGTTGGCAACTTGACCGTCTCATGCGCCGCCGCTCGGTCCTGCTGCCCGAGGATCACTGGGACGTGTCGTTCATCCGTGAGCGCGACGGGCGCATCGTTTCCAGCATCAACCCGAGCCTGCCGGCGGCATGGCACAGCGCCATCATCGCCGCACAGGAGGCAGACGCGCGATGCGGACCCTCCTGACGTGGCGGTTCTGGCTGTGGGCCTTACTTCTCTGGTGGTTCGCGCCGACGGTCGCCTTCATCTTCCTCGGCATTGACCGCACCTGGTGAGCGCGAGAACGACTGCTCAAGGTGTTGGCGCAGGGCAAGTGCATCGCTGCGTATGACCGGGTCCTGCGAAGCCAGGACGACGAGCTGATCGAGTGCCCTGCGCTGCATCGCGGGATCGCCCTCTACCGGCGCGTTGGCGAGCCATCGGGCGAACTTCGGCGACGACAGCCGCTTGCCGGTTATGTCCTGCGCCGCGCCCCCACCTACGAAAGAAGGCGGGTGCGCAACGGCCCACGCGAGTTGCAGACCGAGATTGCCCGTGAGCAGGCCCTTGTGAGTGCCGTGCTCGGCGATGTTCTTCGATTCCCGCATGGCAACGGACAGGTTCGCGATGTCGTCGAGCGACTGGCGCAGCTTGCCGTCGCTGAACATCTCGCTCTTGGCCTGCGGCGTCATGCGCCGCCAGTTATTGAAGAACGTGTTGGCCGAGAACTCGGCGTCAGCGGCAGGACGCCCGATGCGGTCGATGATCGTGGACCGGACCTGCCTGCGCTCGTCCTCGGTCATCTCGGACATCATGCGCCGCAGCCTGACATTGCCGCCGGACTTGCCGCGAGCCATGCTCTCGACAGTATCGATGATCTGCTCGCCGCCCTTGTAGCCTTCCTTGCCGATGATCGGTTGCAGCACCTGATCGATGTGCTCGACACGCTGTTCCCAGTATTTGTCGGCCTTGCGGATACGGTTGGCCACACCCGGCATGAAGTTGTTGTCGAAGTAACCGAGCATGTCCTGCGTCAGCGCGCCGCGGATAGCCTTCATGCGGCCCTGGTCGACGTTGCTGCGGAGCTTGCCGTCGTAGACACCGCTCGACATGTCCGAGCGCAACTGGTGCATCTGCTCGGCGGTCTGTCCGCGCGTCAGGTCCCGGCGCAGTTTCATGAGATTGTTGATTGACTCGGCGTTGTACTCGGGGTTGGCGCGCAGATCCTTCAGGAAGCCGTCTATCGTCCTGATAGCGTTCGACGCGGGAACCTTGATGTCACCCGACGCCCGCCACGCCTGCTTGTACAGCGTGCCGCCGATGTCCCGGGTCTTGGCGTTGTAGCGCTTCGCCGCGCCGCGCAGGAATTCACCCGCAACATCGGTGGTCGGAACATCGCCACCGCCCTCGACGCGAGCGACACGGGCAGCGGCGTTTGCCAGACTCTTTTGCGAGCGCGTTGCCGCCTCGGCCACGGAGTTGGCCGAGAACGGAGAAGCGAGCGCCGCGTTGGTGAGGATGCGTGTCGTTGCGCCTCCTGCGTCTGCAGGTAGCATATCGACCTTCAGGCGCTCGGCTGCCGCGCCGGCAGCGGTTTGCGCGTGCGGCATCGCCGCCCGGATGACGCCGCTCGCCGCACCGTAGCTGCCAAGGCCGCCGAGAAGCGACGCTACGACCTGTCCGGGTACGCCGAACCCGGCGTAACGCGCCAGTTCGGACGCTCCGGTCGCTCCAAGGCCGGCCGCCGCGTCGCGGATGGGCGTCGCGCCGAAGAGGGTAAGTGCCGACTTCAGCGCGCCGGGATTGGCTAGCGACGCAGCGCCACGTGCCAGACCGGCTCCGATCATGCCAGACGCCGCGCCTTTGATGAGAAGATCGTTAGTCGTCTCCGGGTTGTCCGGGAGGCCGACGAACTCGCGCAGCGCCTCTCCTGTGCTGTAAGGCTGGTTGTAGCCTGCGTACTTGTAGGCCAGCGACACGAGTGGATCGGCAACGATGCCGGGGATGTTGCCCGCCGCCTCGACGATGCTGCCCGCGCCTTCTCCGAGACGACGCAGCACGCCTTGCGCGTAGCTGGGGCCGCTATCCCCACCGTCCGGACCGCCGCCGTTTCCGCCGCCGTTTCCGCCAGAGTCGCCCCCGCCGTCAGGCGGTCCTTCGTCGGTGACGGCGGCGTTGGGGTCGTACAAACCCGGATCGCTCTTGTCCTCCTTGTCGTCGCCCTCGGTGTTCTTGTCTTTTGGGAGTTCACCTCCGAGATCGGCCAGACGACGCTGGTAGTAATCCCGCGCCCGTTGGACGCCTTTGAGAAATTCCGGCTCGTCCTGCGTCTGCGCAAGATTTGCAATGGACGCGGCCAGTCGAGCGGCTTCCTTCTCGGTATCGGCCTGACGCACGCCGACCGTGACGCCCTGGTCCTGCATCTGCTGGCGGATCTGGTTGATGAGGTCGCCCTGAACCATCTGGATCGAGCCGGCAACATCGTTCGCCTTCGCGTTGAACAGGCCGCTGGCACCTCCCCATTTCTCGCCGCGGAGGAAGTCTTCCTGGCCGACGATGCTCCCGGTTCCCATACCAAGGTATGAATCCTTGACCATCGCCTCCAGGTTCGTGAGGTTATCCAGCGCAGTCGTAATCTGTGCGCGACGCTCGGCGGCCTGCGCTTCGCGACCTTTGGCCTTGTTCTCGGCGTCCTCGGCGGCGAGTTGGGCCTTTACCTGCGCGTCCTTGGCCTCAGCCGCGGCCTTCTGAACCTTGTACGCTCTCATCTGCCGCTCGGTCTCGGCGTTCTCCTTCAGGTTCTCGGCGCTGGCCTGACTATGGCCGATGCCCGCCTCGGTATCGCGCTCCTTCTGCGTCGGCAGACTGTCTTCGTTGAGAACACGGAGAAGTTCGGGATTTGTAACTCTGGGCATCAGTACCCCCTGACGCGGCGCATGTTGGCCGCAATGTAATCCTGCGTCTCCCGCGGCAAGTAGCGCATCCAGTCGTCGCCGTGCCGCTCGATCAACCTATCTACACGACCGGGGCCTGCGTTGTAAGCGCCGAACATCTTCGGCAGGCTGCCGTAGCGCTTGAGCATGGCGCGCCAGTATTCGCTTCCAAGCCGGTTCATGTCCTCGGCGTTGTTGGGGTCCGCGGGCCTGAGACCGAAGCCTGGATCGCGAGCAGTCTCAGGCATGACCTGCATCCTAAAGCGGGCGCCCTTCGGTGAGACCAATGGCGCGCCGCTCGGCGTGTAGTCGCGGTGGCGGGACTCGGTGAAGGCGATGGCGTCGTCGATGGTCTTGCCGTTAACGCCGAAAGCCGCCCGACGCGGGTTGCGTCGGACCTCCTGCCTTCGCGGCTTCATCCGGGTTGTCGTACCACTCGCCGTCGCCCCCTCGGTAATAGGTGGTGCCGCCAATCGTCCGCTGCGTCACCGGCGCGCTTCGGCGCACAGGCAACGCCTCCATGGTCTCGGGATCGACAAACTCGCCCGATATCGGGTTCACCAGCGGACGCTGACGAGCTTGTGGCTTGGTCGCGGCGAGCATGGACGTCAGGTACTGGCGCCGGGAAGCGCGCTCATCGCGCGACAGGCCCTGCTCGTCGGACATGTAGTCCTGCTCCAGCTTGCGCAACGCGGAAGCCCGCTCCTCGTCGGCGCGACGGGTTTGTCCGGTCATCTGCGCGAGTACCGGCATGACGTTGGCCATCATGCCACCGAAGCCCTTGTACTGCTGCGGCTGCGAAAATGCCGCTGCAAGTGCGAACAACTGTTCCGAGCGCGACGGACCGAGGCGCTGCTTCTCAAGCTCGGCGCGGCCCTGCTCGAACATGCGGCGGCGATACTCGCGCTGGTCCCTGGCGGCGGCGATATCCTCCTGCTGCACGTCCTGCAACTGACGCAGCAGCGCGGCCCGGTCCACACCGAGGCCGGTATCGTCCGCCGGAGCTTCCGGCACGCTCAACGCGCCCGCCACAGTGTCGGTGCCGGGCGAAGGCATCGCGTCCATGTCCGGCTCGTCGCCGACCGTGACACCCTGCTCGCGGCGCCACTGCTCGGCCTTCTCCGGGCCGAGCGCGGCCACCATGCGGAGCCAGTCGACTTCGGGAATTGCTGCCACGCCGCCCTCCTAGAGCTTGCTGATCGCGTTGATGAGCCCGGCGGCACCCGCCGCGCCCGCCGCGATCTGTGAAGCCGTGCTCGGCTTGTACTGCTGTTGCTGCCCGCTCGGGACGATGCCGTACTCCTGCGTGGCTGTCGGCACGCCCCCGGCAACGTCCTTGAACGTCTTGAGCATGGCGTCGATCTGCGCCTGCGGGTAGCCCTGCTGGCGCAGGTAGTCCTGGTAGGCCATGTCGAGATTTGCCTGTTCCATGGCCTGCTCGCGATCACCGACCGAGGTGACGGCGTTGGCCCCGGTGAGACCGTACTGCTGTGCCAGTCCGGCGAGATTGGCCAGTTGCGACGAGGCGGTGAGGTCGCGAGCATAGTCCGCTCCGGCCATGTCCGCCGTCGTGCGTCCGAGATCGGTGAGGTAGTTGCGCTCGTCCTGCGCCAGCGCGCCCTGCGCCGCGCCGAGGTTCTGGTAGCCTGTAGCCGTGCTGAGCGCACCGGAGCGGTCGGTGTTGGCGAAGTTGCCGAGGTTGGTGCCGATGTTGGCCATCAACTCCTGCTGGCCCTGCGCGAGGTTGGCCCGACTCGTACCAAGGTCGCCGACGACCTTGGACGCATCCAGCAACGCGCGTTGCTGCCCGGCGGTCAGATTGCCGAGATTGGTGCCGATATTCGCCAGTACATCCTGCTGGCCGCGCGTCAGGGCGCCGGCCGACGATCCGATGTCGGCGATGCTGCGTCCGGCGTTGGCCAGAATGTTCTGCTGGTTCTGGCCGAGATTGCCGACCGTGCTGCCAAGCGTGCCGAACCTGTTGAGGTCGCTGCCCTTCATGTTCTGCGCGTTGACGTAGCCCTGGTAGAGCGCGTTGCCCTGCTGTCCGAGGATATCGTTGGCGGTGTCGCGCACGGCGCGCATGGTGTCGGTCAACTGGCCCGAACCGCGCCACTGACCGGACGAGATGTAGCGTCCTTCGAGGGCGGGCATGATGTTGTCGACGAGATTGCGCTGCCCGAGCTCCCCGATCCGGTTGACCACCTGGTCGATGTACGGGTTCATGTAGGTGTCGACGTTCTCGACGGTGCCCGCAGCCCGGTTGATGTAGGGCTTCGCCGCGTT
>ERZ869925.741-NODE-741-length-19900-cov-3.844948_pt1 | contig 19900 bp, 26 predicted proteins | sample MGYA00579311_ERZ869925 | MGnify/ENA primary metagenome ERZ869925 (study PRJEB32216, sample SAMN09231817) | wastewater metagenome | place: USA: Maryland | collected 2016-07-30 | study: EMG produced TPA metagenomics assembly of the PRJNA472060 data set (Reclaimed...
GCATGACGCCAAGGTCGCGCCGCTGTTGGCAGAGCATGACGCCAAGGTCGCGCAGTTATTCGGACAACTGGCCGAGCGCTAGGCCCTGTATTTGCGCCTTGTGTGCATATACCGCGTCGGCATACCACTAATGGTATGTCGAAAATGCCTGCCAGCGGGCCTCGATTGCAGCCCGCTACCACCCTACCAGCCGCTAGCCCGACGCACGCCAGCGGGCCGGTTTGCCTAGCGCGCGGCAGGGCATTTCGGCGGGGCTAGGGTGCCCAATAGCCTAGCAACGCCAGCCTAGTTGCACACAGTATGCAAACCGGCTTATTTGCATACCGTGTGCAACGCCGCCCATATGTACGTATGGGAGTCGAGCCAAATCCCGAACAGTCAATCAGCGCCGGACGGCCCAGAGGGCTATCCGGCGCTGTATGACTTTGTGGACGAGAGGACTTAGCTGTTCGGCGCTTGCAGACGAAGCGCTTCTAGCGCCGCGTCACGCTGTCCTTCCATCGAAGCGATTTCAGCCAGGGCGGCGGCTCGCTCCTCTGGAGTGCTCGTAGTGTCTGATGTAATCAGAACCTTGCCTTTCTCGAAGGCATCGACAAGATCGACGCCGAGCGCGATGAAAGATGGCGCATTGACAGCGAGCGTGCCGAGCGCCGACACGATTGTTCCGACGGTGAACATCTATTTGACCTCACTGTTGGTGAACGCAGCGAGTTCATCGAGAGCAAGCTGCAAAGCTGTGACGGAGGCCGCCACCGCAGTCGGGTTAGAACCGAGCGTGTCGATGGCAGTCTGTGTTTTCAGAATCGCTGCCTTCAGCTTTTCATCGAGCGCTTTCCACTTGACGCCGACCGCATAGCTGGCGCAGAGCGGTGGCGGCGGAGATGAAGCGAGCCCGCATGGGGGCTGCCGCAAGTAAAGCATCTCAGCACGAAGATCTGCCTTGTACGCGGCGACGGCAACGTCCACGAGTTGCTGCGCCTTCACGGTCGATACTGTCGTGGTCCCTAACGTGCTGCATGCACCGAGGACCAACAGCGCGATGAGCGCGATATATTTCCGCATGAAAGTTCCTTTCATTCTTGTTTCACGACCTTGGGTTGATTGTTGTCTTCGGCGAGGGCAGCAATCTCCGGCTTGGCAGTCGGGACGACCTCCACCTTTGCCACGTCAGGCAATGCCGCGACCGATGCGATCTTGGCCTTGTCTGTATGCGTGAATGCGCCAATGATGCCCGGCACGAGTACGGACAAGACGCCGACTGCTGCCAGCCCTATGCCGAGCCACGTACTGACTTCGACCGGCGGAAAGCCGAGCGCGATCAGCAAGGTTGCCACGGGACCGCCCGCCACAAGCAACGTGCGCAGGACGGACCAGACGACCGACCACTGAATGTTCATATAACTCCTCCTAGTTTATGGCGGCGACCGCCTTTGCGTAGTTGCTGTTCCAAGCATCGCGGTGCGGTGCGCCCGGACGCCATACGCGAATGTAGTAGTCCCAGGCTGTCTGGATGTCGCCGACTGCTGGAAGCTTGTGCGGGTCGCACCACAGATTGAGCCGGGCGGCTCCTGCGGCCAACGAGTCATGCCATGCCAACGCCTCGAATACGTCAGTGGCGTTCGCGGGCACGTCGTAGATCTTGCAGAGCTCCAGCATATGCGGCTTGGCGGCTGCCGCATTGAGCACGTTCCAGACACCGCCGCCCTTCTCGAACTGCCAGTAGCCTCGCGCAGGGCCGCCGATCTGGCGACGGTGCATGAAGCCGCTTTCCTGGTAGCCGATGGCGACTGCGAGGATGTAAGCCTCTTCGCTATCGGACACGCCTCGCGAGTCCAATATGTGGAACACAGGGTCGATAGAATTCACCAACAAGTCTTCGATTTGCATTTCGTTCTCCTGTTATCTGCTGTTACGCCAGTCTTCCAGTCTATCCAACCGACGGTCGCCCGCCGTGATACGATCGCTCAACGAATTGAACCGACCGTCAAGCTGAATGGTCAGCTGCGGCAACGTGCTGCTGAGCAGCGCCGTTACCTTTTCTTCGAGCCGGGCAGTACTCTCGCTAGTGCGCTCCAGCTTGTTGTAGACAGCGCTTCCCATCGCAGCGCCCATCGGTAGTGTCACCACCATGGCCCAGCGTGCAGCTAGGGTCAATATAGCGCTGTCCGCTGCTTTGCGGACTTTTTCCCGGAACGGCGTGTCGCCTTCACCGTGGTTGAAACTCATGTCCAGTACACCGCGGTGAAACGGTGGCCGGACGTCGCCGCGTTCGCCCATACGGCGAGCGTCGATTTCGGAGCAGGCACGATCCAGGTCTGACCCGGTTCGAGCCTTATCGTCGTTCCATAACCGGCGAGACCACACTCGCCGGTGGGATCGATGAACAGCGCCTCGGCGGTCACCAGATCTTGATCTGTGCTGAATAGAGGATTCGTTATGTACCCTCCGTAGCAGCCAGCCGGGAACACGAGGAGCGAAGTGCCCCCCGTAGTGATCACAGTATTGGACCCGACTGTCGGTGTTATAGAGGGTGGTATGTATCCATCATACGGCATCGAGCACTCCCTTGTAAGCTAGCCTTGAACCGATATGGCAAGATTGTTTCGAGGGAATTGCGTAGAAGAGATAACGCCTACTCCCCCGAACCAGTCTGCGGTGTTTGAAGCACCTGCAGAATCTACCACACACCCCAAGAGCGTGGCGTAGTGCTGGCCCTCTGCGAGCCCTGATTTGACGCCAGAGAAGTTACTCATGCCGATTGTCGCGGCACCCTCCGAACTGGTTTGCATTCCAGTGAATACAGCAGCTTCTCTTTCGGCGACGGTCGTGCTGTCGAAACCGACGCTGGTCATGGCGCTCACACCAGAGCTAACCACTTCCACCGCGCCAGTGTTGTCGAACTGCACAAGTGCGCCGTCCCAGGTAAGGAAGTTGTTGACGATCGAGGGGTCGATCTCGCCGACGACGTTCGATGCGTAGGTCTTCACGCCGGTCGTGAATGTCGTCCTCGAGGTCTTCAGCTTGCGGTTGAACCACGACAGTACGTAGAGCGAACCGTCAGTATCCACGAATTGAGACGAGGCGTTCGTGAAGACCATGCCGACTAGCGTCTTCGTATTCTGGCCGGTAATGATTTCCGTGCCGATGTTGCCAGCTGTGGAACTGGCAGTGTGTCCGGTCGCCAGCGTCCAGAATTCCAGCTGGTTGCTCTGATTGAGCGCAACGAGATAACCTGCGTTGGCTGCAAGATTCTGGCCGCCGACGCCATTCAGCGTGATGCTAGTATTGGCGACATTGATGCCAGCGGCGGGGATAGCTTGCATGGCGCCAGCGACCGGGACAAGCTGCCCGTTGTACGGACTCAGCCGAAGATTCGTGGCGCTCGTCCTAGCCAGATAGCACTGACCTGGGAGCAAGATCTTCGTACCTAGCGCCGTTGCCAACAGCTGTGGTGTAATGAAAGAACGCCCGTCCGTGCCGGCCGTGACCGCGGCTGGCGTTGCAGGGCCGGGCGCTTGCAGCTGGAACGTGCCCGCAGAAGTCCAAATGAACTCGTACGTCCGGCTTGCGACGAGCTCCAAGCCAATCAGTGCAGAGCCATCGGTGCGAACGATGTTGGCACTACCCCATCCAGCGTTAAGAGTAGAAGCACCTGTGTTCCCGTTGCCTGCCTTGATTCGGACGCGAACGGGCATGCCGGCTGGCGGCGCCGAAGTGATAGCAGGCGTCAACGACGTCACATAGGCGTTTACCGCGCCGGTGTCCACGCCATAGTTGCCTGACTGATACTGTGCATCTGCATCCTGCAGGAAGCCTTCCAACTGGCCTTTCGTGACCAGCAAGGCGACGGGCGAATTGGCAGCCCAGCTCAACGCTGTCGTTCCCTCACGGGCACGAACGACAGTCAACGTATCGGCGGTTCTGCTGGTGCAATAGACGATCTCGCGAATCAGGCCAGTTGCCGTATCGACGATGGTGAGCTCGAACTGCTGCCCAGCACCGGGACTTGGAAACTGCGCGCCGCCACCGGGAAGCAAGTTGAGCACGGTAGACGAGTTGCTGATGCTGCCCGCTAGCGCAGACTGAGCATTGTTGGCAAAGAGAAATTCAGCCATTTCGTACTCCTAGTTGATGTTCACGTGGTACGTGTATTGGAAAGGCAGCTCTAGTACTCCGCTTTCGACAGCGGCTTTGAACACGGGAGCCAGCGGGCTTATGTGGACCGTTGTGGTCTCGGTGGCAATTTCGTTCAGCGTGAACGTGTTGAGCGGTTGCAGGTTAAGCAACGCACCGCCCGATACGCGCCGCACTAGGCTTTGCAGATTGATGTTCACGTCGAAAGGGGTAGGCCCGAAAGTCACCGAGATCTCGTAAGTCTCATCGGTATTGCCCGGCCCGCCATCGACGCCATACAAGAAACGCTTGATGCGTCGCTTCAACCAGCGAACGTTGAACAGCTTGCCATCGCCTTTCCACAAGTGCCATGTGAGCACACGACGAAATAGGTCGTCGTCTACGAGATAGAATGCCGTCGGTTCCGCCTGTCGCAGCGTGTTCAGCGGCAACGTGTTGAGCTGTATGGTGTTCAACGGGCCTTCGTCTTTTGTGAAGCCCATCGTGAGGACAGGGCGGCGTTGCCCATATAGCCCTGTAGCCACCCAATCCAGCAACGGCCCATTGACATTGGGATTGGTATAGACAGGAAGCATCACGGTAGCAAACCACGTGATGTATTCCTGTGCCATCGCGTTGTAAGAGGATACGAAGGCTTGCAGATCGTCGTCATCGTTGTACTGCTGGTACAGGTAGGAGCCAAGTACGGCAGTCATCGTCGTGTACGTTGACGGCGGGAAGTCACCGGTCGCTGGCGTGTAGGTGCTCTTAGGCTGGACGACCGCGCCGGCGATCATATGCCCAGCCGTCGGCGCGTTCACCCAGACTCGAGTTTCCAAGCCACCTGGGAAGATAAAGGTCTGCCCCGGCCCCACGGCGACCGTCGTGGAATCAGCCGAAAGCCCAGGAGGCTCTACGAGGCTCACGTAGATATATTCGGGAGTCGGGGTGTTTTGATCTTCTGCGGTTGCAGGGTTCTGAATGTAGCCACCGGTCATAGGTCCATAGGCAGCCACGGTCGGCCCGTTGATGACGGTCGTTGCCAGAGGCCAAGGCGTGTATTCTGTGTCGGCCATGGGCTACACCTGCACGAAAGCTAGGTCGGTGACTACAGCGAAGAAGTAGCTCTCAGGGTCACCGACAATCGTCTTTGTCCCCGATACCGGCGGTGTGCCTATTCCATTGATCGATATGCTGAAATCTAGCACCGAGATTTGCGACGTTGGCAAGATCGCCGACACCGCGACTTGGAAAGCGTCCTCGAGTGCCAGGACGTTTATCGGCTCTCCGACATTGATGGAGTTGATGTAATCGACAATCGCAGGGCCTGCGAGTTGCGCGATGGCCGCTGACGAGACGAAGTTGGGCGAAGACGTAGCCCACGTGATCGTCCCCGATACAGTCTGCTGCGGCGGATTCACGTATGGGATTACGTAGGTGTCCGGATAGTCGAGAATGGTTTCTTCGATGTTCCTCAAGTTTGGCGTTACTACCCCACCGGAATTGTAGCCCGCGCCTCCCGTAGTGTCGTACAGAGCATTGCCGGGGAGCATGTCGCCGCCTGATACATAGCTCCCAGGGTCTGCCACTATCGCAGCTTTGAGAGTAGAGCCGGTCGTGCCGCCCGTGGCAACGAAAGTTCCATTGTAGCCTGCTGGGTCTACACCTGCTATCACGAACGTAGAGCCGACAGTAACGCCGTGCGCGCCAACCGTGGTCCACTCGGCGACGCCAGTGGTCCAGGAAGCCGCCGTGATCCCCTGCTGGTCATACGGCTTGCCAAGCGTGAAGGTCTTTTCCGATGGCACAGACATGACGATGTAATCGCCATTGTAGGGAGACGTCGGATCGACACCTGCGATGTTGATCGCATAGCCGACCGGGTAGCCGTGATTGAGATCGGTTTCCACGAGCGCCGGCAGGGCATCGGTGAAATCGACTACGCTCAACACAGAGCCTGTCAGATTGTACGTGTCGAACAGAGCTGTATAGATCGCATAGGCGACTTGCTTGGGGTCGCCGCCGCCGACGATGATCGTCCAGCCGGTAGAGAGCATACGAGCGGATATCAGTCGTGCTTGCACGCCAGCCACGCGCCGAAGCAATGTCCTGAGATAGCGAGCCATCCCTTGGCTTGCGGCGTAGTTGGCAGTCAGCACCTGAGCACGATAGCTCGCTTCGGTTTCCTCAGAAGCACCCGGAACGCCAGCTTCCGTATTGATCACCGATAGTTCTACCGACGACGGCACAGATGTAACCAGCTGCGTGACGGTGCCGGCGGGGACAGCCCATGTTCCACTCTGCGTTGCGAGCGCATAGAGCTGCGCCGATACGCCATCGTCTCCAACGATGCCGCCTTCGGTGAGCTGATAGGTGTAGTTGCCATCCGACACCAGAAAGCCACGAGCGATCACGAAGCCCGGAGTGCCAGTGAATACGAGGAACACGGAAGTGTTGCTGGCAAGCCCTCGAGACACACCAAGCATCTGGCCGAGTTGCAGCAGCAAGAAAGCGTTCGCGCCGAGCGGCGTCAGCGAGTTGACCGTTTCGACTTGGGCTGAATCGCACTCGAGGATGGCATAGCAGTCGGTGGACGAAATGTCCTCGATGAGAATTCCTGGCAGGCTAGCCGTGTAGTCGGGCCTCACGGCAGCTACTCTAGTCAACAAGTCTGCCTGCACTTGCTGTAGAGACCGCGGCTGTAGCCCTGCCGCTGTTACAACGATGGGAAGATCGGCCATTGCTTACGTCCTTTCTACTGCGGAGCCCCTCGCACCCGTATGTCGGGGTACTTGAAGCCATAGTTGGTGACCACGCTGAATCGGTACACGAGCTCCAAAGAATTGGGCGTGTAGGGGTCTTTCGATATGATAAGCGACGCGAAGAATCGCGAGTAGAAATTCTGCGTGAAGATCACGTAGAAATCCGGGGCTATCTGCTGCATCACGCTGGCGTGCGCCGGGATACCGTAGTTGCCCCAGAAAGGGGACTCGTTCAGATTCAACTTCAATGTCTGAGCCATGGCGCAGATATAGACATCGTCGTTGTAGCCCTGCGGCGTTGTTTGCACGACGACCCACCGCTTTGGGCCATCAGGGTCTAGTGGATCGATTGGGACTCTGCCATACACGCGCATTAGGACAGCCTGACCCGGACTACGCCGGCGTTATGGTACAGACCCCACACGGGGATCTTTTTCGCTCTGGCATCGGCATCGTCCGCAGCCTGCTGCAAGCCGATCAGCCGCAGCATGTTCTTTTGGCCTTCGAGCAATGGGTCCTTCAGAGGCCCTACGTCGGCGATGTACCTGTCGTCTTCGGTCGCTATCCGGGCCCCTCGCGGCGCGGCGATGTTGTACTTGTCCTCGTCTTCGATTGGCGAGAATTCGGTATTCCCACAAGGGTGGAACACCACGGCACCGAGATTTGGCGGCTGATCGAGCGTGGCAACGCCGCCGCCCATGCCCGATACCCCTCCCATATACAAGTCGGAAGGAACGACGTAGCCTGGATCGCCAGCGCGCAACGGTGCGCGGGCGTACTTGTCTGTAGCTACAGGGCATGTTATCTGAGGGAAGGTCATCGTCGGATCGGTCACCTCGAACTTGACCGTGACGATTGTGCCCGATTCATCTATCGAGATGACCGTAGCAGGAATAGCTTTGCCTTGCAGTTCCCCAAACTGGCTGGTCGCCAGTTCCCCCGCGCCACTGATCGATTTGACGAAAGGCGTTTTCTGTCCGTTGTACGACATGCGATACTCCTTCTAAGCTAAGGCGCGGCAGCTCCTCCGGTGAGCTTCGCTATGTCTCCGGCAAAGGCCGCATCGAACGTGGTGACCCAAGCATCCGCATTCGGGTTTCGGAACTGTGCGAACTGGAAAACCCGTCGTATTCTGAAGACTCCATCGAATGCCAGCCTGTTTCGCGAGTTGGCACCCGGCACGGCGGCGCCGGGCGTTGTGATCACATAAGGGCTATTGCTCAAGCCTTTCGGGAATCGCACGAAATCTTCCACCTTGATATCGGCGCGCAGCACCGTCTTAAAGTTCACACTCGTGCCATCGATCCAGGTTGGCTGGCCTATCAGATCGATAAACTCCAATTGCTTGGGGTTCGTTTCTGTATTCTGAGTGTAGGCTGTGGAAGTACCATCGACGACGAGAATATCGTCCTGCGGCTTCGATATGTCCACGCCTGAATACTTGGCACCCGACAAAGTCTTGATGCCTTGAAACTCTACGGTGTTGGTCCACTGCTTGATCGCAGCAGCGAAGGCGGCCATGGTGGTGTAGACTGCATTGAAGTCAGCCTTGGCCCGAAGCTGGTCGCTGATCATTATTCGACGTGGCACTGTCGGGAGCGCCATAGCCAGAGTGCTCTCGATTGCGTCTTTCAGCAGGGTGTTCCTTTTCCACACGAACATGAAATTCAGCTTGCCGTTAGGGTTCAACGGCGTGCCGCCTGAAGACCCGACAGGATAGAAGTTGATATCGAGTGTCTTATCGACACCCTGCCAATTTCCGTAGCATTGGTAGATGTAGCCTTCGGCGATCACGCCGTTCTGCTTCGGATTGGCAAGCGGCAAACCCTTTTGCATGCCAGCCTTTACCGTGATGCGGTAGCCTTCCAGCAGGTTGCCTTGGCTGATTTCTGCCAGAGATATGCCGTAGAAGCGTATGAAGGAGCTGGAGCTGGCCTCAGGGCTGGCAAAAGGAAACGACTGGAACTGCATCTGCATATCGAGCGCGCCGCCCAACGTGCGACCGTTGACGTAGCTGGTATAGGTAGATGCCAAGTTCAGCTTCTTGAAAGCCGTCGGCTGCACCAGAGCACCCGTCGTCGGGTTTCTGATGATGACATCATAGTACCGCATGGTTAAGGGACCACTTCAAACTGCTGGGCAGGGGAGTTGAACACGAGTGTAGACTCGTTGAAATATCCCCATACGAGATTCACTTGGGCGTGGACGTTCCCATAGGACGTAACGTCCCCAGGGTATTCGGGAGCATCGTACCAGAATTCTGTCGGGCTAAGAATGAAGCACGTCTTAACACCGTTGTAGGTTTCAGGCGTGACGCCCTGTATGGTGAGCGGAAACGTGCCGAGCACCGCCAGTCTGTGTGGTGTTTCTGTAGTGACCGTGACCCTACCGTGTTCCCACGATATATCTACTATGTCGGTGCCTTCGGGCGAGCCGACAAGCGCTCGCGACACTATGAGCTCGCCGCCAGCCGAGTTCAGATTGAACATCCAGCGATTGCCGAACACGCTCCAAGTAATGGTGGCGACGTAGGATACGCCATCCAGCGTTGGCTGAAACGTGAAAGGCCCGGTCGGTGAAGGCCTGAAGGGGTATATGGTCGTCATACGCCAATCCCCGTAGGCCCGAAGGCCACGCTGGTAGCCGGCACCGCCGACGGTATGACGCCAGGAGCCACAGCGGCACCTGAAGTAGAAACAGCCGAACCCAGCCCAGAGTAAGCAGGATTCACCAGCTGCACGCCGCGCTCGATCTGGCTCGCGAAGCCATTCAGCACCTGTTCCGCGTCAGACAGTGTAAGCAACGGCTTCTCGAAGACAAGCTGCCATGCGTGCTGGACCTGTTTCGTGTCTCCCGACGACACGTCGATCATCGTTCGGAACACACAGTTCGTGAATATCTGGGACGGCGTTGCGATGGTGTAGGTGCCGCCCGCCAGATTGTGCCTGTCGAGAATCGACGTAAAAGCTTCCATGATCGCCAACTTCGAGTACATGCTGAAATGTGTCTGCGCCGGGCAGATCATCAGCACAGAGACTTCGGTCGGTTGCTTCACCACGGCGTTGGCGGCCACGGTGCTATTGGCGAATGGATATTTGGCGGTCTCCTGCGCCAGGAGCGTCGTGCCGTGCAGGACTTGATATTTCGCGAACATCCGATCGAGCGACGGGCCTGCCCCGCCGCCAAGGATTCCAAGCGGAAAGTTCAGCGCTTCGGTAAGCGCGATGATCGGCACCATGAAGCCTGGGAACAGATCGGTTACGCCGCCGACCAAGATAATCGGGGAATACTCGAACAAGAGCTGCCATGCTGTCAGCCCAGCGGATTTTCCACTCATCGGACCAGTACTCCTGCGTTAGCTGCGCTGATATTCGCATTGTTGCCGGCAGCCGTGTCGATCTTGATGTTGAGATAAGGCTGACCGACCAGAGGCCTGTTGGAGATTCCCACAGCTGTAGCGTATCGACGGGCTGTCTCTCCTGGCCCCATTCCGTGAATTTCATATCGTCTGTCTATGACATTAGACGCGTCTCCAGCATTTGTCGTTGCACGGAGCGCCATGCCCGCCGAAGCGTGTGTATTAGCGAGCTCCCAAGCAATGAACGCCAGTTGTTCTTCACGAGTAGATGAAGTGATATCTTTACGGTACAAAGCCCTAAAAGCTGCCTTTCGTTCAGGACTTGTCCATTGTGCTAGTCCATAGCCAGGACCAGCACCGCCAGCCTCTCGGATAGTGTGGCTGCCACCGCTCTCGTGCTGGATGTTGGCGACGATGCCGATAGCCTGCTCGCGAGTGTACCGACCGCCAGCGTCCGACATGAAGAACGCTATGTCTTGTTCCTGGACGCCTATGCCGCCAGAGTAGTCGGCACCGCCCAGCGCCTTGCCTGTGTAGGCCGGAAGAGGCATTTGCGGCATCGGCATGCTGCCTGGATTTGGAGCCAAATTAGGCTGGCCGTAGCCGTGCAGCGGAATCATAGGGTACAGATTGAACGGCGCATTATGCTCGCCTGGGAATCGGAGAGTTCGTGGCGCAAACAAGCCGGGATATGTTTTCTCCAACCCACCCCCGCCCGCCGCGCCTCCACCGATACCGCTCGAAGGATCACGAAGCTGGAAAGGGGTAAATCGCCTGAAGATATTGTAGAGTTTAGACTTCTCGTGCTCGGGGCCGAGGCTTGCAGAAGGCCCGTAGTAAGCAGATTTTGAAGTTCCAGCGTAGTCCATACTGTCGCCAGGGAAATTCCCGCCGCCGGTATTCACGCCGAACAAACTTAAGAACTTGCTGACCACACTCGCCATGGCGCCGATGCCGTTGATGAAGCTGGCGAAATCGGTCTTCCACTGATCGCCAGCCAAGTAGCTGCCGAGCCATTTAATCCCATTTGCTATTTCTTCTATCGCTTTCTTGAACTCGTCGGAATCTACAAACTTGCTCAAGAAGGTAGACAATCCTTCTGATAGCTTGGTGAAAGCCGGAGCCAGCTTGTCGAGCCCTTCGGCGAAGATCTTGGTAATCTTTGCACCAGCTGTTTCCATTGCGGTGGTGAAATCCTGCCAAGCCTTCTGCGAGCGCTCCTGAATGTTCAAACCGAACTGGTCGGTAGCGAACTTCTTTTTCATCTCTTCGTAAGAGCCTGGATCGTTACGAAGCCGCATCAGCATGTTCAGATCGACGCCCGCGTCGCCCATGCGGAAGCCTTGATGCATGCCATAGAGTTCGTAATCGTTCTTGGCGCCGAGCGCCTTGGCGCGAACAGCATCCAAGTAATCACCAGCTACCTGAGCTGTCGAGCCTCCAGAGCGCATCGGGTTGACGCCCATGGCGTACATGGCGGTCATAGCCGACGGCGCACCGGCGCGAGCCTCCATGCTAGACTGCATGATGGCGCCAGCGTTGCCAAAGCGATTGAACGCAATGTCGAATGCCCGATTCTGGCCGTAGGTCATCCCAAGGCCGAGCGAAGTCCTGCGCCCTTCAGTTACCGCATCAGCCATCCGGCTGATACCGAATAGCCCGACGCCTGTACCAGTCAGCAGACCCAGTGTAGCTGTGCCAACGACATTTTTCAGCTTTCTCCAAGTACGCTCATAGTTGATGAGCGAGCGGTTTGAGCGCTGGATGTTGGTATTGATCTGCCCCCAATGCTGTGCCTGCGCGCGAGTGTTAGTCGCAAGCATCGCCTGAGTACGGACCATGTTGGCGTTGAGATTGTTGATCTGCTGAGCCAGCTGCCCAACGCCACGAGTTACGCCGTTGACACTTGCGGTCAGCCGGTTCCAAGAAGCCGTTACCTGGGACACGTTAAGGGCCACGACGTCCTCCTTTCAACGATTCTAGCTGCTCTCTGTTTCGGTATTCTCTCGCGCTTCGCCACTGCCAGTCGGTGACGAAGCGCGAGAAATATTCGTAGAACCCTTCGTTCATAACCCAGTCTAGGACGGCGTGGAGAATGGTGTCTCCTTCTCGCCAGTATTCTCTTCCGGCTTCGAGGTCTGCAAAGAAGCGCCGTACGCCATAGGCTGCAATGACGTAATCTCCACGCCCATGTTTGTCAGAGTCTCGTACAGGTCCCCGCGCTCCTTCTGACTGTGGAACCACGAGGCTGCTGTAAAAAAGCACAGGTAGTTCTTCACCTCCGCCACGTCGTCCTCGCTCAGAACCCCTTTGCCGTCCAGGAAATCGACGAACGGATACTGCTCCCAGCCGCCCCTGCCGGGTTGCAGCACCGTCGTCAGACGCCATATCTCCTGGAATAGCGCATCGGGATCGCCGAAGCGCTGGGTATCCGCCGCCGCGATTTCACGCATGCGGAGCCATGCGTTGCGGGAGCACACGACCGGAGACCAGTTGTCAGCGTACATGCTGCTGATGGTCTTGGCGAAGATCGTGTAATTGGCCTCGAAGACGAGGCGGGATACCGGAGTGCTGTGGATGTAGATGCGCGTGCCGTCTGCACGAAACAGGTCCAGCACGATATTCAGGCGCTTGTCGATGCTTGCGGTTGCCATGACTTCTTCTCCTTCGGATAGCGTGCTACTATTCGGCTTTCGGCGTTGCTTCGGGCGCCACGGCTTCGTACGGCAAGTCCGTAATCCGAAGCTGACGAGAAGTCGTGCAGTAGAAAGACTGCTCCCCGTCCGCTGGGGTGAGGACCTTGTAGTCGGTTTTCTTTCCGTTGTCGAAAATCTCGACTAGAGCCGGGTAGTTGTGAGAGGTCACTTTGATTGTAGTAGTCATTTAGTTCTCCTTTGAGGTAGCTGGGACGACGTTAGCCGTCCCACAGTGCAGAGTTGATGATAATGTAGCCACCGAGCTGAACTCGATAGCCGTCGTCCGAGCCGTTGAACGACAGGTCGCTCACATCGCGGATCGACATGTTGAGAATGTCGTACGCGCCGAGGCCACCGTTGGAACGGTTGACGTCAGGCCTGATGGTGCCATCGCCCAGCAGTGTGTCTGTCTGTCGCTGCTGTTCGTACAGAACGCAAAGCGGCTGCGTTTTCAGCAAGTGGACCGACACGAGGATGCTCTGAAAAGCCTCCGGCGAGTTTACCAACCCTGTCATGGTTGGGATAACGCCGGTGGCAGAGCCCTCAAAACTGAGCGATAGCCCCTCGCGTCCCAGGTAGGACGCGGTGACATTGAGCTGCGGGAACGACGTCCAAAGCAACGAGGCTTTGATACGATTGAGATTACCCTGCGGAACGCGAGGGTCTGGCATATGCGTGCTCCTTCCTACGACACGAAGTCGGTAACGTTGATGTTTACCGTGATACGCTCGAAGCCGCGAAGTGGCGTGAACGTGATCGACAGCCCGTTATAGATTCCCTGCCGGTAATGGCTGGGATTCGCTCGCGTGTAGGGGACGAACGGTATGGCGTTGACCACACAGTTGCCAGCGTAGAGCCCACGATTCAAGTTCGTCTGAAACGTGGTTGCATCCAGTTCGGTCTGTATCGTCCGACCGAGGATGAGACCAAACGCGATGCCGCTGCCGCACGTCCTGACCAGAACATCCTGCAAGCGGTCGATGCCGGTCTGATCGTAGTACAGCGGGTTGATCGGATTGTTGCTGCCGTTGATCGTGGCATTGGCGAGCGCCAGCTTGGCGTTGATCTGAATCCAGTCCACCGAGTACCAATAGTTGAACGGTCGCCCGTCCAGCGTATGTCCGTTGAAAAGGATGCGATCGGAAATGCCGCCTTCTGAACCGAAGCCGACATAGTTGATCTCTTCCGTGCCGAGCGTCGTGATCAACGACTTGTTGCCGACCGTCGGGAACGCTGTGACGCCATACATGTACGAGAACGCGAGTGGCGTGACCCGATTGGTGGGACTCGGGTCGTAGTTCAGCGTGGTGAAGAAATCGGCAGCGTGAGAGAACTCCGTTGCCGGAATGCCATCTGATCCACCGTATGGGTGGCCCAGCACCGACCCGCCGCTGACGTACGCACCGGGATTGTCTGCCAACAATGCTTTGAGCGTCGTGGTAACGGTTCCCGGTGTCGCCACATAGGTTCCGTTATAGCCCGTTGGAGAAACTCCTGTGATGGTGTACGTATTGCCCACCACGAGATCTGGAGAGGAGCTGACAGTAAAAGTCACGACGCCGCCCGACCACGAAGCGTTCGAGATCGACTGTGTGAGCCCGCTCGGATACGAAGGGGCTTCGATCAACGCCATGATCGACTTGTAGCCGGACGCCACGATAGCGTCCTTGTTCTGTTCGTTCACCGTTGTGAAGAAGTAGGTCTTGGCCGAAGCTGCCGAATAAGTTCCGGCCAAGTCCAAGAAGTCCTCATCGTCGGCCCAGCTTCGCGGCACCAGATAGCTGTAGAAAATCTGTTCCGATGCCAGAATGAAAGCCGACAGGTTGCTGATCGCCGTGGAGGTGCTGACCGCTCCGAGCTCCAGAACCGATACGGCTTGCAAGCCGGGGTTCTGGGTGAAGAAAGTGTCCACCATTGCCTGGAGCTCGGCAACGGTCGGCGGCGTGTACGTGCCGACGGTCGTGGCCGCGCCTGGATTGGACGAAGGTCCCAGGTATTGGAATGTACTCGCGCCGGTCGCCCAAGCGAAGTACGTCCCGTTGTATTCCTCCGGGACGAAGCCTGAAATCTCAGTCACGAACATCGTGTTGTTCGTCACACCGTGCGGTGCCGTGGTGGTAACGGTAACGCGACCACCCGAGTAGTTGACGCTCGTGATCGCCAAGGGCGCGGTCAGAAGCGCGGTAAGGTCAGCCGCCTGGGACAGCAGCGAGTACGAGCCCGCCGTCAGCACCGTGCCGCCCATGCTGATCACAGCTCCCGTTTTCTGCAGATTGCTCGGGATGGGCGCTTGCGTCTGAGAGATGTTGACTACGACGATTGGATTTGCCATTAACGGCTCCTTTCTATCCTAGAGCCATGTTACGACAGCACGGGGATTTCTTCCCACTCCATCGAGCCGAGGAAGCCGCTGGTCGGGCCGGCGATGAGCGTGCCGGTGGCAACGTAGGCACCGGGAACGATGACCAGCCCGCCTTCGAGATCGACGTCCACTGCGGGATCGCTTGTAGCCGTCGCGCCGGAGGACAGCCAGCGGCCCCACAATGGAGCATTGGCGCCGGAGCCGACGAGCGTGCAGGCGGAGTCGAGTTTGCCGGTCGCGGCCACCGTGTTGGCGAGATTGGCGCACTTCGGAGTGAGCGGTGTGGTGTGCGTCACGATGCCGGCGGCGGACCAACCGGTGATCAGACCGATCGCCGTCTTCGCGGCCTGGACCACCGAGAAGATGGCGCTGACACGACGGAGCACGAGATTTTTCGTGTTGGCGATCGGATTGCTGAGGCACAGGCCGACGTAGGTGGTGGCGAGCGCGACAGACGTCGTGACACCTGACGGATTGGCGCCGAAGAACAAGTTGCCGTTGACCGCGCGATTGTACTTGGAGCCGTGAAGCTGCGAGATCAGAAGATCGCCCTGCACGCCGTAATTGGCAGGAACGTAGGAACCATCGGGGTTGGTTCCGATCAGCGCAAGGTTGGGATTCTGCGTCATTTGTTGACTCTCCTAAGGGGTTTGCAGTATTTCGTCTCCGACGATCACCGTCGGTATGCACGAAGTGATTAACTGTCTTGCTAGATCGCGGACCGCTTCCTGACTGTAACTGGCTTCAAATACGATCCGCTTCTTTTGAGCCAGTGTATTGAATTCGCTTTGTCCTTCCTTCTCATCCTGAATAGCAGGCATGTTGCACACGCCCCACAGCTGCGTGTCCAGGCTATGCTGCAAGAGAGCATAGTAGATATCCTGGGCCACTTTGTTGTTGCAGCCATACAGGACCAAACGCACATTGTCCTGCATCAGCTGCGACGAACTGGAATCGGCGCCAAGCACCGGCATTTCCTGATGCGACTCAGTGTCCTCGTAGTCGATATGCACCGAGATATAGGGCGGCTCGAGATTGTCCGGCACCAGGAACGATGGGTAGAACGTTATTCTAGGCAGCGGAACCGGTACAGGCCAGTCAGGCCTGAATTGGTTCAACGACAGCCAGATCGGGAGGCTGTTGCTTACGATAGGCTCCAGCGCTTGGAAGAACAACGGGTCGTCTACTATCTGCGATGCCATCGTCGGATACACGGCATGGCCGACATAGTGCCACAAGTTTGTCTGCTTGTAGTACGATCCGCGTGTAGAAAACGCGAACTTGATTTGCGTCGTGCCGGCCAGCCCTTGTATGTCTCCCAGCTCAGGGCCGTCAAAGGTGGCTATGTAGAGTATCCCATTGTTGATCTCGTTAAGATCTACCACGGGCAACTGGCTGGAAAAGACCACCCTGTTTCTAGTCTGGTTCGTCGCTTCTTCCTGCACGCTTTCGCTGGAATAGTGCAGCGAGCCTGGCACTTCAAACGATTCCAGCGAGACTTCGCCGTCGCCTAGCTCGTTCAGCTGTACTTCGTTGAGCTGCATGGCGTTCAACAAAGCCCCTCGCGACAACAGAGATGTCCTTACCCAGAACACGTAGCCGTCGTAAGGCAGCACTACTCTCGCATAGGGAACGAAAGTGATCTTCTGATCATAGGAGAGCGTATCGAGCCCAGCGGCGAGGTCCGCCCCCATGGGCGTCCTCGCCGAACCCAGCACTTCGTCTATGCTCATCAGGCTGCTCCCGAGTAAGTCCAGCCGTTTGCCGCCAGATAAGCACAGGAGAAGGCCACGCGAAAAGCCCCGCTAGCCAAGCCGGGTTTCCAGACTTTCTTGACTTCGCACCATTGCATCGACATGGCCTGTTCCCCACTCGGGATCGTGAGCATGTGCCAAGTACCGTCTTCGGTGCCCGGCGGCGGCATGGCGGCGCTCGGCGGGTGGATAGCAAGAGCAGGCATCGGGAGCTCGCCCACGTAGCTGTAGCCCATCCCGTCGCCATTGAATCTGTACGAAGTCGGCTTCTCCAATACTTGTTTCTCGGTGATTGGCATTGCTACACCTCCACCTTGAGCCGAAACGCATGGGCGTACAGCCCGGTATCGTAGAAGGAAGGACGACGACGGACACGAAAGCCTTTATGCTTGCCAAGCCGTTTCCGAGTATATCCCTTGCTCGCCTCCGTGGGCACGCCTGGGACCTTGCCGTCCAGCTCTCGCTTTTTGATCATGTCCACGAATGCCGCGTTGGCGGCTTTGATTCCGACCTTGCCTAGTTTCGGTATCGCGCTGCCTTGCATGGCGTATGCCATGCGAGCATTCACCACGCCTAGAATCGGCTCTGCGATCTCTTCGGCATGGTTCTCGAGGAAGAACCGAACAATGTGGTACTTCCGCTCGAGGATTTCTGCCACTTCCTTTGTGGTCGTGGTCTTGCCGGCGCCTATTTTCTTGCGATTGCCGCGCATGCCAAGCCGCTTGTAGCTGCTCTGGGTATACGGAACGTCTTCGAAATCGACGGTTATCTTCATGAGAGTCCCCACGAAGTTGGCCCCATGGTCTGGGCTATCGCCAGATACGCTTGACCCCACGGTGTCTTCAGCAGTTGCAGTTCGAGCAACATAAGGTCCGAGGCCCAAGCAGGGACTTTCAGAGTCACCGAAGTCGTTTCGTCCTGTGTAGACTGCACCACCCCAGACACGAAGCCGCTGAGCTTGAACTTGATTCGCAGCGTTGCGAAGAACACATTGTCAGGCGGCGTGAGCGCCGGGTTGTCGGGTGTGATATTCACCAGACGATCGGTCGCGAAGTTGTAGACAGCCACGGCGTACAGACTCGGATAGTCAGAGTCTGCATTTGGAATCGCCTTGAGCTGTGTGTTCACCATATTCATGGCTAGGTTGTAGCTGGCGCCGATCCAGTAGCTGTTATCGGGCAGCACGCCAACCGGAAAGCCTTCGTTACGGAGGAATACGATATACCCCGCGAGTGTCGGGCTCTCCATGTCAATTCCCCCGGACGCGAGGGCGGACAACTTGCGTTGTCGCGCCCATCGCTCCTTCTATGAAAGCCACGTTGTAATCGTCCTCGCGATTGGAGACCAGCATGGACTGCATTCGCCCCTCAGCATCAGTGACAACTACCTCATAGCCGTCGATGCCGTTTTCAGGCATGACATTAACAGAGGCTGCTGACAAGATCAAAGTCTCGTCGCGCCCGGTATGCCGAAACTTGACTGTCAGCATGTTGTTCTCCTATCGGCGATTACGGCGACCGCCGCGCTGCGGGGCTGGAGCAACCGGGGCATCGCGAGCCACGTGGAAGCCTTCCTTGAGCTCCGGACCGTCGGCCTCCTTCGTAGGGTCGATGAACGGTGCCATCTGCTCCATTTCGACATCCACGGTTTTCACCTGCTCGATATGCCGCTCAACGATGTTGTTGACGCCAACGGCAGCCAGCTTGCGGCGCTCCTCTCCTTCGCGGGTTTTCATCACCACGTTGTTGGCGTGGAGATCGTTCATGACCGACGGGCCGACGGGTGAGTCGATAGACAGGAGGAATACGGCGGGCTGCTTGGGGCCCTTCCGAACATCTTCCACCATAAGCGCGCCGCCGATCTTCGCCTGATCGATGATGAACATGACTTCGGTCTGGTCCATCTCCGGCAATGCGATACACTGTTTCGGAAGAAGCGTGAGCTGCCGAACTCCACCGCGGCGGATTTCGCCAGTGGCGGAAGGAGCCGACGGCTGCGGGCGATACTGGAACAGAGCGCGAAAACGGGACACATTTGCGAAATGGAGCTTCATACTACTTCTCCTTCGGGAATAAAAGGCAAGAAAGACGAAGGGGCGCACGTTCTGTGCGCCCCTACGTTGCGATCAGCTGTGCGGCATCGCGATGACAGTGAGCGCCTGCGGGCGAACGGCCCAGCCGGAAGTGGCGCGATGCTCCGTGAGGACGTTCGTGTAGCCATCGGGCATCGGCGAAACGATCTCACGGGGAGCCGGCATGTCGCAGTATTGCGTGACGCACGCCGGGTTGTTCGGGGTGTTGGAAGCGAAGACGTTCGTGTTGATGCCATCGCCGCCGATGACCTCGACTTCCGGCATCGAGCAGATGACGTAGTCGGAGCCGTTCGGGCCTGCACCCTCCAGCGTGTCATCGAATCCCCAGCTGACGGTATCGCCATTCGCCATGGCGACCATCTGCGTGGTCTCGGTCGTGCTGGCCGTGCCGGCGCCTGGACGCTGGAACTGCGTGACCTGGACGACGTTGTACTGGAACTGACCGAGCGTGCGCTGCGGCCCTAGGAACGAGAAGTGCCGCCCGATGCCCAGCTGCGTGGTGCGGACCTTGATGCCCAGGATGATGCTGAGCAGGTAGAACGCCATCTCGCCGTTGTCGTAGGTCACGACGGTGGTGTGCCCGGTGCTGTCCGCGGGCAGGTTGGTGAACGTCGCGCCGGGCGCGTTGAGGAGCCCCTCGCCATTCTCCGGACGCATGCCATACAGGCAGGCGTCGCGAAGCATCTGGAAGTGGCCCTGTCGCATGCCGAGACGATAGGCTTCCGGCACGCCCAGACCCCAATGGCCGCCAGCGCGGACATCG
>ERZ869925.743-NODE-743-length-19754-cov-7.082745_pt1 | contig 19754 bp, 23 predicted proteins | sample MGYA00579311_ERZ869925 | MGnify/ENA primary metagenome ERZ869925 (study PRJEB32216, sample SAMN09231817) | wastewater metagenome | place: USA: Maryland | collected 2016-07-30 | study: EMG produced TPA metagenomics assembly of the PRJNA472060 data set (Reclaimed...
CCCCGGCCTGACGGCGCTGTTCCTCCGCGAACTGCCGGTCAAGGCTGGCCTCGTGCAGCCGCTGCTCGACCTCCTTGACCGCCCAGTCCAACTGGCTGATGTCCATGCTCACGCCCGCGGCCTCCAACTCGGCGTGGACGTAGGACAGCGCGTCGAAGCGGTCACGGTTGGTGGCCGGGCGCGGCTTGACCCGCTGGCCCTGGAGGTGCTTCTTCTCCCCCGCCAGATCGTTCAGCAGCCCCGCGAAGAACGGATGTACGTGTTCGTTACTCATTGTCTGCCCCCAAAGCCCCGTAAGGAACGTCGAATTCCGGACCCGCCTCAGACCACTCCTTGATCGCCTTCTCATACAGGTGGATCAGCGGGATGCGGAACTCACGCTTGTATTCCCGCATGATCTGGGCGGTGTCGGAGTAGATCCGGATTTGCTCGGTCTGCCTCGCCCCGCTCTTGCTCTTCTTCACTTGGCCTCCTCGATATGGAATCTATGCTCAGTGGGGATACTTGTCAACATAAATCGACAGGGAGCCAGAAAGTATTTGGACAGACCCTCCCCCTATCCCGGAGCACCTGGGCCGGGAGCCCACGCCCACCACTGCCTACCTGCCCGGAGTGCTGCTGTTCAGGAGGCCGACTGCGCTTCTCTTTGGTGTGTGCCTTTGGACCGGGACGCTGGGGGAGATAGCAGGATCGACTACCTGCTCGTAGCCCGGTAGAGACTCGCTAGTGCGAGGAGAAGCTTTGCCGTCGTGATGACCGCCCGGCCAGGGGTTCGTGTGGGAGACAGCTCGACCAACCCCAGAAAGACCACTGCCGAGGATTTTGCTTGCGCAAGGACGGAGATGTGTTAACTTAGTCTCAGTCACCGACCTGTCCTCGGTGGCTACCCGCCTCGCTAGCACTGAGACTTCCATCTCGGCGCTAGCCCTACCTTAGCGGGCAACCTTCCCAACTATTATGCCCTATTGGTCAATAGGTATTCTAAACTTGACTTATAAGTTAAGATACCTACGGGCGGGGCCAACCCCCTGGTTGGGGGCGGGGAGGCCGGTTAGAGGTGACTCCCTCCCCGCCCCATCCGCTTACTCGCTCATAGTCCCAGCCGCAACGCCCACCGGGACGAGCAGCCCGAGCTTCTCCAGCGTCCGGCGGATCGTCTCAACCTGCCACATGGCCTTGTCGCTAGTCGCCGCCCGCACGTAAGCCTCCCGCTCGGGGCCGGGAGGGATGGTCCGCATCTTGTCCACGATGGACTCTAGCGCCTTCCGGGGGAAGATCGGGGAAGCCTCCCCACGAGCCTCATTCAGCACCGGCCCGGCGACCTGCCGGACCTCTTCCTTTAGCATCCCCACCTGACGCCCAACCTTCTCGGCGCCGATCTGAATGCGGGGAATCTGAAGCCCTTCGGCGCTGAGTTCCTTGACCGAATCCCGCAAAGCCGTCTCGACCTGTGCGGGAGCGATCTTGGCGTCTGGCTTGAGTGACGCCCGTAAGGCGTCCTCTACCTTATCCGGTGGCGTCGGCGCCGGTCCCGGCTTGGCCTTCCCGCCCAGGTTCGTTGGCATCGTCGTCGTGCCCTTGGACGGGCGTGGCCTGAACGGCAGCGGCTCGGCAACCAGAGACACGGCATCTTCGGGGATGAATTCAGGTTCAGACTTAAGCGCGGTGGCGCCCTCGGTACGCGGCGCCGGGGCGGGCTCGGGCTTGGGGACCGCCCGGGGGCCAGCCTTCGGGGCCGTCTTGGCCGCCTCTCGCGCCGCCCGCAGCTCGAGGCGCTGCCGGGTAAGCGCGTTTCGCTCCTCGGCCACGGCCAAGGCTCGCTCGCGGAGTTTCCTGGCCGCCTCTCGCTCGGCAGCCTTCGCGGCTTCCCTTTCTGCCGTGGCTGCCGTCTTGGCTGCTGTAGCCTCAACAGACGCAGCGCCAGTACCCGCTAGGCGCTCTCCGATCTGGCCCAGCATCCCAGCCTTGCCGCCACCGAGTTTGAGGAGTTTCGCCAGGGCCATTGGGCCACCCACAGGCCCAGCAACGCCGCCCACAAGCCCGCCAATGGTGCCCGCAGTCTCGGATGTCCCCTCTGGGGCGCCGACCATCTCTAGCCCGCGCCCAAGGCCGGTGCCAGCGTATCCGCCAGCCGATGCCCCGGCGGCACTCATGGCGAGCCCACGAAGCGCAGCGAGCGGCGCCCCGGCGGCTTGGACACCTAGGGGGAGGCTGGCAATTGTTCCCGCCATCGCCAGTTTCCCGGCGGCGCCCTCCGGCATCTCCTCCGGCTGTGGGGTGTGGCCGAAAGATCCGGCTGTGGCAAGCTGCTTCTTAAAGATGTCGGCGGGATCGGCCTTGGTAGTCTCAGCCTTCGGCGGCAGCGAGGCGAAGATACCGTCGAGGTCGGCGTCGGTGGGAGGCGCGTCCCCCTCGAGAGTGACCGTCCTGCCGTCTGGCGCCGTCACCTGATAGCGAGGCATCACTTCACCTCAACGATCTTGTACTTGCCGCCACCGGACGGCTTGGCGTCGGTCTGCTTGTGAAGCGTCTCCCGAACCTTGGTCACGTTCCGCCCTGCCGCCTCGAGCGTCTCAAGATAGATTTCCGCATCCTGGGCCATGACGCTCTTAAGGTTCTCTAGCTTCGCCTTGGCAACGTCGGGCGGGTCAGAGATGATCGGCAAGATCCGCATGTACTTGGCTTCATCCTCCTTTCGGAGCACGCCGCCTTCCATCGCCTTGCCGACAACCTGCTTCGCCTGGTCAAGGACAGCCTGCCGGGACTTGGCGTCCGTACCAATCCCGGTCAACTCCGTAACGAAGCCCGGAACCATCGCGCCCGCCTTCGACGCGGCGCCGGTCTTGGACACTTCACCGCTAAGACGATCCAGAGTATTAAGCCCAGAGCGGAAATCGTTGAACTTGTTGATCTCTCCGCTCAGGAGTGGCTTGCCACCCTCGCCGGTCATACTTCCACTAGTAGACGCTAGCGGCGCCCCGGCTCGCTGCCCTGCTGCTCGAGCCTGGGCCTCGGCAAAGATTTCCTGAAGCCCCTTCGGCTTCTCCCGATACTGAGCCTTGATCCCCTCTTGAGCATCAAGCATCCCTAGTGCTTCGCGCATCTTCTGCTGCCGCTCAGCTTCTGCCGCCGCCTCGACATCCTCCCGGAACGGCATCTCAAACTCTGGAGTACCTTCCGGCGCCCCAGGTAGCGCCGCAGTGATCGGCGCCCTCGGTTGGACTGCCGCCCCAAGGTTCAGCGTCGTCCCGCCGCCGAGATCCTGCGTCTCGGGCGGGAGAGTCTGCTGATTCCGGGACAGCATCGCTGCCGCCTCTTTCTTGGCATTCCAGTTGAATTCTGCTTCCTGTGCGGCGATACGCTTCTTCTCTGCCGCAAATCGCTCCTTCTCAAGCTCGAACTCCTCGGCCCGCTGCTGGAGCATCTGCTGCTGCCGAGCCCGCTCCATCTCCAGTTCTTGGTTACGCCGCTGATTCTCGTTCCGGCCCTGGCCCATTTGCCAGCCAGCCATGAAATTCTGATAGAAGTCAGAGCCCATAAGACTCTCCTAGCGGGACCAGAAGCCCGGAGCGTTGTTGTAGAGGTTCATCATCGCCGCGTTAGGCTGTTGCCCTCCCTGATTCATGCCCTGCTGACTCGACAGGAACCCGAGCAGCCCCGCAAGAGAGTCCATCCCGGTAGCAATTCCGCTCGTCCCTGTCTTGCTCCCCTGCTGCGGACTCGGCGGAGCCAGGACGCTCATCAAGGCCGACAGGTCAGACGCCCCGAAGGGATTGCTACTCGTCCCCTGATTCTGGCTCTGGCTCTGACTCGTCCCGGTCTGCCAATTCGTGTTTTGTCCCGTCTCACCTCGCCCGAACGCGGACTGCAAGCCTTGGGTCATTGAGATATCTTCGTTCTGCATCTGTCTCTCGAGCAAGGGCAGTTGAGCCCGCATATCTGCCAACTGTCCCGCCCGCGCCGAAGCCGCAGGAGACGCCACGGCATACGTCTGCTCGCCGGATAGCCCCCTCCGAGCCGCGAGGTTCCTAGCCGCCGCATCCGCACCCGCGAACGACTCGTTGATCCCACGCGCAGCAGACGAGGCATAGCCCTGGGGCAGAGACGATCCACCCGTAAGACGCCCGGTCATGATGCCGCGCATGAGTTCGTCAAGCGGCTGATACTCCTGCGTGATCTGCGGGCGGTTGCTGTACGTCCCGCCCCCACGGGAGGAGGTGCTCCCGGTCGTGGTCCCGGTGTTTGAGGACGTGGACACCTGCGGACCGAAGGGATTCCACCCGGCTTGCTGCGCCTGGTTGTAGAGCCCCTGGCCGGTCTGCTGATACTGCTTCAGCCAGTTGTTGTACAGGTCGGCCTGCTCTTTGGCCTGGTCGTTCTTGGCCTTGTTGCCGAAGAGCCCAGAGATGAGGCTCGCACCGCCTGCGATAGCCGGGAGAATGAAAGCGCCCATGTGTTAGCTCCTCTAGACCTTCGTTACGAGAAACATCGAGTTCGCCTTGCACGTCGTCACGGCAGTTGTCTCGGACCTGAAAAACAGGGTCGCCGTCCCGGCATTCGCTCCGGTGATAAGGATACCCCCACCGACAACCGGATATCCCAACGCCTGAGTCCCAGGCATCCCGCTAGACACACCGCTAAGGGTCGCCGCCGAGTCCCCGATACTGGTAGAACCGGACAGCGTCCCGGTAGCCGCGAGTTGGTGCGTTACGTGCGTGCCCACGTAAGTTACTGCGGTTGATACGTCGATAAGGAAACCGCAGCCCGTCCCGGCGGCAGTCGGAGCCACAAGCGCATAGATGTCTAGGACGTACTTGCTGTTTGCGAGGTAGTTAAAGGACAGCCCAAGCGTAACCGGCGTGGTGTTCGCGGCTGTGGGCTTGTCGGCGCCCAGGATGAGACGGGCCAGGAATGGGTCACTCGAGGTTCCAGGCTCCCCCTGTGGCCCCTGAATCCCCTGAATCCCCTGAATTCCCTGCGGACCTTGTGCCCCGTCCGCTCCCGCAGGGCCGGGGTCGCCCTGCGGGCCGGGGGGGCCTTCTGGGCCTACGCTCCCAATGGCGGAAGGATCGACAATGTAGCCGAGCGTGTTCCACCCGGACGAGCCATTGCCAATCTTCATTTTTCCGGTGGTAAGTTCAAACCCCAACTCACCATCCGCCAAGACGGTATTAGCCGCAGCCCAGGCGGCGGGGGTGCCCCTTCGGACCCTAAACCTAATGGGCATTTAGGGTACCCCCCCATCAAGATCAAGCTCGCCGTAAACGTGCAGATCTACCACCTCAATAGTTGCCGCAGTGACACTCCCGACATGTAGTCCAGAGTGGACGTTCACAATGTCATTGGGTTGATCGGTTTGTTCCCCGCTCGTCGCAACGCCGATTAGACCCCTGAGAGGGAAGCCCCACTCGTTGTCCTCCGTCAGAACGTGCTGCGCCACCCCGGTCGGAGGCTCAGACGTGCCGGGATCAGGAACCAGTCCCGCCGCCGAACTCGTCCCAACTACCCGATAATTGGCAATCGCTGGCGCCGCCGCTAGGTCTAGGAGTGTCGTCTCGATTACATCCAGGCGGTCATAGATGGGCTGCAGGTTGACGGAAGTCCCGCCCCCACCACCAGACACCCGGATCACGCTAGACGGCCCAGCAGTGACGCCTAGCCCCTTCTCGAGCTTCCTGAGACGACGCTCTATCTCATGGAACTCCGTCTGGAGCGTCTGGTCCGGCGTAAGTGGAATACGAAGGCTCACGGGGCAACACCCACCGGCCACACCGTGCGGAACCGATTCCCGGACTGGTTCCCGCTATTCCGAGTCCTCACCCGCACCATGTACGGGTCGAACCCGATCTCCCCGGCCCCGTCTGCCGCAGTCGTCTTGACCACGATCCGGGGCCTTCGGCTCTTCGTCCCTCGAGGCAGCGGCACCCGGTAGACCGTCCGCACGTTCGCCGTGACGGTAACCGTCTCGGTAGTCCAAAGCCTGTCGTCCAGGTACACAAGGGCCTGGAGGTTGCTAGGCGAGTTGGCGTCAATCTCGATCTCTTGAAGCCAGATGATGTCTGAAGGGTCATCCCCGGACAGGTATCCCGTGTCCAGGTAGGTCATATGCTGACCTCGGACACGGTAAGTCCAGTTCATGCTCGACAACTGGAACTCGTCAAACGTCCCCGTGACCTGGATCTGACCTCGGACGAACGCCCCTATGTCTTCCGCCTGAATCCGGTACGCCTGGGGAATCGTCGTCGAGAAGGTATAGGAGGCAGTGGAGGAAGAAGAGCCGTCCTTGTACACCGTGACAGTCGCCGTGTTCCCGTTCGTGTCCGTGTGAAACTGGAGGTCAAACGAGTCCTTACGAGCAAGCGGGTTCCCTCCGTCCACAAAGGGCGTCAGAAGCGTGACCGAAGGCTTGACTGAGTTATCGTCCCCGGTCCCGTATTCCAGTTCCAACAGTTTCCCGTTAGCCGTACCGGCGACGAGCGTCCCATCCGGCTCATTGTGGATGCTTAGCAAGGCGTCGGGGTAGATGAGCCGGGACCACGCCCCCTTGCTCATGTCGAGCCGGTAAACAACCGTGCTCCCCTCCGTCGTGGCCCCCTCCGCGACGAGTACCCACATGATCTTGTTGTCTACCGTCATGCGGAAGCGCCCGCCGAGAACGTTGAGAGCCGACACTCCATGCCGGTCCTGCCCACGCCACAGCAAGCGCATCCCGTCGTCTGGCACGTGGCTGAGGCCCTGGGACGCCAGCATGATCAACCCGTCAGTGGAGCGGTAGAGGATGCTATTGCCGTCCACAAACGATGCCTTATCAACCGGGGGAGTGCCGATGTTCAGCGGATGGGGATAGAGGTCAATGACCACCCTATCGGTATCCTCGTCCCCAGAACCGGCCAGGAATACAACGTCCCGCTCGCATCCGCAGTGAATCCCACTCGAAGTCTTGACCATCCAGAGCGGGTCACCTTGATTCGACAAATCGATGACCTGATACGTATTGAACGTGCTAGGCGAGGTCTGCAACGAAGGATAGACGTAGCCCTCACTCGTCAGGGTAAAGAGCCTGCCGTTCCACGGTCCCGCTACCGCAATGATGTTGTCCTGGGCCTCGTCAATGAACGGCTCTAGCTTTTCGTTCTCGGTGAGGATCTGCACTTCGTTCTTGACAGCATCCAAGACGATGGTGGCATTCAACTGCGGGTCGGCGGTCCCGGTTATCACCCGATAGTAAGTATCGAGGAACCCGCCGAAGATGTACACCCATACCGTGGTGGTCTGGTCGTCCGCTGCGTTCTGTGCCGCCGCTGGCACCGTGATCCTTAGCTGATTCGCAAATAGTTGGATCTCATCCGACTCATCGGACGGCGGGGAGGTCTCATAGTAGCGGTCTGTCTCCCGCACCCACCGATAGACCACCCGGTAAGTACCAGTGAGCGTCCCGGTCCCAGCCGAGAAGATCACGAAGTCGGAGAACGTCCCGGCGCCGAGGAACCCATCGTCGTTCACAAACTGCATGGAAACGATCTTGACGGTATCCCACCCGCGCCCCGTGGCGTTCCCAACCTCTTCAAACTGAGCCCGCGTCACCGAGTAGTGAACCCACTCATTAGCGGGAGGGGTAGACCCTCCGCTTGCCGTCTCATTCCCGCTGACGCTCTCGAGGATCGTCCCCACAGCCTGGGGAGTGTTAATCCGTGGCTTGTCCTTCGGCAGCACAGGCTCTAGCGAGGTCGTGACCTTGGCGTCATAGGCACTAGCGCCCTCGGCGGCAACGTCTCGCACCGGAACCGGGATGGAACTCTTGGGCTTGAACGTAAAACTGAAAATCTTGTCGGCTACGTTCCCGGAGGCGGCGTCTCCGCAGAAGAACCCGAGGATGATCTCCCGACAGTGGCTAGGGTCGTCCAGCTTCACGGCGATATCGAATATGTCGTTGTCGTACCCGGAGAAGTCCTGATCGCTCCCGAAGGTCTTGGTGATGATCGCTAGGTCGATGTCGCCCAGCCTACCGGGGACGAGCTTGCTCGCCTGACTAGCATTCCCGTTCTCGTCGTCTACGTAAGTCCGAACCGGAAGCCGGGAGGGATTGTCGGTGAGCGTCGGCCCGAGGTCTATCCCAGTCTCGCCAGAGGCGAAGGTAACAATGTCCGTACTCGTGGGGGTCACTGCCGACAGCGTAGCCACGGCGGAAGGCTTGGGAATGCTCCAGTTCATGAAGCTCTTCCCGTCAAACTTCTTCCGTACCGTCCCGCGAGCCATGAACGTCTGTTGATGGTCGTCCCCGATTGCGATATCCCCGGTGCCGTCAAACGTGGCGTTGTAGTTCACCGGCTCGAGCGCAGTGACCAGGCTGGCAATGTGGTCATTTCCGAGCGGGCCTTCCCACGTTGCCGTAAACGGCACCGGCCCTACATCGTTCGTCTGGGCGTAGTCCTTCTCCCAGCTTCCCCCGGTGTAGTTGAACTGGAGCAGAACCTCAAACGACTGCGCCTCGGCAATCCTGACTTCCCAATGCGCGGTGTGGTTCGCCGGGTGCGGATCGACATACATCTGGTCGTCCGCCTGCATCATCCGGTAGGTATAGCCGTCAGACATCTCCAGGGTGTAGACGTTCCGCACGTCCTCCGTACCGTCTGGAAAGTTGTACAGCTCCCTTGAGCCGCGCCGGACAGACAGCGCCCCGTCCTCGTCGGGAACCATATTGTCCGCTCGGAGGAGAGTCCCCTCCGGGGCATTGATGGCGTTGGCGTCAGGACGCCACACCAGCCCCCCAGGCTTGAACAAGTTCGAGACGGACATTACGTCCTCGCCTTGAACACGATAACAGCCAGCGTGCCCTCGTCCAGATTGATAGCCCCAGCCGTAGGGTTGAAGAGGATCACCTTGACGGTATCCGCCGCTGAGACATGAGCCGTCAGCATCATGTCGTTAGTCAGCATGGTGGTCAGGGAAGCCATCACGAAGTCGCCCACTGCGGCGCCGGGGACCGTCACGTCTTCCGCCTCGTACCCTGCGGCGGCGATAGAGCCGGGATCCCAAGTCTCAGTCCAGGCCACCTGCCCCACCGCGACAGAGTGAATCCCGATCTGCGTCCCGGTCAGGCTCCCCCCGGTTGGGTTTGTCACGGTAGCCGTAGAGGTGCCGACGTTCAGGTCTTCCTGCACGATCTTTTCGTAAAGAAGGCTCATCGGTCCACCTCAGATGTTCATGTCCACTTGCTGGGTGTCGTCATCCGATCCACCCGGCCCGGTCACCGTAAGGACAACCGTCCATGGTCCCGCCGTAGCGTAAGTGTACAAGGGGTTTTGCTCGGTACTCGTCCCGATACTGTCCCCAAAGTCCCACGACCAGCCCGTGATAGTTCCGGTGCTGGTATCTGTAAACTGGACATCCCAGATAGGGTTCCCAGTGATCGGACCAGACCAGTCAAAGGCAGCCACGGGGGGATCAACCACCTCGGCAGGGCTTGAGATGAACGGGAAGACGATCACCGACACCGTACCGGCGCCAACCGTCACCGTGGCCCCCGTAGGGTTGTGCATGACCACCGTCACAACCCCCGCTGCGCTCACGTGCCCCACGATTCTCAGGTCCGAGGTCAACATCTGGCTGTGGGATGCCAGTACAAAGTCACCCTCGACCGCGTCAGGCACGCTAACCGTAGTGGACGCCTTATCGGTCGTCAGGATCGCCCCAGGCGTCCAGGAAGCCTCGTAGGCCCTCTGGCCCCTAGCCACGGAGTGCAGCCCTATCTGAGTCGCTCGGAGTTCCCCTCCACCGGGGGCGCCCACAAAGGTCATGGCGGTTCCGATGTTGAGGTCTTCCTGTACAACGGGCTCATATTTCTGCGTCACGGGCAGAACCCAAGCGGATCTGTCAAGGTGAAAGTCCCGGTCTGAACTAGTGGATATCCCCCCCCGGAGCGCCCCTCTAGATAGACCGTCTTGGCTCCGATGGGACACCCAATGTCAGCAGTTGCGGCAAACGGCCCCGCTGGGGATTCGGAGATCCCAAAACTGTTGTAGTCCCCGTTCGCCAGAATCATATCCGTGGCCGCTACCGAAACGGTCGCGCCCGCAAGGGCTACCACGAGGCCGTCCACAAGCCCGAACGCTGTCAACCCGGTCCTAACCGGCAGAACTAAGACGCTCAGTGTCCCGCTAGCCACCGTCACGCTAGCCGAGGTCGGGTTATGGATAACCACCCGAGCGGCGCCGTCCGCGTTGATGTGTCCCGTGATCCTCAACGCTGAAGTCAACACCTTGTCGTGGGACGCGAGCACGAAGTCTCCGATGTCCGAATCCGGCACTGTGACTGTAGTGCTAGCCTTTCCGCCCGCCGCAATCGCCCCCGGCGCCCAGGTGGTCGTATAAGCCTTCTGCCCTCGCGCCACGCTGTGCAGGCCGATCTGGGTAGACAGGATCTCGCCCCCTCCGGGAGCCTTCAGCCAGACCTCTCCCGTCCCTACATTGAGGTCTTCCTGAACCACCCGTTCAACCCACTGAGGCACCTAGTACCCTCGCCTCGTAGCCTTGCCGTACCGGAACGGGAGCCTAGCCAAAGCAGGCGTCGTCGGAGTCTTCCCCGGCGAGCCAATCGCCGCCTTCCGGGAACGCTTGTTCTCGCCCAACCGGAGTTCCATCCTCCGAACCCCGTCCGCGTACCGTCCAGAGAAGTGAGCCGCCAGTTTCAAGTCCTGCCCTGGACCGTCCCGCTCGAGCGCCTTGGCCTGCGCGTAAAACTCCACGTACTTAGCAAACCTATCAGGGAGTTCCACCTGATCGTCAACGAGGTTCCCCAGCCGGAAATACTCCACCCGCGTATTGTTCGTGTCGGAGTACAGCCTGCGAGGAATCCCGAACGGCGCACCCATCGGGAAGTGCTCAGGAATCTCCCGCAGAACGCCCCAGGAGCCAATCGGAGACCAGGTGCCAAAACCGTCCGTGTCTCCCGCGTCCCTCAACAGCCCATAGGTTCCCGTCACGTCTACGCTCGTCGCCGTCCCGTCCCCCGCAGGAACAATCCTCAGCCTGCTCATCCCGTCCCGGTCCATCAAGAACCGCGTCGGATCGCCCTTCGTCGTCTGGAAGTCGCGGTCGTTCTCCTCTACCCATCGGGTCCACTCCGCTTCCAGATCCCCAAGGTCATGGGTCGCCCGATCTACCGTGACGTTATCCTCCGGGATCGGATGCATGGACACGGCGAACGTCGTCTCGAGGTACGTCGCTTCCCACGGTTGAGTGCTGTTAGCCGGACCTATTGCGGAAGCCTCGGCGTAGTCACGCTCCCAGTACCCGCCGGAGTAGTTGATAAGCCCGATGGCGACCATCCCTGACTCGAAGTAGTTCCGCTCCCACCGGCCCACGTAGTTACCGGCCAGCGGAAGGTTCTCGGGATAGAAGAAGTCGAGGATGCACTTGGTAGCCCGGCAGAAAGCGTCGTAGCCGTCTTTGACATACAGTTCCACCTCGGCCCGCGTCCAGACTTGTTCACCCGAGACGGACGGGTAGTCGTCCAGTCTCTTTAGGACGGTATTCACGAGGTCATAGAGCCTCATCGTCTCACCGAGCCGGAAGCCAGTTGAGTCAACAGAGCCTGAAGCGGGGCGCTCCCAGACGCCTTAGCCCCCTTGACGCCCGCGCCGAACGTGGCGGCGTCATCGTCCACGAGATAGCGGATCTGATTAAAGAGGTTCGTCGGTCCCTCCCCCCATTGCTGCGCGCCGAGGTAGTTTGAGAGATACCGTTCCGCCTGTGGGTTTACCTCTCCAGACGGGAGGAATGCCTGGGGTTGACCCGGAGTAGCACCTGACGCCATGAGTTTGTACTTGTCGGTGGGGCTAACTCCGTAACGAGCCCGCGAACCAAGCTCATTCATCAAGTCGAGCAGGTTCATTACGCCCTCCCGATCTTGCCCGTTCGGGCAGTCGTCACCCGGTGAGCCATGTGCTGCTCTAACGCCTTTTCCCGTTCCTTGTACTTGCCCCACCAATAGAGCGCCTTGTCCGTCTCGCCCTCCCGCTGCTGCAACTCGTACACCGCGTACTCCTCGAGCGCCGGGACGAACTCGTCCGGCAACTGTCTCGGCTCGTCCCCGTCGTCAACGAGCTTCGGGGCTACCGCCGAGTAGTACACCCTCAAGAACTCGTCCACGTCGCTAGATGGATGCGGCCAGACTCCCAGCCACCACAGGCCCCGGACAAACCAGCCCGTGGGATTCCCGGATGTCTCCTCCCACTCCTCGTATGTGATGTCCTGAAGAGCCATCGGAGTGAGCCACCGAACCCCAGGCTCGTGCCAGACAGCCGTAACGCTCATGGCCGTCTCGGGGGTCAACCCTCGGAGGTCGTAGTACGTCCGCGAAGCCTTGAGTTTGATGCTGACCCAGGACTCGTAATACCGCGTGGCCTCGGACAACTCCCCGAGGCCGTCATTGATCGCCGCGTCTATGTCGGCGTCACTCCAACGAGTGGTAGCGGCCTCGAACTTCGTCCTGACCCTCGAGCGAATATCGCTCAGGGTCAGCATTAGCGGATCTCGGTGACGCCCGTAGAACCCAGCGGAGTGTCGAGAATCAGGATCTCCTCAGCGGTCGCCAGAGTGTGCTGGTCGCCCCAGGTGCGAGCGGACAGGCCGGAATCACAGACGGGCTCGATGTAGGTGCCGGTCCCGTCGTCGTAGTCCACGATGTTGAAAGGCTGGCGCTCATACTTGACCTTGTCCGGCCCCACCCGCCGCAGGTAGTAGACCGCCTGAGTCTTCGCCTTTTCCCGAGAGAAATCCGCCATGTGTCCTCCTAGGCCCTCGCGGGCTTGTGTGCCTTGAGCAAGAAAAAGAGCCGCCCTGCTTCCCTTTGCATGATCTCAGCCGACATATCTCCAGCCCACATGGACCGGAAGTCAGTCATTGTTGTCTTCCCGATCTGCTCGTCATACTTCGTGCGGTCCAGATAGACGAACGTCCCCTCATTGATCACCCGCGTATGGGACGGGTCGCCCCAGGCCCAGATCGAGTCCCACTGCGGAACCGACCCCGCGAGGAACCCGAGAGGCTTGAGAATCCGGTAGATCTCCCAGAAGTGGGCAAAGAACTCGTGCGCGTTCCCCTGGTGTCCGAGATGCTCCAGCACCTCATAGGCGTGGATCTCAGTAAAGCTGTTGTCCTCGAACGGCCACGGGGTCACGTTGAGGTTCCACACCACGTCGGGCTTGTGTCGAGACTCGATGTCCAGGGTCGTCAGGGTGGGCGGAATGTGCGAAAGCGGCGTTGGCACAGAGAGCACCTTGCTGCTACCGGCGCCGATGAGGAGCACCTTGCGTTCCATCACGCAGCCCCCTCGAGGGCCAGCACAACCCGCTCCTGCGCGGCCTTCTTCTCCGCGTCCTCCGCGTCCTTCTTCGCCCAGTGCTCCGCGTGCGTCTCTTGAGTCGCGTACCTCGGCCCGATCTGATGCGAGCAAAGCAGCCCGGTGTCCGCATACAACTGGAAGCCCGCCATCTTCGCCCGCATGCAGAACGAGAAGTCCTCGCTCATCGCCATCTCGGCGCAGTCTTCAATCTGCTTGCCGAAATGGTTGGCCGGGAACTGGTTGAACCAGCCATCCTTCTTGAAGTCCGGGAGCTGCTGAATCGCCCGGAGCATCTTCGTGGAGGTATAGCAGATGCCGAACCCGCACCCGTCCGCAGGAGCCAAGACATTCTCCGGAAACGAACGCCACCAGGAGAACCCGTTCCCAACCCACTTCGCTACGAGCGGGTTGAAGTCCCCCATCTTCTGAAAGACCACGCCCGTAACGAAGTCGCGGTCGTACTGGATCAGCCGAGCGATAGCAGACGAGGGCAACAGCACGTCATCGTCCACCCAAACGATCCCGTCGCACTCTGGGCAGTCCTCGAGCGTCCCGGCCACCGCCCGGTTCCGAGCGCCGACCCATCCCTCCCGGATCGTGCTTGAGTCCCCCACCCACTCAGCCACCTTCGACGCCGACATCATGGCAAGGCGCAGGGCCTTGTTGATGTGCGGATCTAGGGGACCATAGCAGGGGTGAACGAGGGCAATCTTCTTCACTTCAGAAGCTCCCGCTCCTGCTGGGACAGCGGGCTAACACGCTGCATCTTGCCCCCGAACGTAGGCACCGGAGGCACAACCCCATCATCGGGAGGTGGAGCAAGGCGTCCGGCGAGCTTGTAGACCACCATCTTGAGCACGCTAGGCTTCAGCCACTCCAGGCCAATCGGGTTCGTCGGCCCGAACATCATGGACCCGCACGCGCACAACTCTCCGCCCTTGGCAAAGACGCTCAGAACCTCGAGCTTCGTGATCAGGCTCATGCACCGCCTGCACCTATTGAAGTAGTAAACGCCGTCGGATTCCTTCATTCCTTATCCCTCACACACGGGTGCATCCCTTGCATAGTTCGTACTTACTCGCCCGGTTCTCGTTGTGATCCTCCCGGAACGTCACGTACTTCTCAGCGTTGTACACCTCGCGGATGCTCTGCTTGTTCAGGTCGCCAAGCGGGAACGTGTTCAGCGGGTCATAGCAGCACATCGTGACCTTGCCATCCCACAGGATGCTGAGTTGCTGCAACGCCCGCCCACACGTCGAGTCCGGATCGATCTCACGCCCCTCAACCAGCGGCACGCCACCGGCCCAGTTGCACATCCACACGATTTGCCCGTGTCCCGGCATCAAGTCCGGTCGGAGCCTCATGCCCCAGGTCAAATAGAATCTGATCTGGTCTTCCATTGTGAAGTGCTTGTCATCCCTAACCGCCTTGACCAGCACATCCACCTTGCCGTCATGGTGCGTCGTCGCGTACTTCGCATTCGCCACGACCTGACCGAACTTGTCCTTGAGCCCCATGATCTCTTCGTGCTGCTTAGGGCTCACCGCGTTGAGCGAGATGGTCAGCGAGTCAATCCCGGCGTCCTTCAACGCCTCGAACTTCGCGGGCGTTAGCGCTACACCGTTCGTGTACACCTCGAACGGGGTCCAGTCCGGCCTCATCTTCCTGGCGTATTTGACCCGCTCGACCAGGAACCGATCCAGAAGCGGCTCACCCAGAGCAGAGAACGCAATGCTGTCTATCTGCGGGATCGTCGCCGCGTCGTCGATGATCTTCTTGTACAGATCCATGCTCATCACGCCCTTAGGGAGCGTGTTCTCCGGCTTCCCGTACATGCAAAAGTGACAGTTTGCATTGCAGCGGTTCACGGTAGCCATGTGGATCTGAATCAAACGACACCGCCGTAGAGGGCGACGATAGACTTAGCCCACGCAACCTTGTCCTCTGCTCGCTGGCCGGAGGGCTGAGAACTAGACCAAAGCTCCAGGTTCTCTAGGCGGTTGTCGCTACGGTCACCGTTGATGTGGTGCACCGTCTCGTCCCGCAGAAGCGGACGCCCAAGATGCTTTTCCATCACCAGCCGGTGCTCCGCAATGCGCTTGCCGTTGACTCGATGGTAGAGATACCCGTGGTAGCTGAATGTTCCCGTGTTGTTCTTGCGTCGCTTCCGCAGATGATCCGGAACTGCCAGATGGGCCGCGTAATAGGCGCGTCCCCTAGCCCTAATTTCCTCTGGATTACTACGCCGCTTCGACTTGATATGCTCGTTGGCCTTGGCGCAAACGGCCTTGCGTTCAAGCTCTGACATGGCGGCGTATTTAGCACGTTTGGCCGCCGAAAGGCAGACCCTACAATGAGCCACGCGCCCGAATCGCCCGTGCTTCTGTGGCGTGAACTCATCTAGAGCCTTCGCTTCTCCACACGTTTTGCAGGTCTTCTCCACGGTTTGCTCCTAGGGGGCTAATCGCTGGCCTGCCCCCTAGGAGCATCATCTCACACCTTACTGATTTTGGCTAGCCAAAGATCAGAGAGCGCGGACGAACGCTTTGTGTGCACTTGCCACGGGCGTGGTCATGGTGGTATTCGTCTGCATGGCGATGATGAACCCGGTCTTTCCGTCCGAGGCATCGACACCAGCCGCCGCGTCACAGCTCAGGTCAGCCGAGGCGTTGACGGGCAGGAAGATGTTGCCAGCCACGAGCGCCGTGGTCACGTCGGGCTTGACCGAGGCCGAGGCGGTGTAGCCGTAGACCTGGGCGAGGCCATAGGCACCGTTGGCGATACCCGCCGAGGCGAGGCCCGCGAACGCCGACAGGGTGGCGGTCGCGGGGGTCGTGACGCGGATGCCGTCCGCGCTCGTACCACAGTCCCAGACCATCGCCTGACCCGTGGTGAACGCCCCACCGGAAGCGTTGTACACGACGACGAAGACCTTCTCCGCGTCGGTCCGATTCACTCTCTGAAACAGCGTATAGCTACCCTCTCTTTCACTGACGCCCTGGATTGGCTACCAGGGCCGTTTTGTTGCTCACAAGCCCATGCTTGTGAGTTTGTTTGAGGTTCACGATCACGAAGCGGTGGAGGTCGTAATCCCGAAGAGGACGCCCTGCTTCCGGCGGTTCGAAACCCAGTTGACCAGATACGTCAGGATCAGCGCAGTCTTCGCATCCTGGTTCTCAGGGTTCACGAAGTCGCCCACGCTGAAGTTGTGCTGAGAGTCAACCGTCGTCCCAAGGAACGAGGTGTTCAGCATGTACCAGGTGCCGCAGTCGCTTCCGCTGCCCACCGTGGTGTCGCCGTTCTTGATGTCCGGCACCTTCTCGTCCCAGACAACCGGCTTGCCCTTGAAGGCAACGTTCTGGAACGGAATGTCAGCGTTCACGTAGCTCTGGTTCTGGTGCAGAGCCGCAAGCGCCGACTCGTAAAGCTCGAAGGTGTACTGGTCGGTGATGTGCCAGTCGGGCGAACCCTTGGCGCCGCCACCGCCCTTCGAGCAGAGGTTGTACATGTTGCGGAGCGCCTTGAGGAAGCCAGCGAACGAGGACGAGGTGTCGTCCGCGTACTGGTTCTTCCACCAAGTCTCCGTGCCTGCCGCGATACCGCCGACCGTGCCGGTGCCGTCGGACGAGACGAGGAGCGGGAGCGGGTCCACGAACGAAGACCCGTTGACCGCCGAGGTCCGGGCCGTGGTGAACGAAGACCCGTCGATGCTGCCCTGGCCCTGGAGGACGCCATCGTTGTAGAGGGTCTCGAGGCCCATGACGGACTGCATCGTCCGTTCCTTCAGGAGGTCAAAGACCCGCTCGCTGCCACGGTTCTTGAACTCCTCCAGACCGGAGATGGACACGGCAGCAGCGGACTGCCGCCAGTCGAAGAACGCCGAGGTGATGCCGTCGGACGGGGTAACGTCGATCTGTCCGAAGGACGAGTACGAGTCGGCGGCGCCAAGCTCGTACATCAGGCTCACCCGGTAGCGGTCGCCACCGGACGACACCTTCTTCCAGTTGCCGTTCTTCTTGATCCCGTAGAGGTACTTATTGTTACGGGTGATCTGGTCTTCGACCTTGTCCCGAACCTTGTCCAGGACAGAGGCCACGATGCTCGTATACGAGCGGGTGACGGAAGTGGCTCCCACAGTAAATCCTTCCGAGGCTTAACGCCTCACTTGAGTTCCAACGTCTACTCAGGTGGTAAGCATCGGAAGAGTCCCCACCTGCGCGGTTCCTCTTCCGTCCCCGGTCGCTTACTCCCGCCTGGGAGTGCTCCCGCAGGAACTAACGGCTCAGACCTTCCTCCGCGAACGCCACGTCCATGGCCTCCATGAGCCCCATATCCTTGGTGATATTGGATCTCTTCTCTCGGCCTGTGGACGGTACTCCACGACTCGGCTCAGTAGCGGTCTGGTTCGTCTTCATCCGCTCAAGAATCCGCTTTTCCATCGCGGCCTCGGCGCCGTCCGCAGTTGCGAGCCGGTAGAGACGCTCGAGGTGCTTCACACCCTGATCAACGCTCTCGATAGCCTGTGCAGGCAGGATTTGCTGCCCCAACTCAGCCATCTTCGCTTCGATCTGAGGAGTGATCTCCCAGCCGTTCTTCTGGCAGGAAGCACGGAACTGTGACACCTGAGCCTCTGCCTGCCTCGACCGAGCGTCCATCTGGAGGTACTCGGAGGCTTTCTGCAAAGGCTGGAGTGTGCCTTGAACGGCTGCGAGTGCTGTCTTCTCAATCAGGGGTCGAAGCAGGGTAGCGGCCTCTGGTCCGACAACCTTGCTCCACTCGTCGGAGATGCTGTCGGCGACTGCCGCCGCCTGGTCCCTCTGTGGCTGGTCCGTAGGCTTGATATCCAGCCCAACAGACCGCGCCAACGCTTCGACCGCCTGCTTTTGCGTCTCGGGCGAATTAAGAGCGTTCCAGAGCTTTTCCTGCTCTGCGAACTTCTGCATCTTCGCTGTGTAGCTCTGCATCAAGCCACGGTGGAGGGCGCGACCCTCAGGCGTGGCCTTTAGCTTTGCTATCTGGTCAGGGGTCAGTCTGTCGAAGAGAACGTCTCCCGACTCTTCCTCCTGGGGTGCTGCGGCAGCGGGTTCCGGCGCCGTCTCGGCTCCCGTGCTTGGCTCAGAGGTGGTTTCCCTTGCCTCAGGCTCATGCGTCTCCCCGCCAGTAGTGCTGGCAGGCTCAGGCGATTCGACCGCCTCATCGAAAGCCGAACTGATCGCCGACTGAAGATCACCCACTAACTTACCTCCTATATTTTCTCATGCCATGCAACCTAGAACCACCCTCCCGCTTGCTGTGCCGGTCCGAGAGCATTTGTAAGCGGATCACGCCTACGAACCTGCCCCATAAGGGGCGTCAGAGTCGAAGTCAGGGGCGACACCGGCGCCGCCTGGTTCTGGAGCGGGGTCAGCATCGAAGACAGCGCACTAGCCCCTCCCCCCGGATTGATCCCCCCGTACTGGCCCGGCTGAGTCGGCAGGATTCCACCCGTATTCGCCCTCGGCTCGCTGATGTTCTGCGGGACCCCCGGCTGCATCCCCACGAACGGGTTAGAGGAGCCAGTCCCGCCCGCAGGACCGCTCAGGGCGTTATTCCCGACCCCCCCCTTGGCTTCCGCCGCTCGGGCCGGGGCGTTCCGGGACCACCAAGTGCCCCCGCCCGCCAAGGCGCCGCCCTGCTGGGCCTGCCCCGCAATGCCCCCCTGTGACATCAGGAGGCCCGCAAGCGGGTTGTTGGCATACTGGGACCAGTTAGGACCGCCAGACACGCCTCCGGCGCCCGTAGCGCCTCCAGGGGCCATCGTGGCGCCGCCCGCAGGCTCGCTGTAGCCCTTCGTGGTGCAGGGATCAGACTCGTTAGGCCCGCTCGGACCCATGCCGGGAGGGCATTCGGTGGGTTTGTCAAAGAAACCCTCGGCGCCGCGCATACTGCGGAACTGGGGACGGCCCGCCGCCCTCGAGGCCGCTTCGTCGTAGAACCCCTGCGCCCAGCCGGTAAGCGTACCCTCGTTGAACCGGGCAAAGTCCTCCGACTGTCCGGCGCCGCCCGCCCTGATAGCCCTCGGGTCGCCCGCCTTGGCTGCGTTGGCGTACCAGTCGTCCAAGCCAGAGGGGTTCCCCGCAATGGAAGCCGTGACGCGGGCCTGCTCCGCAGGGGAAAGGCTGTTGAACATCTGCTGAGCAGCCGCGCTAGCCATGTCGTCCTCCACCACAGATCAAACTGGACCGCCCGACTAGAGTCTTCACGGCCTCAACCCCCCTGCGAAAGTAAGCCTTGCGGCAGTTCTCACAGAAGTCGTGCCCACACAACGGGCAGTTAGCCACGTTCGACGTGCTGCCGCACAGACAGCACTGCCAACGCTCATGGCCCCATTCCGGCTCATCGTCGGTGCATGTCAACATAGACCCGCCCCC
>ERZ869925.744-NODE-744-length-19752-cov-31.998071_pt1 | contig 19752 bp, 42 predicted proteins | sample MGYA00579311_ERZ869925 | MGnify/ENA primary metagenome ERZ869925 (study PRJEB32216, sample SAMN09231817) | wastewater metagenome | place: USA: Maryland | collected 2016-07-30 | study: EMG produced TPA metagenomics assembly of the PRJNA472060 data set (Reclaimed...
TCTCTTTCCAATTGATTCGGTTTGAAACGATTGATTCCCCCCCCTGGCCTCGGCCATGTCGCGCTCGGTCTTCGCCTTATGGCATTGATCGCAAAGGCCTTGTCGATTCAAATGGGGGTTCGGGGAATCAATCCCTCCGTTGATCAGAGCGACGATGTGGTCGACCTGGGTAGCGATACGCTCGATCCCATTGGCGGCACACAGCACGCACCATGGATTGAGGGATAGCACCGCCATGCGGATGGCCTGCAGAGCGCGTCCGGTGATCCGGCTACCCTGCGTTGTCAGCCTTTGCACTGGGGATGGCCTGGTGCTTGTGAGGGTTGCGACGCGCGGGCGTAGGGCTGTGAGCTTGGGCATGGGAGGGTAGCGGTTGAGGGTGGGTGGTGGGCTTGGGCTTTGGCCCATGGCGCAGCATGGTCTCGAGCATGGCATGGGCCGCGCCTATGCGCGCGCGGTAGGTGTCCGGGTGCACGCCGAGGCGTTGGGCCTGCTCGCCCCTTGTACCCTTGGCGTTGATGGACTCCACGAGCGCGGCATGTAGGGCTCGGCCTTGGCGTCCCATCTTGCGCAGGCGGTCGAGGAGGTCGTCGGTGCGGATGCACTCGTCGGGGCCGATAGGCTTCCTGCCCGTGGGCACCCTGTCCTCGTAGGCGCAGGAGATAGCCGGGCCGCGGCCTTCTGCCCATAGCGCCCAGTCGTGGAGCCTCTTCTCCCACTTGTCGGCGAGCTTACGCGGCACGTGGTCGCCCGGCGCTAGGGCGCGGTCCGCCTCGCCGATCCTCGGGCATGGTCGCACCCTCGATCTTGCGGTAGGTTGCGCGGCCGTAGGGCTCGACGTGCCCGCTCTTGCAGAGGCCGCGCACCGCACCGTAGACATCGGCCACATCGCCGAACTGGTCGAAAATCTCGCCGAGCGTGATCGTGGCGGGCGGCTCGGGGAACGCGGCGAAGATGCGTTGACGGATGATCAAGCTGCCCTCGCCCATTCAAGCTTCGAGTCCCACGGCTTGACCCCGCCGTGCCATATCGTCAAGCGCGCGTCCGCTGGGAGTTTCCCGCCTCGGGGCATGATGTCCTTTCGGTATGAGTAGACGCCGTCCGCCGTTGACCACGAAGGAAGCGTGGCCCCGCGCAGGCGATAGGAGATCCAAGCCTGATCCGAACCGCGGAATCCGGCCGTGCGCGCGTTCATGGGGCCAAGCGTAGGGGTGAAGTCGTCCCACACCTCGGGCGCGGCGCCAGCGGTCAGCAGCACCATCGAGCCGCAATACTGGCCAGTCCCGCCGTAGAGCGGATCGCGATAGAGCACGATCGGCTCGGCGCGGTCCCACAACGGGCGCAGGTCGCCCACGGCCAGCACATCGAGGTCGATGCACACGAACCGCTCGCCGAACCACTGCGCAGCGTCCGAGCGCCAGATGCGCAAACGGCGGTAGCAGGATGGGAACGATGCGCCGTGGGGCGATCGCATGTCCGCGAAGTCCTCGGTATCCGCGACGATCTTGACTCGCGGGTCGATGCCCTCGGGTTGGTTCGTGACGCAGATCAGGCCGGCCTCGTGATAGTAGAGGTCTAGCTGCCGCCGCAAGGCGTTGACGTGCTCGGCGCGGTACTTCGAGCCCCACAGGAAGGTGACAACGTTGATCATCCTTTGGCCTTGTGATCGAGATCGACGAATGTCAGCGTCGAAACACCATGACCACCGCCGCGTCGCTCTAGGTACTCCTGACGAAGCTCGCCGCTCTCGTTCTCCACCAACGCCCATGGATGCTGCTGGCCGCCGAGAAGATGGAGCCACCCGTAATACGAATAGAACGACTGGTGCCCATTGAACTCAATGAACACGCGCGCGGCCTGCCGGTCGTCGAACTCATGGCAGCGCAATCCTTTCCTTCGGCATCGTCTCGGCGCCTCGGCATGGGCAATCCTTCCACTTCGGCTCCTGTTTCCCGGGGAGCGAGCTCGACGCGCGCAAGTGGTAGACGTACAGCCCTTCGATCAGGTAGCTGCGGCGCCCCTTCTCGCGCAGCCGGAAAAAGAGCGAATGGTCGACGCAGAAGAGGCCGTCCGCGTAGCCTTCCGTCTCCGCCCATGCGTCGCGGTTGACGATCGTCACCACGCCGCCGAAGCCCTTCGTATCCGTGATGTCGAGTAGCGTCCGCGTCCCTCTGCGGTATTCTCCGGCCACGCGATGCGCTCGCACGTCATCCCCGGAAACCTGCAGCCTCTGCCACGGGGAAGCGATCCTATTCGTCACGACGGCGAACGCACCAGCATCAGGGCGGCAAGCGATGGCCTCCTCGATTTGCGCGTACCAGTGCGGTGTCGTGAACATGCAGTCGTGGTCGATGATCGCAGCCCACGATCCCGCAGGCAGCAGCGCGAGGAACCCGTTGCACGCGCGCCCGAAGTTGCGGTCGCGGGCGAAGGGCATCATCGGGTAGATCAACGCCAATTCATCACCATGTCATCACCATGTTTGCATAGGCGTCGACCGGGTCGACGCCGCAGAACAAAGTCGGCGACGCAGGATGCACGCATACCCATAGCCACCAACCCGCCTCGGCCTCGTAGCGCTGAATGTGTGGCTTATCCTTTCGCACTACGCGAATCGTCATCGCCAATGCTCCTTGATCCACGGTAGCGTTGCGCCGTCGAGCACGTGCTTATCCTTCGATCCCAGCACCACGACGCGCGTCCCATGCGGCAGCAGCGTGCGGTTCGGTCCTACGCCTAGGTGCTCGAGCTTCTCGTATCCCTTGCCGAACCACGTGCGCAGGCCGTCGCGCTCCGTCCACTCGGCGACATTGCGTCCGGCCAGGTAGCGGTTGAGCATCGCCTGATCGGAGGCATTCACCTCGCCGCACGATTGCGGGAACCCGATAGGCGAATCGCGGTATGCCTGCCAAGCGCCATCCAGGGCGCCCGCGTCGAACAGTAGGAACGACCCGGAGTAAACCCCCGCATAGCCCACCTTCCAACACACGACCGGCTCACGGCGATCAACAAGGCTCGTGATGTTGTCCACGATCACCACGTCAAGATCGATCGCAAGGATGCGCTCGCCGAGATCGTGCTTGCGTTCCGCGGCGAAGTGCCACATGCGGCGTCGGCACCGGATCGCGCCGGGCAGCGGGTGCGGCGGCTTGACCACGCGGATGCGCGGATCCACGTCGACCGGGTGGCGCGTCAGAAGCACGAGCTCGTGCGGAATGTCCAGGTTGCGCTCGAGCATGTTCCGCAAACGATGGACGTACTCGACCCCGAACTGCGGCCCGTTCGAGGTTCGCCAGAGCCAGGTGACGACCCTCAGCACGCCGGGCCGATCAGCGCATAGGAACCGGCAAGCGGCCCCGTGTTGGCAATCCGCACGTCCATCCCAAAGAATCCCGCGAGGCGTCCAACTGTCGCCCATAGGTTCGGCGTGGACTCGTCTTCAAGCGCCACGAGCACGCGATCGGCGTGCGCGATGGCGTAGAGGATCGCGGGCTCCCGCTTGCCGGTTTCCGCTGGGCCGTCGATGACCGCGAGGTCGTAACGTTGCCCGTCGCAATCAGGGATACACAGCACCGGCGCCCACTTGTAGGGGCGAACGCGGATGATGTCCGGAAACCGGGATTCGATGCGTTCGCGGGCGATGGTCGTCCAGTGCGGATCGTCCTCGCAGGTGTCGACCTGCGTCGCGCCCGCCTCGACCAGGGCAAGCGTGGTCGTTCCCGGTCCGAACTCGAGCACGCGGCGCGCCCCATGCGAGCGCGCAATGTGCAGCACATGCCGATAGTCGGCCTCGCTGCACCAGTGCGCGCCTTCGGCTGGGTACAAGCTAGTCATGAGCCATTGGCTCCCTTGCTGGGCCGGGGCCAGCCCTACCGTGCCGTGCCCAGCCTCGCCGCGCCGGGCTTGGAATTATCAATTTCAATTCGCTTTTTCCTTCGGCGGCGCAATTTGCGGCCGCGTCTCAGTCTTTGCCGCCGGCGGAAGAATGTTCATTCGCGCCTTCTTCGCGTCCTTCTCAACCGCGAGCATGAGCCGCGCTTGGTGCTCAATCGTGGCGCGCTGCTGATCGGATTCGATCTTGACAATTGCGAGCTTCCTGCGGTGGCGGTTCGCCTTGCGTCCAACGAACTTGAGAACGCCATAGGTGCGCGCGGAAATCTCATCCGCCGATGCCACATAGAAGGCTTCGCCAGCCTTCGCCTCAACCACCGCGCCACATTGCTCACGCAGCCGCTTGCGCCAGTTTGTCGTAACCGTGCGGAAGCGCGCTTGCCCATGGGAAATGCCAAGCAGTTTTTCGATCGCCTCATACGGGAACACATCGCCCACCTTCGGCTCGGGCCATGTGCGCAGCAATAGATCTACGTCCGGGCGCGTGGGTAGCCCATCATCAAACGGCAAATGCGTGCCGCGTTTTGTGTCGTCGTCATTTGTCATTTCAATCATCTCCTTTTGTTGGTCATTGACCCCTTGCCGTGCCCGGCCGCGCCAAGCCGTGCCGCGCCTTACCAAGCCGCGGCCGTAATGCGCCGATCACCCGATGCTCGCCTCAAAAGTTCCATAAGGCCCCGGCGTGCGCCCGCCGGGGCGCCAATCGCCGAGGCCTTTGTATTGCCCGGCGTATTCCAAAATCTGGCCGAGCGCCTTCTCATCGATCTGGTCGTCCCACACCGCGAACGATCCGCGCGCCTCCCAGTTCGTGAACTGGGGACGCACGCGAATATGCTTCTGCTGCCCGATCTTGGCGCGCTTCACAAGCAAGTTGAAGCCGAGCGACTCCGCGGCCGACTTGTGCTCGGAAAACTTCTGCACGCTCATCAGCGCGTTGAGATCACCCCAGCTCGGCGCAGGTTTACCGTTGAGCCACATATCCCACATGCCGTCCGCGCTCATCATCCCGCTCTGCGTCTGCGATTTAAACGTCTTACCCATCTTGCCGCCGGGCACCGGCACCATTGCCCCGCCCTCCATCACGCATCGCATGATGTTGGCGGACGGGATGCCGATTCGCTTTCCGTCCTGATAGACGCATCCGAGCCAGCGCCACGCGGGCGTTCGATCATCGCCAGCCTTGCTCATCTTCTTGTTCGCCGGGTCCGACTTCCACTCTTCCATAAAGTCGGCCCATTCGATGTTGTCCTGATGCATCAACAGCGGCGTTTTGCCACTCAAAATTACTTGGTATGTCCTCATGTCAATCTCCGTTTGGCGGTGCGCATTGCACCGAGAGAGCGACTCTCAACGAATCGCCTACTCGCTGCATAGCAACCCTTGCCCCGGCCTAGCCGTGCCCTGCCTCGCCTCGCCTTGCCCGGCCATGCCACGCCTAACCAAGCCAAGGCGTGTACTCGGCCAAATCGAACTGCTCAAAAAAAACCCTGGCTCTCTGGTGCTGCCTTTGGGTGCGGTAGCAGGCGAGCGCATCACGCTTTCGAGCCGGCCATCCTGCCTCAAAAGGAACTGGCTCGCCAGCGCGGACCTTTCCCATGTCGTTGTAGGTGTGATACCAGCGCACACGCGCGCCGAACACCATCGCAGCCGCAGCCGCCACCGCGCGGTGATCGGGATGCGACGCGTCCATGTCCGGCGAGAACACAATCGTGGGATGCAGTCGCGCGTCGAGCTCGCGCATTCGCTGCTCGATCGCCTGGCCGTCCCATTGCTCGACGTCGCCACCGCCGAGGATGGCCACGGCCTCGCGTGATTCCTGCGTGCGCGTGTCGGTGTCGCCGTAGTCGCCGGAGCTCGGGAAGCAAATAACAACCCGCGGACGGTGGCGAATGATCGTGAACGCGGCGAATAGCGTCTCGTCGTCCGAATGCGGGGAGAGAAGCACCGGGCACTCGCGCACGCCCTCGATGTAGAAGCAATGCGGAGCGCCGCCGTGCTGATCCTGCAGGAGCGAGCGGTCGCGGAAGTGCGTTGTTTCCGCCGTGCAGTCGTGCACCGTGAAACCTGCGGCCTCGAGGTGCCGCCGCATCATCACGGGATTGGTGAGCGTCTCCGCCGGATCGCTGCCGCGCCATCCCATTGGATAGGTTCGGCTCGCCGGGTTGCCGGTGTCGTCCTCCGTGATGCGGATCACTCCGCCAGGACGAAGCACGCGCGAGAACTCCGCGAACATCGTCGGCCAGTGCGGGCCGTCCACGTACATCAGGGCGTGCGAGATCGTGATGCCGTCCACCGACGTATCGCCGAATTCGCCGAGCCCGTGCTCGAATCGCCAGCCGAGCGACTTGTCCAGGTTCACGGCGCCCGGCATGGGGTGCCATGAAAGCGCATCAGGATTGCCGCACCCGAGGTTGAGGATGATCGGGCCATTGACGCCGGGTCGCGATTGCTTCGCCTTCGGCGTGGTGCTGTTTCTTCCGCCGCGACGCTTGTGATACGTCGCGAGGATCGCGGGCGTGTAACGGCACCGGGCCTGATGCGCGAGGGCGTGCCAGAAATGCCAGTCCTCCGGATCCTTGTCTACAGGAAATCGAATATCACCCAGCACCAGCGCAGACCGCCGAATCAACGGCGCGTGAACCGGAATGAAGTTCGCCACTGACAGCCACGGCTCGAGCCATCCGTCGAGCCGCTTGTGCGCGTAGTCGTAGCGATCCGAAGCGAGCTCGGTGCTGCCATCGACGTTGACGATCCGCGTATCGCACAGCACCCAACCCGCAGCGTCATCCATGCACGCGATCTGTAGCTCGACCTTCGTCGGCTCGATGGTGTCGTCGGCGTCGAGGAACATCAGAAAATCGCCGGATGCGGCATCGATTCCGGCATTGCGCGCCGCCGCCACGCCTTCATGCGGGCGCTTCATGTAGCTAACCCGCTCGTCGTCCAGGAATTGCGACATCGCGAGGTCGACGTCGTCGGTCGAGCCGTCGTCGACGACGATCACTTCCACGGGAACCGTCTGCGCGAGCGCCGACGCAATGGCGGCCGGCAAATAACGCGCATGGTTGTACGCCGGAATGATGATCGAAGTAAGCATCACGCCGCCCTCGCCAGTTGTGCCGCCTCGTCCGACGTGGGCGGGCGGTCCATCGGGACCGCGGTCATGCCGTCGTACCCGTTGCGGAATCCGTAGGCGTCGACCTCGTCGGTTGTGGCGCCTTCGGGGAATAATACGAACCACGCCCGGCCGCGCCATTCGACCCGCCACCATTGCCGCGAGCGTTGGGCGTTGCAGGGTTCCGGCCATCCCTCGCGCTTCTGAGGTGGGGCAAACTTAGGCGCACCCTTCGCTCCCGCGGGACGTTCCGGTGCCGCCGCCGCGCGGGCGTTGATCGCGGCCATGCGTTCGGCGAGAAGATCAGCCACGCAACCCCCGCCACGCGGCCTCGAGGTCGTCTAACGCGGGATTGCGCTGCCACGGTTCCGGAACGTCGCCCAAGGCGTCGGCCCTGCGCTTCCAGTAGCGCTCCGCCGTCGAGGCTCGCCGGCAAGTGAGGCAGAGGTAGCGCCGCCGCCACACTTCGCACAGCACACCGCAGTGCGCGCAGGGTTTCACCGCTTCTCGTCCATCAGCTTGCGGAGGTTCTTGAACACGTTCTCGGGCTCGTACCGCGGCGAGGCCAGGGAAAGCCGATGCGGCCCGCGACGCACGAACTGCCGGCAGAGCGACACGAACTCGGGCTGCGTCGGAGGGAATGGCTTGCCAATGGTGCGCAGCTCCCCGAGAGCGAGCCGGATGCACTCGCCGTCAAGGCCCGACAGCGCGGCGGCCCACGACGCTTTGACGCGCGGCACGTCGGTATCCGCCCACAGGTCGAGCCAGTGCTTGCCGTACATCGCCAGCAATTCCTCGAAGAGCCGATCAACCCAGCGATCAGGCAATGCGTCGCGATTCGGCGGTGATGTCGGTGGGTTCTGCATGGTCATCCTTCGGTGTGGTGCGCATCGCCGCGGCCGTGGCCGCGCGCTTGTCGTGCAGGTTGCCGTTCTTGCGGTCAGTCCATCCGCCTACAGGCTCAAGCGTTCGATGGCCGGCAGCGATAGCGTTCTGAACCACGATCTCACAGTCAGCGTGCCCGCGTAGTCGAACGAGCGACAGGGCTTCCTGCTGGGGCGTCATGCCCTTACCCTTGGCGGCGAGGTGCGCTTTCCACGTTCGCCACGTGTCGGCGGTCAGGTTGCCGGGTAGCGCGCTCTTCTCTGCCTCTCCTGCCGTATATGGAGCTTTTGTTCTCTCCTCTCGCGAGCGCGCGAGTTCTAGCGTGGCGCTATCATGTTGCTCGCGCTCCGCTATCTCGTTGCTAGCACTGGTGCTAGCACTCTGCTCCGGTATGAGGAACCCGGCGCGTATCAGTTCGTCGAGCCGCGGTCTCTTCTTCGCGCCGATTTTTTCACCGAGAAACTTTGCGTCCTCGGGTATGCGTCCACCACTCTGGCTTGCCAAAAGCCAGATGAGCACCAGGTGCGCCTTCGTGTCGTCCGCGAGCGAGCAGAACGTGAAGTCGTCGAGCAGCGCGCGATGGAACTTGATCCAAGGTGGGTTGCGGTCCTTGTAATGCTGGAACTCTTCCCAGTTCTTGACGCGCAGGTATTTCAAAGCAACTCCCTTTGTTCCGGCGCGAGGCGCACCGGATGCGCCGCGATGCCGGTGAATCGATCCGGCCGGCGCGGCCCTTCGGTCAGGATCTGCGCCGCGATCAGCTCCGCGCATCGGCCGCACACGCTCGAGAGCCGCATGCCCGTCTCCACCGCGATCTCGCCGCGGGTGTAGTCCCGGTGGCAATGCTTGGCGAGGAATGCAACGATGCACTTCTGCTGCGATCCGAGCTTCGGACCCATGGAGTGATACGCGTCGATCGACGTTTGTGCGGTCGCGTGCGTCATGCGGCCCTCATGATTGCGCGTCCGATGACTTCTGCGATTTGCGGGACGATGGCGTTTCCGAGGCATCTAAGGCGGTCCACCCGAGAGGGAACCCCATTAGCCACTCGACCCACGTCGGGTTCAGAGAGCCACCAATCACGCGATTGCTGCCACTCGCATCCGTCTCGAGCGATAAGTTGCCCGCGTCGATCATCGCGTCGGTCAGCGTCGTCCCGCTGTTGTGCGTACTCTCGTCGGCCTTCGTCCTGCGGCTCGTCTTGTTGCGCGCCCCGATTGCGTCCGTCACGACCGGCGTCGGCCACATGCGCGCCGAGTGAACGGCATCCTGCAGACTCACCGAATGCCCGCCGGCCTTCCGCTTCTCCGCATCCTGCGGCCCGCCTCTCGGGTACGCATCGGGGGTAGGCCACATACGCATTGCATTTCGGGTAGTCGGTTGCTTGAAGCCTGCTTCCGCATACGCAAGTGCCGCACCCTCCCCTTGACTCCTCTCGTCCGCTCTTGGCGTGGGCAATAATCCAAAGCCTGTCTCTGCGGTGAGGGGCACCAACGGCGGAAGCCGGTATGCAATGCCACTCCGCATCAAACCCGAGCGCGGCCAAGTCTCCGAGAACTCGCTCAAGTCCCCGTCCAAGCAAAGCTGCGACGTTCTCCACGATGACGTAGCGGGGTCGTAGCTCGCCAACAATTCGGGCGTACTCTGACCATAGGCCCGACCGCTCGCCGTCGATGCCTGCGCGCTTGCCTGCGTTGCTGATGTCCTGGCAAGGGAACCCGCCGCAGATGACGTCGACGGGCTCCACGGTTCCAGCGCGAATTCCTCGGACGTCTCCATGGTTAGGAACCTCGGGCCAATGCTTGCGCAGCACCGCGGACGCATAGGGGTCCACTTCCGCGAACCAGGCGGTACGCATTCCGGCGCGCTCGAGGCCCAGCGAGAAGCCGCCGATGCCAGAGAAGAGGTCGCCGACGGTCAGCATTCACGGAGCGCCCTCCGCACGCGATCCAGCCCCGTTGTGGAGAGGTCGCCCGGGGTCGCGTACTTCTTCCAGCCGGGCACAATTTCACGGAACCGGGGCGCTAGGGCGGCGTAAGTTTTCGCATCAATCACTCGAAGCGGAATGTCTCTCCGCTGCCGACGCATCGCGCGGATCTTCCCCGCGCTTCGCTCATCCATGCGGCCCTTGACTTCGTGATACTCGACTTTCCCGTTCCACTCGACGCGGAAATCGGGCACATAGCGAACAGCTTTCCCGTGGACGCGCAGCGCGAACGACTCTGGTTCGTATGCCCACGCAATCACGTTCCCGGTGCTTTTCATCCACTCAAGCCAGCGCGCCCAATTCACTTCCCACTGGGAGCGAAACGTAATCCCCAAGTCAGCGCAATAAATAAACCTTGTTCCGGTGCGCCTCCCGAATTTCCCCGCCTTCACCTGCCAGACAGCACGGCAACTCTTGGAACAAAACCGGCCGCCACCGCGGCGCATTAGAGACGGGGGCGCGTAGAAGCTTTCACCGCATATTTCGCAACGGCGACGCGGCACAAATTGCGCGCCACGCGCCCAGCCCTTTGTAGACCCGGCGCCGCCAGTCATGCCCGCCCCGCGAAAATCACACGCAGGTCCGCAACGCACTCACCCAACCGATCGGGCGTATAGCGCAGAACGTGGTAGCCCAAGAGCGCCGCCGCGTTCAGCTTGCGTTGATCTTCGATGAACCCTGCCCCGCGAGTGTGGCGACCCTGCGACCACACGCCGCCGTCGATCTCCACAATGACGCGCGGGCTTGTGTGCGGGAACGCATAATCCGCGCGCCAGCGGCGCGACGGGTGGAACTGGTATTCGGGGATGGGCTCGAGAAGCCCCGCCGCGCGGCATAGCGCGACGAGTGCGTAAAGGGTGCCCGCCGGCGCCGCGGCCAGGGAAGTAACCGCACGGGCGCTCAGGGGATGAGCGGGCGCGGCGGGCGTAGAGGTGAGCGGGCCGGGCGCTACTCCGGCTGCGCCTTCACGGCGCGGACTCGCAGTTACTGACGGAGCTATCGCCGCACTTCCCTTGCGGGCGCTTTCAAGCGTACTCCGGCTTTCCCGCGACACAGCCGCGTGTCTGCTTTCCACGCCGCCGCTCGTTGACTCTGTATTCACTATCTCGCTGCCGCGCTGCCAGCGGGAACGCTTGGCGGCGTCCTCGCGGAACTGTTCCTCGGACCATCGGAGGGATCCCTTCACTTCCGCCTCCACATGAGCCACAGCACGAGAAGCCCGTTCGCGGCGATCACCGCGCCCACCACGAGCGCGATGAGGGGGATGTACTGGCAGATCATGCAAACATCCTCGCTTGTCTGTATGCGTTGTCGATCCGCTCGCACGCGATGTCGAAGTATTTGCGCTCAATTTCTATGCCGATGAATTTTCGCCCGAGGTTCGCGCAGGCAACGCCAGTTGTACCGCTGCCCATGAAGGGGTCAAGCACGGATCGCCCATCGAACCATTTCAAACACCATTCCATGAGCGCCAACGGCTTTTGTGTCGGGTGACGCTTCTCACCTTCGTTAGCCTGTTCGCACTGCGCGAATCGAAACACCCGTACAGGGCGATCTAGGTTCGTCCATGCCATTTCGGCCTGCCCCGTTGTCCAAGCGTCGTTCTGTTTCTTGTCCCACAGCAGCCAGCATCGGGACGGCGGCAAGGCGTAATAGTTGCCGCCCCATATCGCGCACGGTCCTAGCGCGGGCAATGACGGGACAATCGGGTGCGGCTCGCGGTCCCATGCCTTCGCCTCCGCAGGATCGAACGCCCATGTGGAACGATTGGACCCGCCGCCGCCGTTCCACTTGTCGCCCAACCCATACGGCGGGTCTGTAATCACCGCATCAACCTTCGGTAGCGTCGGCAGGATTTCGAGGCAGTCGCCGTGGTACAGCGTGGCGTCGCCAATGGTTACGATGTCGGTCACGCCGCTTCCCTCCGCTTGGCGTGCATCCGCAGCAGTCCGCGGCTGACCGCGTCGCGGTGCGCTTGGCTCATGTCCTTGTCGAGGCGCGCGCGACTGATGAAGTAGGAGCCGCGCTGGCGGACCAATTTCCGGAGTTGCCCCGCGAGCCGCAGGATCTCGGCGTCGAGCGGGTGCGGCTCGTTGTTCGTGACGACGTGGATGCACATGCGGGTGCGCTTGGCGGGCATTCGGAAAAAAGTTCCGGTGTGTAGGCGAGCGAAATCTGCCGCAACGTGAGATTCGAAAAAACCGCGCGCGGGTGAGGCGCGCGGGTCAGGCGTTTACTGGGCCGGCGTGTTGGCGGCGACAGCGTTCGCGAGCTCGTTCGACTTGGCGTCGAGCGAATCGGCCAGCGCGGCCAGCGCGGCGGGGTCGTCCTTCAGGTCGCGGATTTGCTGCGCGAGGCCGTTGATGAGCGCGACGGCGGAGTCGATGACGGCGCCGTTCTCGGCGACTTCCGTCGACAGACGGTCCAGTTCTTCGGACATGGCTTTGATTCCTTTCATGATGGTGGACAGCGAAGATTCGATGCCGCTCAATTGGCCGACGTCGAAAGTGATGATGTGGCGGACTTCGATAACGAGGGGCATGGTTAAGAGCCCACGGCAAGTTCAGCGGAGAGACGTTCCATGTAGGCCGCGCTCGATTCACCATAGGAGGGCTCTTTGCCTTGCGCCATCTCCGATAGGAATTCCGCGACCGTTTGAAACTCGGCACGAAAACGCTCCGGCTCCTCGGTGTAGCGCCGCATCCACTCGTTGAACGCGCGCGCCATCTGTTCATGCGTCATCTGAAATTCCTTTCCGGATTTCTTGCCGTCGTCGGCCATGGTTCGGCTCTTCCAGAATCGAGAGAAGAAAAGCCGCGCTCTTCCAAGCGCGGAGCCCGAGGTCGCGGCCGAGGGAGGAGGAGCGGCGGCGACGGTCCCGGTGGGCAAGGGGGTAGGACGCGGCGGCCGATGGCCCAATGCGAACGACGCTGCGATGCGAGCCTCATTCACAATGGCCGCGAGGCGCTCTTCGTTACTAACCGCGGGTGGGGATGGCGGCGCACGTAGCGCACGAACCTCCGCGCGCGTCTCGCGCAGCCGCTCGAGTGAGCGCTGGTTCCGCGCGAGCTTCTCGACTGCAGCGCGCAGGTCTGACTGCGTGCGTGCGCCGCGCGGCATCAGCGGGTTACGCTTCGCTTGGAGGGTGGGCCGAACACGTCAGGACGCAGATCATGGCGCGAGATCCCGGTAAGCCGCTCGACGTCGAGCACCCTGTCGGCAGGTACGCCATTATGCAGCCACTGCTGAACGGCGGAATGGCTGATGCCAATTCCCCGACCGATCCTGGTCGCTTCGCCGCGCTTGGAAAGGATTTCTGCGAGGGTCATAGCTCCAATGTTAGCCATCCTTCCATGCAAAGGCAAGCGCCGTTCGTCGGCCAGCGGAAGTAATGCTTGCGTTGGGGCGGTAGACACGCTACCATTTAAACATCGACGCAGAAATCAGCGTCCAACAGGGAGGTAGCGATGGAAGCGAACAAGAGCCAGGCCATGCGGGAGTGCGCGTTGCCGATGGTGCATCGTACCTGCGAATGGTGCGGCGGTCAGAAGTGCCCCGCGTGCGCGCATCGCGGCTACATCGTCTGCGAGGACGCGCGCATTGCGGAGCCGATCTTCGGTGCGCGGGTTGAGCGGAGGGCGGCATGAACGCGCCCAAGTTCACGCCGGGACCGTGGCGCCTTGACGACGACGCGTTCGGATCGGGCATCTACGTCCACAACGACGACTACCACGGCGTCGACGCAGGTCGCGGCTATCTCGACCGCGACACGATGACCGGCTTCAACGTATGCGCGCACATGAGCATTGCCGACGCCGCGCTCATCGCCGCCGCGCCGGACCTGTTCGAAGCGTGCGCCCATGTCGAGCGCGAGCTTACACAATACCTCGACGCGATGCCGGCCGATGAGACGAGCCGCGCTTTGCGCGACACGCTCCGCGCCGCGCTCGCGAAGGCCGCCCCATGAGCCCCGCCCGCATCCGCGCCGACGCGTACGGCTTCTTCTGGGCGCAGCTCGGCCTCGCATCGAACGCGGTCGTCTACCTCGTTGCGGGCTATTCCCCTTGGGTTGTCGGCGGATGGCTCGGCGCGATGATCGTGACGTGGATCGCTTATCGCAGGTGGCACGCGTGAGCGAACTCGCGCAAGAGCCCATGTGGGATTGGTTCGAATTGAGCTATTCGAGCTATCTCGTTCTGCCGCGATCATTGCTTTGCGGAATGCCTGTCGAGTGGCAGCGCCGCATGGTTGGCCTGCTTGAAGAGATGCGCGGAACATATGACGGGGATGCGCTAGTCAACCGTTACACCGTCCACGCACGCGGCCCCGGCAATCGATACGTCATGGACCCGTGGCGCGAGTACCGGCATCCGCCGCCGCTGCCGTATCGAAAGGCTGCCCCGTGACCGCCCGCGACCTCATCCACGACGCGCTCGAGGCCGCATCCCCGCACGTCATCCGCATCATGGACGACGAAGCCTACGCGGGCCGCATGGTGCGCCACTTGGCCGCGAAGTTGACCGCGGAGCGCGACGGGACCGAGCCGCCGAAGCCGATGGCGCCGTGCATCGTGGTCGTGGCTCCGCGCGCGGACGAGCTCGTCGGGCTTCGTGGCAAGCCGCCGCGCGCCACGACGTACCGCGTCCACATCGGCGAGATCTGCAACTCGTTCACCAACCTGACCGCGGCGCAGATGTTCGCGCAAGCGGTCCTCATGGGGAAGGAACAAGCATGACGATCCACGACCTGCGCCGCCGCGTGCTGGCGCACATCCGCATGGCGTTCGCCTTGGGTTGGTCGACGCCTCTCGGGCTTGCCGCCCGCCACCGCGCCGCGTTGATGCGGGCGCAACTGGTGATCGCGAGGGCTGCGCAATGATCCGTCGCTTGCTGACTGCGCCGCTGTCGAGCGACGACATCGGGGATGCACTGGTGATTGGCGTGTGCCTGCTCGTGGTGGCTATCTATGCCTTTGGAGGAATTGGACCGTGAGCGAGGTATACGCATTTCCAGTTGCAAACATGGTCAGCGCTTCACCGGACACAGACCTCCAACTGAAACAAATGGCGCGCGGCATGACGCTGCGCGACTACTTCGCGGCGGCCGCAATGATGCGTATGCACGCGGCCGACAAGGACGGAATCATGGGGCCGGAAATCACCGCGCAGGCCGCTTATCGCATGGCCGACATGATGCTAGCGGAGCGTGCCAAGTGAACGCTCTCCGCGAACTGCTGATCCTGATGCGCGCCGCGCAAACCCGCCTATCGGTGGATTGGTGCCACTGGCGGCTTGAGCGCGCCCGCCACGAACTGGCCGACGCGCACGACGCGCACGACAAGGCCTGCGCCGCGGTCAGGCTGCACTACGCACCGCCGCCGGAGCCGGAAGTGCCCGCGTTCCTGCTCGTGGGCAATGTCCAACCCATCAAAAGGAAGAAAGCATGAGCGTCACCGCCGTCCCAAAGATCGACTACCGCAAGAACGCGGCCGAGGAAGGTCGGTTGATGACCCGCGACGAATGGGACATGCAGCCGCACAACATGTCGCACTTCGGCTATCAGGGCTACTGCGTCGAGTTTTCGATTGCGCTCGACAACCCGAAGTTCCTGACGGAGTGCCGCGACAAGGGGTTCATCGACCGCGACACGAAGTGCCTCGACAACACCACGCTACATGACCGCTGCGTCTACAAGGGCGCGAAGACTTGCGCGGCGCTGCTGGAGAAGTGGGGCTGGACGTGAACATCGACGCCCTCATCGCCGCCGCCCGGGACCGCGTGCATCGCAAGATCGACGCGACCGTAGCCGCCGAGCAGGCGCGGCACGTCAAGTCCTGGCGGCGCCGGTTGGGCCAGATCCACAAACGCAAGGGGACCGAACATGGAACCGTGGGACGAGCCTGACCAGCAGGCCATGTACGAGCAGCAGACGCGCGACCGCGAGCAGATCGAGGTCGAGCTTGCAGACGTGATCCGGCACGCGCAGCAGTTGGGATTGCCGGAACAGGAAGTAACGCTCCTCCGTTGGGGATGCGGAATCTAAACACTCAATCCGAAGGGACAAACGAAAATGGCACGTTTCGCAAGCGATACCGGCGGCGGCGACTTTCAACCGGCACCGGAAGGCACGCACATCGCACGCTGCGTCGAGTTGATCGACATCGGTACGCACCACGGCGAATACCAGGGCTCGCCCACGGTCCGCAATCAGGTAATCGTGCGCTGGGAACTGCCGCACGAAACCATCGAAATCGACGGCAAGCCGCAACCCATGATCGTGTCGAAGTTCTACACGAACAGCTTGGGCGAAAAGGCCAACCTACGGGCCGACCTCACCGCGTGGCGCGGCCGGGCATTCACGCCGGAAGAGTTGATGAAGTTCGACCTGCAGACAATCCTCGGCAAGCCGTGCCAAGTGACCATCGTCCACAACGATAAGAAAAAGGCCAAGGTCACGGCCGTGTCGGGGCTTGCCAAGGGCACGACCTGCCCACCGGCCGCCAACGATCCGAAAGCATTCTGGATCGAGGAATGGGACGGCGACACCAACGCCCCGCCGTTTGCGGATCTGCCGAAGGGATTTCGCGAGCTCATCCTGCAATCGGACGAGGTAAAGGAGCGCAACAACCCCGACCCCGAGCCGCCGCGTGGCGGCAAGCCCGCCGACTTCGACGACGACATCCCGTTCTGATATGAACGACTTCGCCACGTCTGCCGGCCACTGGTACACGCTCGACGGGGAACCCTGCTACGAGGTCAAGGCGAGGGACGGGTCCACGCGACCCACGACCCTGCGTGACGCTCGCAAAATGGCCCTCGTCCCGTCCGTCACGACCATCATCCGGCAGGCGGCGGCGCCCACGCTCGAGAGGTGGAAGCGCGATCAAGTGCTTCTGGCGGCCCTCACCCTGCCGCGGATGCCGAACGAACCGGAAGCCGATTGGTTGCGTCGGGTAGAGCAGGATAGCCAGGAGCAGGGCCGCAAGGCCGCAAATCGCGGGACGTTGATCCACGGCGCCATCGAGCGGCACTACCGGAACGAGATGCCCGACCCCGAATGGTTCGATTGGGTGAAGGTCGCCCGCAAGGTGATCGACGGCACCTGCGGAGCGAACGCCTGGCACGCAGAGCGATCCTTCGCCCATCCCCTCGGCTATGGCGGCAAAACCGACCTTCACTCCGACCGCTGGCTGATCGACTTCAAGACCAAGGATGGAGTCGAAAGCGCGAGGCTGTACGACGAGCACCTCATGCAGCTTGCGGCCTACCGTCGCGCGTTGGCCCCGACCGCTCAAGCCGGCATCTTGTTCATCGACCGCGCGCATCCCATCTGCCTGTTCGTAGAAGCCGAGGAACCGGCCCTCGTGTCCGGCTTGCGGATGTTTGATTGTCTGCTCGGATTCTGGCAAGCAAAGACGGGGCACTACCCGATGCGGGCGGCGGCATGAGGTTCCCCGGCAAGTGTCCGACTTGTGGTCGAGGGGAGACGCGATCGCTCGACCAGAATGACCGCATGTGGTCCCTGTTGCGCGACATCGCGAGCCAGGTCGATTGGTACGGACAGAAGTTGATCGCGGAGGAATGGAAAGACGTTTTCACCGCGGCATTGAAGAAGCAGCGCGCGGTGCCAGGGATCGATGGTGGATTCGTGATCCTCGGCGCGCACACACGAAAGATGACCAAGGCGGAACTTGGGGAACTCATGGAGCTGATAGAGGCGTTTGGGTCCGAGAAGGGCGTTTCCTTCAAGGCGGCGGCGTGATCGTCCGTAGCCGCCGCCTGCTCGACCTCGCGCACAGAGTGCAGCAATGCACGAACTGTGGCCGCTGGACGGAACACGGTTGCGAGCCTGCCCACCAAAACGGCCTATCCAGCGGCAAGGGCATGGGCATGAAGGGACAGGATCACCGCCACGCGGCGCTGTGCCACGACTGCCACGCATGGCTCGACCAGGGCGGCAAGCGTAGCCCCTGCGGGCAATGGTCGGCGGACCGGACGCAGAAGTCCGAGATGTGGACGCGGGCGCACCTTAAGACGATGGATCACTACTGGGGCGAAGGATGGATTCGAGTTGCATGACCCCCTCTGACCGCGCCGCGATTGAGGATTTGCGCGATGCCGCGCCAACTTACACGGACGCCAAAGGCACGCAGTTTGTCGTGATTACGCTGGCTCATCGCGCCATCCTTCTCGCGCTCGCAGAGCGGGCCGTGCCGAGGGAGCCGACAGAGGCGATGCTAGAAACCGCGTCCGGTTGGCCCGTATCGCCCGTGCATCCGCATTTGGGGCTTGGACCGAGCATCGCGGCCGACATCTGGCGCGCCATGCACGACGCCGCTACCGATCAACCCGCGCAGGAGAAGCCGATGGACGGAATAGCCACACAAGTGTTCGCAGAGGTGGAGCGCGCGATCAAGAAATTCCCCACATGGCCGACCGATCCACTGCACGCGCTCGCGGAGCGGGCCGTATGGGTGAGTGTTGCAGACCGCATGCCCGACACGGACGAGCCGGTGTTTCTACTGACCCGCTTTGGCCCTGCAATCGACCAATGGCGGATGCAATACGAAGCGCCGGTTTCATTCTCGTCCGCGACGATCCCGACCGGCGTCTATTGGGATAACCACGACTTTGAAGACGTGACGCATTGGATGCGAATTCCCGCCATGCACGACGCCGCTACCGATCAACCCGCAGGAGGGGAGGGATAGACCATGACCGAACCGAATCAAGCCGCGCTGCGCTGGCGCAAGAAGCCAGTTGTCATCGAAGCGTGGCGTTGGGACGAGACAAGGACCACGCTTATCGCGCTGGAGTGTGTCGGTATGCGCTGGGCCGGATATGACTCGCACCGCGACCGCTACGAAGAAGTCCGAAACCTTCGCATTTCGACGCTGGAAGGCGCGATGCGGGCAGACCCCGGCGACTGGATCATCAAGGGCGTGAAGGGCGAATTCTACCTCTGCAAGCCCGACATTTTCGCCGCGACATACGAACCGGCAGACGACCGCGCCGCGCAGGAGAAGCCCGCCCCCGAGAGCGCGCCTGCTCGTGGTTACGCCGCCCTTGGAACCGGGCAATACGCCATCAACCATTCGCGTGCAGGCTACCCAGCCGAGCTTTGTATCTCGCTCGCATCGGACGAGGACAAAAGCGGGAACCGGCAGGTAGGCGAGAGTCGCGACAACCCGCCCGATAGCGAGATTCGCGCCGAGGACATGCTTATCCGGATCGCGTTCACCAGCGAGCGCGGGCTGTTCGCGCTAGAGGATCAACTAGCGTGGGTGCGTCGCGTTCACTTCCCCGAGAGCGCGCCCGCGCCGGAGCCGGTGGCCCGGTATAGCGCCTCCCCCGACGCGGTGCGCGATGCGCTGCGGTTGTTCGACTACATCTATCCGCGCGCCGAGCCATCCGAGGACGCCGCCCGCCGCGCGCTGGGGGAATCGTGAGCGATCTAGTGGAACGGTTGACGCGCATCACAACGAACGAACCGCGCAAGCTGACCGCCGAGGAAAAATTGCGCCTTGAGGCAGCGTCCGAACTCACCCGCCTGCGGGCCGCGCTGGCAGAGGCGGAGCGGGAGCGGGATCAAGCGCGGGCGTTCGTGGTCGAGCTATTCGAGGAAACCGATTGGCCCGAGGGTGGCGACCTCGATGGGTTCGTGTTCCAGGAGGCCGCTGCGCGCGCGGGGATTCTGACGCCACAGGAGCGCACCGAATTCTGCGCGGAGAACTGCCATTGTGCCGAGTACCACGGCGACCCTGCTGGCGGCTTCGAGTGCTATCGCAAGCCGCAATGGCTCGTTGACGCGCAAGCCGCACGACACGCCGAGCGCGCTGCTATCGCAGCCAAGGGGGAGTGATGCTCAGTGACGAG
>ERZ869925.745-NODE-745-length-19735-cov-3.668242_pt1 | contig 19735 bp, 20 predicted proteins | sample MGYA00579311_ERZ869925 | MGnify/ENA primary metagenome ERZ869925 (study PRJEB32216, sample SAMN09231817) | wastewater metagenome | place: USA: Maryland | collected 2016-07-30 | study: EMG produced TPA metagenomics assembly of the PRJNA472060 data set (Reclaimed...
AGAACCTACGCTGAAACAACATGAGGCGTATGAAGCTTTAGCAAATCCTGAAATAGATACAATATTTTTTGGAGGATCAGCCGGAGGAGGGAAGTCATGGCTTATTTGTGAAAGCCGTTTAGTCAGAGCATATATGTATCCTGGCTATCGGTCCTTTATTGCTCGAGAAGAGCTGAAACGCTTGATGCAATCTACATTTATAACTTGGGTAAAGGTTTGTCATCATCACAATATTCCAAAAGAAGATTGGAAATTAAACGGCCACTATAACTATATTGAGTTTAAAAATGGTTCACGAATAGATTTGCTTGATGTGAAGTTTCTGCCTTCGGATCCTTTGTATGAAAGATTCGGTTCTACTGAATATACTGATGGTGCACTAGAAGAAGCCGGAGAAATTAATCAGCTTGCTCATGATGTGCTGAAGTCTCGTATTGGCCGACATAAAAATAAAGAATTTAATTTGAGGCCGACTATTTTGCTTTCAGGAAACCCAAAGAAGAACTGGACCAAGCGAGAATTCTATGACCATTACAAGAACGGAACACTACCGAAGAATGTCGCATTTATTCAAGCACTTTATACTGACAATCCATTTACTGCAGAAGAGTATGGAAAACAACTTTCGCAGATTCGGGACCGAGTCATGAAAGAGAGATTGATGTATGGTAATTGGGACTATGCGGATGATGATGATGCTCTTATGAGTTTTGATTCTATTTCTGATTTGTTTACAAATACTATAGTGCCTTCAGAGAATAAATATATGGTCGCTGATATTGCACGAATGGGAAGCGATATGTCTGTGTTCACTTATTGGAAGGGGTTTGAGTGTTACAAGATTGAAACCTTTTCAAAACAGGGAGTTGATATTACTGGAACTAAACTAAAAGAAGCATTACGAGATGAGAAAATTCCATATTCTCACTGTATTGTTGATGAGGATGGAATTGGAGGTGGAGTGGTAGATATTGTAAAAGGAGTAAAAGGTTTTATCGCAAATCGTGCGCCTTTTCCTAATAGACTGACAGGGAAGCCGGATAACTTTAGAAACTTAAAAAGTCAATGTGCATATCTTTTATCTGACTTTGTGAATGACCACAAAATCTCCATTCAGTGCGAATATGCACTACAGGAAACTTTGACTGAAGAGCTTTCAACTGTGAAGCGAAAGGACCCTGACCGAGAGGGGAAGCTTGAGATTCAGCCTAAAGAGAAGCAGAAAGAAATGATTGGCCGATCACCGGACCTGGCCGATACTATGATAATGAGAATGTATTTTGAATTGGAGCAACCGACTAGAGAGAATAAGAAAGTAGATCCGATAATGGAACTTATTAACAGGCCTATGCGACAGAAAGGCGGAGACAGCATGGACTACCATTAATTATCAGAGTATAATAAAACCAATATGGAACCTTTTAATATTTTTTCTCAAGTTCAGGGCGAGTTGGAAGATTTCTTTACAGAGAAAGTTAAAATTGCCTCTGCAACAGTGGATGGTCGTATCACAGGAGGCTTTCCTTTTTCTCAATGGGAAACAATTAAAAATATAGAGTTTGTTGATAACTCTAAGTTTATGAATTCTGTCCGAGATAAGGAAGGACAGATAAAATTCTTTTTGAATACCGCTTCATTTAGAAAAGAAGTAGCTTCTAAAAATATTGATATTGATGTAAAGAATTTCAATTTTGTCCCCGAAGATGGACAGCCTGAATTCCCTGCAATTATTGCTCGTAAGAAGTTTCGAAAGTGGGCTAAAGATGAAGGTCTTTCAGATAAGATAAATGACACTGTAGATCGCTTTCCTAAATATGGAACTATTGTTGCTAAGAAAGTTGGAAAGGATGTAGTCATAGTCCCACTTGGAAAGATTCGCAATCAGCAAGATGCTAAATCTTTGGCCACTGCTTCATATGTTATTGAAGAGCATACGGATCTTTGTAAATCCGATTTTGAATACTATCCTGATTGGGATACTTCCGAGATTGATTTTAAGAAGTGGGATACAACAGTTACAGTTTATGAACGCTATGGATATGTTCCTGCTAAATTCTTGAAAGAGAACGGAGGCACTACTGCAAAAGTAGATACAGAAAATGTTTACGCTATGGTAGTTATCACTATTGATAAGTCTAAAAAAGCTTCCGGTAAAAGTGGAGTAGTTCTGTTTTGTGAAGAAACTGAATGTCCATATATTGAGAGACACTACGCAAGACAAGACGGCAGATGGCTTGGAATTGGAGAGATTGAAAAGCAGATTGATAACCAAGCAGCTCGTAATATGATTTTCAATTTGAGAAAGAAAGCTCTCGGATGGGGTTCAAAAGCTGTCTTCGGTTCGTCTGATGATACAGATGTTAATAACCTTTCTATGGAAGTTCGAGATGGAGATATTTTGAAACTTTCAAACAATAACTCTTTGTGGAGAATTGATACCACGACAAAAGCGAATGTTGATTTCAACTCTATGGATGAACTTGTTGAAAAGAATTCAGATCAGAGGTCCTTCACTTTCGAAGTGGCTACTGGAGAGAGTATGACTTCCGGCACTCCATTTAGGCTCGGAGCTTTGTTAGCGAATTCCGTTAATACTTACTATGACAAGAAGCGAGAAACTCTTGGACTATTTTGGAAAGATATTGTTATAGACTTTATGATTCCTATGTGGATTAAACAAACTCCTGAAGAATTTATTGAAGGAGTTCTTGATACTGAAGAGGGCTTTGAAGATTTGCGCCAGGCAAAGCGAGACTATCTTATTACAGATGCAATTGTGAACGCAGTTGCTGAAGGAAGACCTGTGGATCTTCAGGCTATTGAAATGGCTGTGGATGCCGGACTAAATAAAATCTCTCGAGACTATTACAAAATGACTCGAAAGGATATTAAGGAATTGAAGTATCGAATTGATTTGGATATTACTGGAGAATCAATTGACCTTCCAAAGAAGATAGAGACTTTGACTACTTTGTATCAGGGCCAGTTGCAGATGCAGGACTTTGAAGCAGCTAAAGCAACACAGCGCAAGATTCTATCGCTTACCGGAGAGAGAGTTCCGAAGACTGTGATCCCTATGTCTAGTTTGATGTCTCAACAGAACGGACCGACTCAAATGGATAATAAAACTATGATGATGAAAAAGGAAAAGACCTCTAACGGCTACGGAATGCCTAGCACAGAACAAATAAAACCTACAGCTAATTTGACTCAATAATATGAAACCTGATCCAAGACTTATAGAAGCTATTTCAAAATCAGATTATAAAAATAATCTTGTTACTTATTTAAAACAGCTAAAAGATTTGGTCGCTGATGTAAGGGAAGGCAAACATACATCAGAGACGAGGACCGCAGTTATCGAGATAATTGATAAACATATTTTGAGTAAAATCAGAGTAAGGTCCAACAAAGTGGATAAGGGAGTTGATGACTTCCATTAGTGTGTTATGATTTGAGTATTAATAGCAACGGAAGATACTGCAAAAACTTCCACAACGCCAGTAGCGAGGCATAAACCTACAAAAAAAATGTCTGAAGAAGAAAAAGCAGCGCAAGCTGCGGCCGATGCCGCCAAAAAGGCAGAAGAGGAACTGGACCTCGATCTCACTCTAGAGGAACCAACAGATGGAGAAACTGTTGAAACACTAAAAGAAAAGTTGGCTAACGCTAACAAGAAATTAGGCCAATTCGGAAATGTTGTTGCGAGAGCAAAGAAAGCCGAAGAGGAAATCAAAACTCTCAAACCATTAATCCCGAAGAAGCCGGAAGCGAACAAAGATTTGGATGGTCTTAAATCTACTGTCAGTTCTTTGGAACTCGCAGAGAAGAAGAGACAGTTTGGTTACGAAAACAAATTGTCTCCTGAAGAGACTGACGCTGTCTTTGCATTCACGCCTGCTCCGACCAAAGAAACCTTGAAGAATCCATTCGTCGAGGGTGGACTAGCAAAACTTAGGTCCATGAAAAGAGTAGATGAGAATACGCCAGGGAATTTTTCACGCACTGGAAAGACTTTGAAGATTAAACCGGATGCTACTCCTGCTGAAAAGCAAGCAGCATTTGAGGAAACAATTAAAGGACTACAGGGCGGTAAATAAAAACTAAATTGGCTTTTGACAACCCAACAGCTCCCTACACAGCAGCAGATTTGGCTGCTATGATAAACGAAGTTTGGTCCACTATGGTTCTTGAACCTAACTTCGCTAAATCGGTAGCTTCGAATTTCTTTACGAACCTTTCAGAGTTTGTCGTAGATGGCGGAGACACTATCCATGTGCCTAACATCTATACAAACATCTTCACTGCTTCTACTCAATCAACAGAAGGCAACGGAGTTGTAGATCAATCTCCTGCTCAAGTTGATGTTACATTGTCTATCAACCTTCATAAATATGTCGCTTGGATAATTGGCGATAAGGATATGAAGCAATTGATGCGATCATATAACTTGAACGAGAAGTATATGAAGGAAGCAAAGAATGTTCTTATCACAGCACTTGAAGCATCTCTATTTGGACTATGGTCTTCTCTTTCAACTAACACAGTTGGAGATACTGCTACAGTTCTTTCAGATGCAGAGATTGTTCAAGCTATCGAGAAGCTTGATTCTCTAAACTTTGATGTGCTTAATACAGCAGCATTCTTCTTCCATCCGTTTGTTTACTGGAGACAAGTGGCTACTATCACAAAGTATTACACTTGGAATACTTCTCAAATGTTAATCATTCGAGATGGTAACTTCGGTAAATCGGATCAGTCTAGAGGCTTGCGAGGTCAGCTCTATGGAATTCCAATCTATGTTTCTACAAATGTTGTAAATGGACTTTCAACATATAGAAATCTATTGGCGGTCCCTGAAGCATTCGGCTTTGCAACTCAAACTCAGGGTAATGGAGGTCTTGTGCGATCACAAGTTGCATATCTTCTTCAGAACTTGGGAACACTTGCGGTGTGTGATATAATTTATGGAGTAGCTGTCCTTCGAGAGAATGGTGCAGTTCTCATAAACGCATCAGATACGGCAATTACATCTTAGTAGCAATATTAAGGATTGTTTACTCCATTCTGCCCACAGTAGAATGAGGACCGGAATGGAGTAATTCTACAAACAATCTCTTATTAATTTATTCAACTTATGGAAGATAATGAAAACAAACTTGAAGACCAAAATCCGCTAAAAGCGGAGGGTCAAGCTCCTACAAAAGTAACGAAGACTTGGTTTATTAAGCGAGGAGATGGATTTATATTTGCTTGTCAGGAACAGGAAGCATGGGGACTTTTTCATAATCGAACTGAATGGATGCGACATGATTTTAGAATAATCGGAGTTTCTGACGGCAAGACTTATGTTCGTATCATTAAAGAATCTGCGAACATGAAAGCAAACTTAGAGAAATTAGTTTCAGACCTTTCTAGAGAAGTAACTCGCTATCTCAAAACATACGACAAAATGAAGTATGAGGATTTGCTTGCTGATAGTAATCCGAAAGTCAAAAAGCTGAAGAAGATTTTGGATGAGAAAAATGCAGAGCTTGATAAAGCGAATGCAGAACTAAATGATATTCAAAGAAAAGTTATTCAGAAGGCTTTTGATGCAGAGCTTGAAGTAGCTCGGGGTCATATCGAACATCCAAGTAATCAGGATGTTTTCACTCCGGCAGGAAATAAAGATAAAATATTAAAAACATTAGCTCTATAATCATGGAAAAAATAGAACCTTTAAAACCCGAATACGCAAAAGTATTAAAGAGAATTCAAGATGCTATTCCTAAAGAATGGTTTGAGAAACTTGTTCGAAAGGAGCCAGTTGCTCCTACTATGAAGAAAGGATTTGAGATGGCCGTTAAAGATCCGAAAGTCAGTGCCGAGCTGAAGCGAAAGGCTCAAATCATTCTTGATAGTGGTTATTTGGATAAAGAAATTGAGGTCGTAGATAGGCGCTATGAAAATCTTATTGATAAATTTATTGATAAGGAGATTGAAGCTGCAGTTCGAAGAGGCGAATTACCTAAAGGCAAGAAGCATAGAAATATTGGTAAAAAACTTAAAAGAATAATTAAAGCAAAAAAATGAAAGAAAAAATCATAGAAAAAGTAAAGCAAGATATCGAGATGAATAAAATACTTATTGGCTACTTGGAATCTCAAAAGAAAGGTCTTCCAAAAGATAAGGCTGCTCAAATGGATATCAAGATAGAACAGCTCCAAAAGGAGATAATGTTTAATGAAGGCTTTGTAGATTATGCCTCTAAAATATAACATTATCGGTTACGGAGTCTGTGGACCAGGAGAAGCTTCTCGTTATATGCGAGAGACTTTGAAGGAGTTCAAAAGGCTCTGCGACCATACTGTTATAGTCGGCAATAATATCACTGCTGACGATAGAATGATGATAAACGAGTTCGGCTTTGAACTACTTGAAGATAACCGGACTTGGGGACTCGAGCAGAATAAAATCAAGCAAGATTTGATGTATTATATTGCCCGATATAATCCAAACTATTGTGTCTGTTTGGACATGGATGAAATTTTTGACTATCGCTTTACTAAAAAAGAATTGGTAGAGCAGTTGGATAATTTTAATTCTCTCTATTTTTACATAATTAATTTGTGGGATAAGGGATGGAACCGAAGACAGAGTTTTTGGAATGTCAGAGCTTGGAAGTGGAATGGTGATACGAAAATTTATAATAAGCCTCTTCATTGCGGTTTAGCTCCTGAATGGTGCTATTACTATGGCGGTTATGCTCCATATTTTGTAAAGCATTATGGCCTCATGAAGCAGGAGGACCGACAGAAGAAGATAGAACGCTATCAGAAGTATGATCCGCAAGCTAAATATAAAGACAAGTCTTATTATGATGCTCTTGCAGGAAATTCTAGTGAGTCTTTGGATGAAGAGTTCATTCGAGAAGCTATAAAGAAAGAAATTGGAGTTCAGACTAAGCGCAATAATCCGGCACTTCGAAAGAAGAAGCTTTACTATGTTCGAAGAATTACGAATGGCCAGGACTTAGGAATTATTGATGTGGATGAGACTATTTTGCACGAAGTTTTGATGAGAAATAAGGAGTGGATAAATTTAGGCGAGATTGGAAAGGATACATCTGCCGAAGTTGTGAATGCTCCGGCTCCCGACAAGAATGAATGTCCTATTTGTGGAGATATTTTGGCTTCAGGCGAAGCCCTATTGTTACATAAACAGCAAAAGCATGGCTAAAATTCTCTATTTTGGAAGTTTTGACAAGCCATATGACACTGAAGTTTATGTCTCAAATACTTTAGAATCTCTCGGCCACGAAGTTGATAGGAAATATGCCTCAAAGACAAACAATTCAGAACTAAAGAGGCTCCTGACTTTGGATTATGACTTTGTGATGCTTTCTAAAGGATGGTTTATGGATGAGGATAAGGCTATTGAAATACTAAAAGACAGTAACAAAAAGACAATAGGGTGGTTTTGGGACCTTTGTTGGGATACTCCGAGAGAAAAACTTCTTTATACTCATCATCTGTTCAAGGCTGATATCGTTTTTACGAGTGATGGCGGGGATCGAGACTGGAAGAAGTATGGAATCAATCATGTTACTCTTCGGCAGGGTATTTATGAACCTGAAGCAGTCAAAGGCCAGTTTAAAAAAGAATATGATTTTGATGTGGCTTTTGTCGGAACTATGGTTCATGAGTCGGCTTTCAATTGGCGACACAGGTCTGATTTAGTGAACTTTTTGAAGAAATATTACGGCAATAAATTCATCCATTTGGGTAATGGGGATGGAGTGCGCAATATGGAATTGAATAATGTTTATGCCTCTGTGAAAGTTGTGGTAGGCGACAGTGTAGCAGCTCCCCATTACTGGTCCAATAGACTTTACGAGACTATCGGTAGAAATGGCTTTCTGATATTTCCTATGATTGAAGGATTGGATAAAGAGTTCACGCCTTACAAACATTTCATTCCGTATTCTTATTTTGAGTTTACTCAATTGGCTGAAAAGATTGATTATTTTATAGAGCATGAGAAAGAGAGGAATGAAATTCGTGATGCAGGATTTGAACACTGCAAAAAGTTTCATACCTATACCATAAGATGTCAGCAGTTGATAGAATATATAAATAAAAACAAATGATAGACAGATCAAGTAAACAATATTGGAATGATAGAGTTCTCGAGTTTAAGGACAACGAAAGAGACATGATATGGTCTTCTAGTCATGCTTTTCGAGACTATTATGAGTCCATAATGGTCCAAGTTCTTTCTCTTTATAAAGATTGCAAAGTTGTAGATGTGGCCTGTGGCTTTGGAAGATTCTGCACAATATTTAAACCTGAAAATTATTTAGGTTTTGACTTCTCGGAAGAGATGATAAAACTGGCTAAAGAAAAATATCCTGATTATAAATTTGAGGTCGGAGACTATCATAATTTTGAAGTTCCGAAAGTAGATGTAATTTTTAATGTGATTTCAGTCGGGAATCTTGGAGTAACTCACTATCAATTTGTCGAGAAATACAAAGACTTTGCGATAAAGGCGATTATCTCAATTGACGGAACTGATATATTTATCCATCCTATTTATGAAAGTAATTAAACTTCCAATTGAATGGTATGTTGGAGAGCTGAATGACAATCAGCCATTTTCTTTGGCTCATTATGGAGACGGAGAATTTCAGTGCATTTTCAATACTTTGGGAGACAGATTTAAAGAGAATTGTGAAGGCACAAAATATACTAAAGAACTTTCGGAAAAAATGCGAGATTCTTTAAACTTTAGAAGCAAGAATTTCTTTCATGCTGCTCCTGATTTTAATCAGATGAAGGACTATGAGATTTATGCTAAGACTATGGACCGGATAACAGATGTAGGTTTTGTAGATAAGCAAATTTGGAATGAGGCTATGTGGAAAGGAAATCTCTATCCATTTATTCAGGCACTCCGAAAGAAAAATGTCTGCATTATCAGCAATAAGAATTTGAGAGGTCTGACATTTCTGAATTATGACAAATTCATAGAAATAGATTATCCGAATTGTTTTTATCAGCTTGAGGATGTTACTAAACAGATTTTAGAATATGGGAAAGAAGGAGTGTATATCTTCGCTTGTGGTATTCCGGCTGCACTGTTTGTTCAAGCGGTGCATAGGAGGATTCCGAACTCTTGGTTCCTCGATCTCGGTTCTATTTGGGATGGCTTTGTAGGAATAGGCGGTCAGAGGCCGACAAGACGAGAGTTTTATAAGCATCCCGAACAGTGGCTTGAGTTTGTAAATAATAATCTTCAGGATATTGAGTGGCCGAGAGAGATTCCGAAAGTTCACTGGTTCGGAATGGGAAGTTTGGATATTAATCCTTATTTATGAAGTATCAATTTCACACAACAACTCACGATATGCGCTTGAAGCTTTTGGAGCAAGAAGGAAATATTATTGAAATTAATATTGACGATTTTTCCTGTCCGACTATTGCGATAGATGAAGATGCTGATGAGCTATATCAGTTTGATTATGGATTTATGTATATCACTCTCCAGGAATTTGATAATGGAATTACGGACCCGACAAAAACTACCTATTATCGAGATTGGGCTGAGAAGAAGGGATCTGATTCTTGCCGAAATAGAATTATAAACTTTCTAGACCTTTATAAAGACATAAAAAAGAATGGTTTGAGAGAGCCTGTGGTGGTGGAGATAACCGGACAGAAAATAGACGGATCTCATAGGGCTGCAGTTATGAAGCATTTGGGCCATAAGACTATTAAAGCTCGAGAGGTAGTTTTAGATTGCCGAGATATTGATGAGGTTTTTATTCAGAGAACTTTAAAAGCTCGAGAGCAGATGCTCGGTAAAAATTATTACTATATTGATTACGGCTCTTATTCAAATATTCCCTGTAGTCCAGTCTATATGGAAAATTCTTATGACAGATGGGAAACTTTAAAAGGATTAATTGAAGGAACTGTTTTAGACTTGGGATGTAATGAAGGGTTTATGTCTATTCAGTGTGCTTTGAATGGCCATAAAACAGTTGGGATTGAATATGAGTTTGCTGATGGTGCGAATTTCAATAAGATTATTTTTGAGTCAAAAAAAGGAAAGTTGCCTTTAAGATTTATTGATGGAGATATCACAAAAATAGATATTCCGAATTGTGATACTTGTCTTTTGTTGAATGTGATTTATCACATTCCGAGAGACAAACAAGTTGAGCTTGTTAGAAAGATAGATGCAAAACGAATTATTTTTCAAGCAAATAACCGAAAGGCTCATGAAGTTGAGAATTTCAGAGGTTGCACGATAGAGACTATAAAAGAAATTTGCAGTGAGGCAGGTCGGCCTGTTAAAAGCGTAATTGAATGGCGAGATAAGCCAATAGTAATCGCATGAAAAAAAGAGGAATAGTTTGTTATGCAACAGAGCAAGGACTCGGAAGACAGGCAAAATCATATTTTGATAATGGCTTAGCTCAAGAATTTTTAATAGTTCCACATCCCGAATTTGAGACTCATACGGAATGGTATCCAAATGCTTGTAAAAATTTTGAAGAGTTATTGGGAAAAGTTGAGGAGATTTGGTTTTTAGAAACTCCTTTTGATTGGAGTTACATTATTCGGGCAAGAAAAGCAGGAGTTCGAACTGTTCTATTTTTGATGTATGAATGTAGTCGAAAACCGCTTCCCTATTATCCTGATATTTTGGTCGGAGGATCTATTATGGAAAGGATTCATTTTGGAGAAGATGTGAAAGTTATCAATGTTCCTGCTCCAAAGGAAATACAGTGGAAATTGAGGCAAAAAGCCCTTGTTTTTGTCCATAATGCAGGGCATGGAGGGCTTGGGGGTAGAAACGGCACTAAAGAGATTCTAGAGGCTATAAAGTGGGTAAAATCGCCTATACAGCTCATTATAAGGACCCAATTTGATAGTTTTAAGTCAGATGATCCTCGAGTTGATATTCGGGTAGGAGATTTCAACTATTCCGAGCTTTTTGTTGAAGGAGATGTTTTTATCTATCCCGATAAGTTTGGAGGAAGTTGTTTGCCTCTTCAGGAAGCGCATTCTGCCGGAATGATGGTTATGGCTTCGGACAGAATTCCGTCAAATACTTGGCTTCCGAAAGAAGCACTGATTCCAATTAAAGGATATTCTAAAAAAGTTATTGGTGGAGCAGAGTTTGATTGTGCAATCGTGGACCCGAAAGATATTGCAAGTCAGATAGATAAATTCTATAATACTGATATAACAAAGTTTTCTGAAGCAGGAAAAATATGGGCTGAAGAAAATTCTTGGGACTCTCTCAAACCTATTTATGAAAGCATTTAAAATTGAAGATATTAATAGTCCTAGTTATTGGGACACACATCAGACGGCAGTAGATTTTGGGTTGAGACAAGAGAAATACGCACAGCTCGCAGGCAAAGGAAAACGAATTGTAGAGTTAGGTTGTGGATTATCTCCTTTTTTGTCTCAAGTAAATTTTAAAGAGAAATGGGGAATTGATTATTCTCCTTTGACGATTCAAAAAGCTCGGGAAATGTATCCTGATATTCATTATAATATTGGCGATATTACAAATACTATCTGCGCTGACAATCATTTTGATGCTGTCGTCTGTGGAGAAGTTATTGAGCATATTATTGACGAGCCTTTCAGACTTTTGGATGAGATGGAACGAATATGTAAAAAAGGAGGGATTATGATTCTTTCTACTCCACATTTGGAATTCCAAGATCCCGAACATCTTTGGGAATTTGAAGAAGGAGATTTTAAAATTAGAGGTTGGGAAACTGAAGAGGTCCATTCAGAAAGATTTCCTGGCCGAAGCTATATATTCGCATGGAAAAGAAAAAAGTAGCATTCATTACCGGAGTAACAGGACAAGACGGCTCTTATTTAGCAGAGCTTCTTTTAGCTAAGGGATATGAGGTTCATGGACTGGTCCGAAGATCTTCTACTTTCAATACAGTGCGCATAGACCATATTCGAGATAGATTGGTCCTTCATTATGGAGATATGACCGATCCATTTTCTCTTATGTGGGCTTTAAAGAAGAGCAATCCTGACGAAGTTTATAATTTAGCTGCTCAAAGTCATGTTCAGGTTTCATGGGAAACACCTCTCTATACGGCTCAAACTACTGGAATTGGAGTGCTAAATCTTTTGGAATCTCTCCGAGTTCTTGGGATGAATATTAAAGTCTATCAGGCTTCCACTTCAGAACTCTATTCGGGCAGAATCGGAGAAGCGCCTCAAGATGAGAATACAAAATTTGACCCTATCTCCCCTTATGGAAGTGCGAAGCTTTATGGTTTTCAGATAGCCAAGAATTACAGAGAAGCTTTTGGAATGTTTATTGTGAATGGAATTCTTTTTAATCACGAATCAATTAGACGAGGAGATAATTTTGTTACAAAGAAAATAATAAATGCAGTTCCTTCAGGAAAAGTTTCTTTAGGGAATATAGATGCTTCTCGAGATTGGGGTTATGCTCCTGAATATATGGAAATGGCTTGGAAGATGATGCAAGAAGATACTCCTGAAGATTATGTGGTGGCTACCGGAGAGACTCATACTGTAAAAGAATTTATCGGATGGGTTGAAGCCGAAACAGGAAAGCCAATTGAAGTAGTAATAAGTAAAGATTATATCAGGCCTGCGGATGTGGAATGTTTGAAAGGAAATCCTGAAAAAGCTAAAAAGATATTGAAATGGATTCCTACAATTAAAGGAAAAGAGCTAGTTAAAAAAATGCTATATGGAGATATATAAAAAACTTGAAACAGAATTCGCAAAGTTTGCAGGAAAAAAATATGCTGTTGCCGTAAATTCAGGGACCGCAGCTCTTCATCTTGCACTTCTTGCTATGGGAGTTGGGAAAGGAGACGAAGTGATAGTTCCTGATCTGACATTTGTGGCCTGTGCTTTTGCAGTAACCTACACTGGAGCAAAACCTATTTTTGTGGACTGTGATGATACTTTGAATATGAATCCGAATTTGATTGAAGCTAAAATTACAAAACGAACTAAAGTAATTATGGCTGTCCATCTCTATGGCCGAAAGTGCGACATGAAAAAGATAATGGCTATTGCAAAAAGGCACAATCTAAAAGTTTTGGAAGATGTTTCTGAAGCACATGGTATAAAACTTTCAAATTCTGAAGTGGCGATTTATTCTCTTCAGAACTCTAAAATTATCAACAGCCAAGAAGGAGGAATTTTGGTAACAAATAACAAAAAAATTGTAGAAAAAGTAGTCCACATGAAAGGACTTTCAAATGACGGAAGATATTTTCATGATGTGATTGGTTTCAATTATCGAATGCCGAATGCGACTGCAGAATTGGCTCTAAAATCACTCCGAGAATTCCCAAAAAACAGCAAAAAGCGTATGGAAGAAGCTATTGCTCGAGATTATGACTGTGATGCCGCTTGGGTTACTGTTCTTATTTGCAGAAGTGAGAAAATTCGTGATTTATGTATCAAAGAAAATCCAAAATGCAGATGTCTTTTTAAACCTATGACAACTTTGCCTATGTATCGAGGGCAGAAGGTCGGGAAAAAAGCTTTCCACTTTTCAAAAGTAGGACTTGTAATTCCGATTGTGGTATAGTTATGGTAATAATTTAACTCTAAAACTATGATTTACACAGCAATTAGATCAGATGCTCGAAAACAAGTAAAAGCAACAGTCTCTGACTGGTCTGATGAGAATATTCTTGTTGATATAAATAATGGTGTTGATGAAGTAGTCGCTATTATTCAAGAAGCTGACGGAGATTGGGAATTTGAAGATTCAAATCAACCTCTAACGGACCAGGGGGATGGTTCCGGTGGTCTTCCAGTCGCTACTACATCTATAGTTTCAGGACAGCAAGATTACATTTTAACTACTCCGTTTTTGAAGATAGAAAAAATCTTTATTCACTCATATGACGGAGATATTACTTGGACAGAACTTAAATATAATCCTGATAAGCGAAAGTTTTTAAATATAAATTCAACACAAAATATCGGTATTCCTAGAGAGTTTACACTTATCGGAAATTCTATTCTTTTTGATTGCTTCCCTAATTTCAGTTCAACAAGTGGACTGAAAGCACTTTATACTAGAAATGCTATTCACTTCGGAGACGGAACAGGAGGAACTCTTGCTACAACTGCAGCGCCAGGGTGGAATGCACAATTTCATAAATATCTTTCTCTTTATGCACAGAGAGAGTGGCTTGAGGCTTATGAGAAAGGTAATACTCATTTGAACAAGGTCGTTGCTCGAATGATTCAGATGAAGAAAGACATTCAAAGTTTTTACAGTTCAAAGAAAAAAGGCACACATCTAAACTTTCGAAATCATCAGGGTATTGAAATTCAAGAATATAAATAAATGGCTGAAAGAATTCAAAATTTATTTTATGGCGGAATGGCGGATTCTCCTAGAGATCCATCATTATACAAATTTGATTATTCAAAGCATTTTGACATATTCTCTGATCCTAAAAGATTAATTCCTTATAAAAATGTCTATGCAAACAATGATGGTATTACGGCTGCTACTAATGAGCCTGCTAATTTTCTTACTTATAATGCCTCTAATTATCTTCTAGCTAGAAAAGGTGCTACAACAGAAGATAAAGTTAAAATTTTTGCTGATACTTTAGGAGGAGACACATGGGCTTCTCCTACAGGAGCAGTTGCAGGAACTGCATCATCTAAAAATAATGCAGTCTTTATTGAATATAAAGGTATAATTTATGGTGTTCGTGGAAGTAGATATATATGGTCCTACAACATAGCAACTGATACTTTTACTGATACTGCTTATGATACTGGATCTGCCGCTTCCAATGTTATTGTGAATGCAATTATTGGAACTGATGGATATCTTTATTTCTTTTTGGATAATAAAATTTTCTATTTTGATGGTTCTGCTTGGGCGCAGGCACTTCTTACAATTCCATCTGATGAATATATTGTAGGAGCAGCTAAATACGGAGATTATTTAGGAGTGCTTACAAATAGAAATTCAGCCTATCCTACTTATCCGGCAAAATTATATGTTTGGAATTATGCTTCCCCATTTGCTTCTGAAATCCGTGATTGTCCTGCAGGAAACTTTAATATTTTAGGTTCAGCCTCAAATTCTCTAATTGTGGTGGCTAAAGAATTGTGTCCTGAAGGATTTATTTTGAGTATACAAGAATATAATAACGGAGGTTTTAGTCCAATTTTTAATAAAATACTTCCTTCAACTGTTTCTATTGTTAGATGGAAATCTCAATCTATAAATGGAAGGATGTATTTCGCTGTTAGTGATAGTGGGACCGGAAGAAAATATCAGGGAGTTTGGATAGTTGGAAAAGTTAAAGAAGGATATCCTTTGGCCACTACTATAGCTTTTGATTATTTGGAAGATACAGGAACTCCTGCAGATATTTTAAATTTCTCGATTGATGTAAATGGACAAGTTCATATTGTTACTACTGATTTTTTAATTCATAAAATCAATAGTTTAAATGGAGTAAGCGCTTCTGTTAATCCAATTTCGATTATAGAACTTACTAAATATGTAGAATATGCAAAACTTTCTGCAGTAAAACTTTTAACTGCTTCACTTCCGTCTGCGGGAATTACTCGATTGAAATATTCAAAAGATGCAGAAACATATTGGAATCAGATTTTTAAAAGCACTACTGATAATGAGATAAATCATGAAGCTGTGAATATGCAGTCTGAAGCTTTGGTTGCAACTATGACTATTGCTTCTCCGGCTGTGGTTACCGCTACAGCACATGGTATGACAGTAAATCAGCCATTTAGATTTGCAACTACAGGAGCTTTACCGACAGGAGTTACTGCTGGAGTTATTTATTATGTTCTTTCTACAAATCTTACTGTGAACACATTTAAGTTTGCTGCTACTGCAGGAGGTTCAGCAATCAATACTTCAGGAACTCAATCAGGTAATCATACAATAATTCCTACAGATGATAACTTCCCTATTTTTAATGAAATCGCTTTAAGAGCAGAATCTTTGGGTGGGACTGAAATTACTGGAATTTCATTTAAGACTACTCCACAAGAGAGTCTATATAATTCCGCATAAAAATATATGGATAAAACGACCGAAGAAAAAATTGCACAACTTGAAAAGCAATTAAAAGAACTCAAACTAAGTTTGGGTCTTGATGATTTCTCATCCAAAATCTATCACACGAAAGATGAGTTTTGGAAGCCAACAAGTTCTATTATTTTACAGAATGGTTTTGCCCGAAGAACAAATGTAGCAACTATGACAATTGCATCTCCTGCAGTGGTAACAGCGAATGCTCATGGGATGCTTGAAAATCAAGTTTTTCAGTTCTCCACTACTGGCGCACTACCTACCGGAGTTACGGCAGGGACCAGTTACTATGTTATCGCCACCGGCCTTACAGCGAATGCTTTCCAATTTTCTGCTACAGAAGGAGGTGCTGCAGTGAACTCTTCAGGAACTCAATCGGGAGTTCATAGTATTATTTACTTCCAATTTGTTACTGCAAAAATCCAGTTTGGGGGAGAAGAGGGTTCTAGCCTTAACGGAGGAGGTATATTTGCCGTAACTCCAAACACTATTTCAGGACCATCAGGCTATTCAGAGGTAGATTGGCTCCATGCTACTGCAGAAGACGGAATTAAGATTTATGGCCAGGAAGTCGGAGGCGGAGGAAGGGTTATTGAGCTGTTTGTGGGTCTAAATTATTTCAAATTAATAGATGGGGATGGAAGTGGAAACAATATTGAAACAGATTTAAAGATTGACTTTACTCCGAATGCAGGAGATGTGTTTAAGTTCACTGCTGATGCTACAGCAGCCGGAGCATATGCAGGAAGAATTCCAATTGATATAGGAGGAGCTACGAAGTATCTCCACTATTTTGACGCATAATTATTTCATTGTGGTATAATAAAAATAATATGGAACCTACTCAAGAACAATTAAATGCAAGAATAAGAGATTCAGGAATGACTCCTTACACAGCGCCTATTCCTGTTACATCTTTGGGATCGTCTTTAAATACAAGTTCGCTTCCTACGACTCCAAATAATACGAATCTTTATAATACTGCAGTTACCGGAGCTATCGCAGGAGCTGTTACTCCTCCTTTAACTCCTCCTGTTACTGAACCCACAAAAACTCCTGAAACTCCTCCTGCAGAAACAGGGTTTATGAGTTTTCTTTCAAAGTATCTTCCTGGTGGAGTAAAAACTACTGCTCCTGTTTCTAGTGTTGATACATATAATAAGTTGGCTGAAGAACAGGGTCTTACTACAAGACAAAAAGAAGTAAATGATTTGACGGCTCAATTGAATGAAATTAATGCTGCGACCACTGCAGGACAGTTAGCTTTAGAGACTAAAGATGTTTCTACAACCCAAGGAATTGTGGATCGAAAAGCTTCTCAATTGGCCCGAGAAAACGCTATCAAAGCACTTCCAATTACTGCAGCCTTGAACGCAGCGCAAGGAAGATTAGATTCAGCTCGTTCAAATATTGCGACCATGCTTTCTCTAGTTCAAAAAGATAATGATGCTAAATACCAATACGATAAGGACCAAATAGATGTGGCCATAACTTTTGCAAATGCAGATCAGAAAGATGCCCTTCAGAAAAGGTCTGAACAATTGGCGAAAGACAAAGCGGAGGCAGACAGGCTTGCAGACCTTCGAAGGACTTATGTGGATGCCGCTATCAAAGTGGAAGATTTCAAATCTGCAGGAGCTTTGGCTTCAGCTACATCAGTGGAAGATTTACAGAGACTTGGTTCTACTATTTCAAGTAAAGTTCCTGATGTTCAAATTGTAGAAAGTGGAGGGGGAATCTATAGTGTAAATAAGAAAACTGGTTCTATAACAACTCTCAAAGCTTCTACGGATGCAGGAGGCACTCCGGCAGCTAAGGCTATTCAACAAGCTTCAGCACAGGGCAATATTGACCTCATTTCAAATCTTACAACTGACAAATATCTGACATCTGCTGTGGGTCCTAATACTTTTGCTCGAACATCATTCAGCAATATGTTCACAGGAGGCAAAACAAACTTTATAGCAGGAGTTGAACAACTTCGTTCACAGCTCACTCTTGATAGCTTGATAAATGCAAAAGCCAAAGGTGCTACATTTGGAGCTTTGTCTGAAGGAGAATTAAAAACTCTTCAAGCTTCAGCTTCTAAACTTGGAACATGGGCCATTAAAGATAAGGATGGAAATGTTACAGGCTACAACGCAAAAGAAGGAGACTTTAAAAAAGAGTTGGATAAAATTAATAATTTTGCAAAACTTGATTTCATTATAAAAGGCGGAGATCCGACTTCCGTAAATGTGGTTCTTATGCCGAATGGAAAATATGTAACCAAGAATTCGGATGGGACTGTAACTGAATTAAACTAATGAAAACTTTATCTCCACAAGAATTTCAAACTAAATATGGAACTTCTGTAGAGACTGCTATTCCGAGTAGCACTACAAAAGTGGAAACTCCTGAAGAACTAGGATTCTTTTCTCGTATAACTGAAGACTTTAAAAAGAGAGGAGAAAAGGTTCAAGAAAGTATTGATTACAATACGAAAGTTGGAGAATCTGATGCGAGTATTTTAGGAAAGGAAAAAGCTCTTGCTCAATCAGGTTTCAATATTGCAGGGCAATTTGCCGGAGGAGCTATAGATATTCTTTCTGAAGCTGTGAAATCTGTTGGAAATGGAATCAAAGCTGTAAATGACCAAACTAAAATCATTCCTGGGGTTGTATGGACCGAAGAAGCTCTTGGAAGTGCAGGAAAATATCTTCTAGATAAAGCTACAGATAATCCAAATATTCTTACTGGTCTAAATAAAATTAATAGTGGAATTGATAAATATATGGAGTGGTCCACTGCAAATCCTGAAGATGCGAAGACTATTGAAGGCGCTATAAATATTGGCTCTCTATTAGTAGGAGGAAAGGCTGAAAAACCTGCTTTAGGAGACATTACTGGTAAATTTGGTCCAATAACTAGAACTGTATCAAGTGGTGGAGAGAAAATAACTACTACTTTCAAATCAGGTATTAAAACTATTGAAGACTTTGGTTCCAAGATATCAGCTCCTGAAGTTTCTGAAGCCACAAAGGTATCTCTTAATCCTACTGAAGCTTTGAAAGGCACAGGACAGGATTTCAGCGTATCAGTTGGAGGAAAACTAAAGAAACTTTCTGAAATCACTCCTACAGAAAATATGCAAATAAAAGTTTCTACTGAAAAATCTTTGAATACATTCACAAAGCAAGCTGAAAAGTTTGCAAAAGATAGAAGTGTCGCAGGAGGAAGTCCTGTGGAAATGGTAGGACAGCGAGTTGATAAAGCACTCTCTTTTGCTGACAAGAAGCGACAAATGATAGGTCAGAAAATGGGCGATATTGAAATTAAATATGTAAATGATCCTCTTCCAGTTGGAGAAAAGACTCTTGATACATTTGCTAAAACTCTAAAAAGTATAGATAATCCGAAGTTCGGAGTTGATACGGCAAATGCTCCAATTGTTAAAAAACTTGTTGCTGACTTTGATGCTCTCGAACAAGGCGGAGCTACAATAGGAGACAGACTAGACTTTGTTCGATCTTGGGACAAATATCTTCGTGATGCAAAGGACCCATTCGGAAACTTTAAAGAAAATGCAAGTGTAAATACTCAAATTCAAAATGCTGTTCAGGTTCTCAAAGGAGAGACA
>ERZ869925.746-NODE-746-length-19692-cov-16.862963_pt1 | contig 19692 bp, 21 predicted proteins | sample MGYA00579311_ERZ869925 | MGnify/ENA primary metagenome ERZ869925 (study PRJEB32216, sample SAMN09231817) | wastewater metagenome | place: USA: Maryland | collected 2016-07-30 | study: EMG produced TPA metagenomics assembly of the PRJNA472060 data set (Reclaimed...
GGCTAATCTTTTCTCTTCATCAGTAAAATATTTTTTAGCAGTCATGATAAGCAGTTGCAAGAACATAAGCTGCTTGATTACGAAGAAGGCCATATTTCTTACAAGTCTCGATAAGTAGTCGAGTATCATCTAAATCTAAATTCATCATTAACCTCTAATACCTTCTACTACGATAAACGAATTGGCAGCGATGTTACCAGAGCTAAACTGAAAACGAAGAGCATTTCTAGCAGACGTTCCAGCATGATTTCCATTCTTTAATACTTGAGGAAACTGCGTGGTTGTCACCCAAGTAGAATTCGTCATAATTGGTGCTTCTCTTGCTTTATTAAATTCAAAAGTCTTGAGTTCGAATGTCAAATAATCGTAACCACTGTTAGCTACGGTAGTAGTATCAGTCAAAGAGAACAAAGTTTGAGAAGTTAATGTAATACCGTTTACTGTAGTTGAATTTTGATATATTCTAGAGTAGTTGTAGTTTGCAATGGGACCTTCGTTATACGTAGAACCATTGTCTGTGCTAACAGAGAAATAAAAATGTACGTTATTTGACGCAGGGTTCATATAACCCGTAATACGAATCATTCTGTAAGCAGATAGATCAGTAAATGCAGCATATTGAGTAGCACCACTGATAGCTCTAGCTTCGATTAGTTCCCAAGAACTTGGTCTAAAAATTTTCTGAGTAGAACCATTTCCTACAACAATTGCATCATCGTCCGTATCCCACTGAATATCACCTTCAGCGGTGGGAGTTGGTCCAGTACCTTGCTTTAAAGTAATTGTAGGTTGAGTAAACGTACCACCTGTAACAGTCTTATCAGTAAAGGTCAAAGCAGAAGGCAGACTTAGTGTAGGATTTCCTGATACACCAGTACCATTAGTAACCGTGATTTCGTTGGCTGTACCAGTTAAGGTTCTACCGGCAAATGTGTCATTTGCAGTCTGACAGAGGATACCGTCAGTATTAAAAGCCGCCAAGGCAGCAAGACCGGCATCGTAACCTTGAACATCAGTACCAATAACAACACCAAGATTAATCCTAGCATTGGCTGCTGTACTTGCACCTGTACCACCGTCGGCTACTGGAAGGTCAGTAATACCGTAGATAGAACCCCCAGTGATTGTAACGTTGCTCGAATCCTGAGTACTTATAGTTCCGAGACCAAGAGTAGTTCTAGCGGCGGAAGCAGACGCATCATCGATAAGTGACCGTCCGAAAGAAGTCAGATCAGTAAGAGACATCGCAGTAGTGCTCGACATATAAGGTAGTTTATCAGCCGCAAGTGTCAGTTTACCAAGGGCAGCAGTGCTATTTTTATTCTGCAGTTCAACGATCCAGTTACCTGAACCAAGAGAGCGAACTACTAGTTGCTCTCCTGCAAGAACTGTCATGTTTACCCCGTTAGGGCAAATCATTGAAGTTGCGTTATGTGTAATAGTATTACTAGCACCAGAAAAATATAGCGTTCTCTTTACACCAAGATCACCCGTTCCGAAGGAAGTAATAGTACCACCTGTACCAGTTATCTCAATGTAATCTCCGTCAGCTGCACTTAAATCGACGGTACTGCCGACAGCAATATCCGAGCCCACTACGTGTAGATTATCGTAAGCTTCGATACGAGTACCATACCCTGTACCGCCATTTGCTAGCGGCAGAATACCTGATACAGAGGCAGCAGCAGTTAAAACGAGCTTAGGACCATCGCCAGTTCCGCCGGAATGTCCGTGTCCTGTGGTCCCGTTAAATGCTGCCTGAAGCTGATTGAACTCAGCATTGAAAATAGCAGCAGTGACATTTGCGCCAGCTATGATAGTTGCAGCAGATTGTCTAGTATAACCAGCCATTATTGCCCTTCTTTCTCTTTAAATTTTATCTGGTCATTTAACACAGCCAGAATATCAGGATCGGCGAGTACTCGTTCTTTCAATATTTCAAACTGTTCATCAGCAATTTTTTTTGCGATTTCTGTTTGAACTCGTTCTTCCTCTTGACGTCGATGTTCTTCGATTTCATTTTGAATTCTCATCTCTTCTCGCCGTTGTTTCCAGATCGATAGAATTTCTGGAGTCCAGGTATCAATTGCTTTCTGCTGTATTTTTTCAACAGAGGCTGAAGATATTTCAGGGAATTGCCGCTTGATTAGGTCGCTTACTTCAATTCCATCTGTAAGATGTGAGTTATTAGCATCAATCACAGTCTGCACAGTAGTTTTAATATCATCGTGAGGTTCGATTAATATCAGATGTGTGAAATTCTTACGATAACCGCCTTCCCAAGGACATTCGATACACAACAGGCGAATAATTAATGAACCATCCATTTTAACTTCTATGTCCTCAGACATTAATGTGATATTAAACATAAATTCCTTCCTAAACTTTAAAACTACCTGATATACGCACTGTATGAGAAGTTCCTGTTGTCATATTCGAGGCGGCAAAAGCAGCAAGTGCTGCACCACTACCTATAGCACCAAGTGTGACTGTCGAACTCGAAATTACCCCATAAACTTGTGTTCGTGTTGCGGGCCAAACCCAGTTAGCGTTCATAGTTCCGACCGCCAGTACGTTATTTGAACCTGCTGAATAAGGACTTCCTGTAAGATTGAGAATACCTGATCCAGTTCCAATAGTTGGTGTTGCATTAAGATCATAGGAAATAAAAACCGCGTCTCCTATTTTTGTACCAACACCATTTCGGGTAGTATAAGCCCATGATGATGTCCCAGGAGTAGCAAAAGCTGCTGTGATAGTAAAAGTAAATTCAGTATAGTCATCTAATGTGTTAGCATTAGCGGAAGCATTTTGTGTAGCAGGAAATTTAATCTGGCCTGCTGAAGCTCCTGAAATATCTACAAGAGCTTGTGCTGTCAAAGTTCCTGTCACAGTAGGAGTCACAAGAGTGACAGCATCGGGAATTGTAAGCGTAGGGTCACCAGAAACTCCATCACCATTAGTGACCGTAATCTTATTTGCAGTTCCTGTTATCGTTCGAACAGACCAAGTACTAGTGCCAGTTCTTGCCGCCATACCATTAGAAGATAATCCTTCTAGGGCAGACAAGTCATTAGCAAGAGCAAAAGTTGGATCGCCCGCTATTCCTGCCGGATTTGTAATTGTAATACCAGCGGCAGGGGCTTGAAGAGTTCTCTGGGCCCATGTGTCTGTCGTAGTTCTTACTGCGATACCAGTAGATGACAATCCTTCTAAAGCCGAGAGATCATTGGCCAAAGCAAAAATAGGGTTGCCAGAAACACCGTCGTTATTCGTAATCGTAAGTCCGGCAGCTGGTTGAGTTAAACTTCTTACAGTCCAAGTATCAGCTGCTGTTCTAGTAGCTAATCCGGTACTAGCAAGGGCTTCTAATCCAGCAAGATCGTTGGCAAGGACAAACGTAGGATTTCCTGCGACACCAGCCGGATTTGTAATCGTGAATCCTGCGGCTGGTGCTGTGAGTGTCCTAACCGCCCATGTGTTAGCTGCAGTCCTCGTCGCTATACCCGTACCAGCTAAGGCTGAAATAGCATCAAGATCAGCATCCCAAGCTTGAACATCAACTCCGATTTCGAGTCCTAATGCTTTCCTAGCTCCAGGAGCTGTCGTCTGCCCTGTCCCGCCTCGTTGAATTGTAACCGCTTGCATTATTCCCTACCTTTCGGTGACATTTCGACTACCATTCCTTGAATCGTATATGGATCGTAAGTCCCGCTTGAGTAAATTGTGAACTGGACGGAATAACCACTTCCTTGAATGTTGACAGGAAAGATCGGCTGAGTTGTACTTACGAAAATAACTCCGGGGTCATCGAATAAGACACCACTATCGAAAGTGACAACACCGCCATCCGAAGATGCAGAATATCCGTTAGGATTAAGAACCGTAGTTCTGTCCCAGTCATAACCGGCTGAGATATTCAAAGTAAGAGAACCCTCAGCCCGAACAAAGATGTTCAAAGTTCTAAAGAGTTTTCTTATCTCAGTATCACCAAAGTCTAGGTACGGAGTCGTATAAATTGCTGTGATTTCAGCAGTAGCAAAAGAACTTCCAGTCTCTTGTTCGTAAACTATTCCAGCATAATTACCATGAAATACTCTTTCTAATCCGTCTTCATCGTAACCAGACCAAGAAGTATTAGAATGAATTCCCAAGAGTTCGCCGAATTCCCAACCACCATTACCAGAAAAACTATTATACGCCCCGATGATTCCGTATGCGTCTGCCTGAGCGATAGTTGAATCTGAGATAAAGTAACGGAATTGAGACTTCGATCTAATCGTCGTTACGTTTAATTCTGATAGATCGTAATTAGTTATGATGTTTTTGATTGTATTCTGGATAGTCGGAGAGATAAGAGAAAGTTGAACATCCCCGATATTTGAAGTACCAGCTACAGGTCGAATACCGTCAGGACTTAAAAAGATTAGATTTCCGCCGATTTCAGCGACTGAATCTCTCGCAATACAACCGATGTTATTAGTTACGTCTTGGAGGACAAAACCTGCAGCTTCATCTGGAAGTGCTTTTCTAATAGCAGAAATACCGAATATATAATTTTCATCTCGGAAAGGTTTCATTTGAACAATAGGAAATCCGAGGGGTAATTGTCCTGCACCAGCAGCAGCTGTCCAAGTGAAAGGGTCGTCAGGAGCGCTATAAATAGCGACAGCAGGTGCAGCTGGATCACCACCAAAGAATAACGTCTTCTTAAAGTAAGTTACGACAGAAGGATTGTTTACTCCTGTTAGCTGATCTCCACCAGGAGAACCTGATCCACCAAGGTTAGCAGCAACTAATTGATACCAAGAAGTTCCATCGTAAATAAGAGGTTTGTTAATTCCATCTACGAAAACTATTTTATTTCCAGTTTCATCAGTAAACGATTCTGAGCGAACTCGTTTGACATTAGTCGCTACTTGTGTAGTACCCGTGTTAATACTAGTCCAACCAACTCCGGGATTTAATTTGTAAAACTTATAGTTCGAAGTTCCGTTCTTTTTGCGACAAGCGAGAAGTTCAAACGTTCCTGCAGGAGTCACAAATCCAAAAATACCAAGAACTGGTCCTGTACCTACGTCAGTTCCGTTAGTAACTTCATGGGCCACAGAATCAGCGTAATCGTAGCCATTAATTCTTCGATAACCCCCTGAGACTGACCACTCGTAGTTTACTAACCTCGTAGCTGCACCGGGAGAAGTTTCGGAAAGAGCTAAAAAGTTCTGGCTCGTATTGAGACCACCTTGACAGATAATTCTTTGTGATTGAATGCGATCAGGCATTATATCTCCTTAACTATAAGTAAACATCCGTCTATTGCCACGAGGTGGTTTAGTAATTCTGTGATCCCATACATAATGATCTTTAGGAACAAGAATTTCAGTCATGTAATCAAGGCCCTTATTAAAGGCAGACATTGCAGAAGCGGCTCGTTCGTCATTATCCAAAAAGAGATAAATTAGATTCATCGCACCGTCGGTAATCACATGATCATATTCCGTCGGTATAGTACAAGTATCGGAATAGGCCGACAAAGTAATCGTTTTAATCCAGTAAGCATATTTTATAGTATAAGCTACGTCTGGACTAGGGGTTACACCAAAACCACCAGAAGTAGTCTCGAAGACATATCGTGGTGCTCTTAGCCCGTCTGCACTAGAGTCCAAATCTGCTGGACGGCCATACCGATACCATTCTTCTCTGTTGACAAACTGAAGCCTAGTAGTCTTTATGTTTAAAACATCGCTTGCTTGAATATAAAAACTATCCCATTCAGCTTTACGTAAATCAGTAGGCCAAGAATATTCTTCCTGACCTACTGTTAAAACTTGTGTGCCTACTGCGGCGTTAAATGGCCATTCGAATTTCTGTGAGTTAATATTCCTTACAGTATCTAGAACAGCATCTTTAGCTGCAGCTTGAATTCCACGCACTCCGCTAAAATCTGACGACTCGATCTCAACTTCGTTAAGTCGTCTTAGAACTCTGTTAGTTAAGTCAAGATAAGTCGATCCCATTTATATTCCTTATTAGCTAAATGCAGGAACAGTGGCAGAGTTTACCCAGCCATTTACGATCCAGTTAGTACCATCACATACGAAATACAATTCCGTACCAGCAGCTGGAGTGACTACAGTGAGAGTCAGATGCGAAGAACCGTTCGGGTATACGCCAGAATGTACTTCGTCAGCACCAGCACCAGCGTCGTTATCTACAAATTCTACACCACCAAGGAAGTAGGCACTTGCAGGGGCGACGAATATCCAATTCTGAACATCGGCTGCGACAGCTTTACCAATGAACCTGTACTCAAGTCCGGCGGCAACAGCCGGGAGATTGACGGTCGTGTCAGCTGTAAAGTTTGGCAGAATATGCATCTTACCACTATTAGCAGCTAGAACGGTATACGGGGTTGCATCAGTAACGCTGACAATACGAGAAGCTGCAGCACAACGAGCGTTAATTTCTGCAGCAGTTGCTGTAACAGCAGTACCTGCGCCAGAACCAAGCTTGAGGCCACTGTCAGCGATTACAAGAGTATCTAAGTTTTTGTTGGAGCCAACTACCAGAGCTTTAGAAGCTGTAGTTGTACCGCCAGAAACACCAGCGAGTTTATTAATCTCAGCTGCAGTCGCGGTCATAGTATCGAGAGTATCAAGAACAGTAAGTTCAGTCGGATCACGACCAGTGCCTACTGCAAGTTTGATACGCTCAGCGAGTGTATAATCCATTATATGATCCTTATGTAAATTCGGTTATATTTGCTGCGCCGTTAGTTCCACTTGAAATACCAGTGATAGCACCGGTAAATCCAAAGGGAACTTCATAGTAGGCATTACTAGCTAGTCGGACTGTATGAGTAACAGTAGTATCAGCAGTTCCACCTCCAAGAAGAAGATAAAGGACATCCGTACTTGTGTTCTGGATGCTTGCTCCTCTCCGAAGAAGATTAGCTGCTAGTATCGCTTTCGAACTTGCGGTCGAAGCTACTGAAGTTACAGTAGCATTAGCACAAGTTCTTAAAGTAACTTCAGACATATTTTTCTCCTAATAAAAGGGGTGGAGCTTGAATCAGAGGCCCCACCCGTGTCAAAAATTAAGAGCCTAGCGCAGCGATACCGCCGGGGGTATTTACTTTGGTCATATCGCAAAGTAGAGCCTTGAGGCGAATCTTGCCACCAGTTACAGTGCCGGTGAAAGCATTGAAAACGATATCGACAGTATCTGCAGTAGCAACTACAGTCATAAGAGTTGCAGTCGGAGCTACAGGAACAGTCCAATCGAGGACTGTCGCATCGTCGTAGTTCATTGCCGAACTGTAAGCATTAGAACCGACCTTGACAGTGATAGTCACGTCAGTGCTAGTGCCAGTCATAGCAGTTTCTTTCTGAGCGTAAGCAGCTAGGACAACGGAGTTAGCTGGAATCTTAAGCGCCTCGACTACTTCAGAAGCTGCGATAGCAGAACCTTTTACAGTCTGAACGTTACCACCTGTACCAAGATCGACCAGGACTTCAGCCCAGTACATACCTTTAGTATTGAGACGGCTCTCGTGTGTGGTACCGCCTGTAGAAGGAGTAATAGTAGTTGTAGCCATGTATTAAATCTCCCTAATTAGGCGTTGATGTTGTAGACGGCGCGGACAAGACCTTCAGGACGAAGAATCTTACGGCCGAAGAGGTTCATACCACGGCAGACATCTGCGAACGAGAACGGATCACGATATGTCTCAGTCTTATCGATCTGTTGTGCCGTAGCGACAGCAGAGTCATGACCAGCGACGATCACACCGTAATGTGAAGACGAACCGTTGTTATCAGCAGTACCGGGGCCAGTACCGATTAGAGGTAGGTTGTTCGACATGTAGACACGGAAACCGCGAATCTTGCCGGGAACAATCTTACCGTTAGTTAGGCCACCACCAGCATTCTGGTTCTCCATGTAGTCGTTGCTGACTAGCTTGGAGTTTTCATCCATAAGGATTTCAGCGAATACCGGATCAATTACAACCCAACGACCTTCCTTATCGACGTTATTAACATCGAGAAGACGGTTAAAGCGGTTCAGAATTGCAAGGGGAGTGGCATCAAATGTGCCAGCGACGCCGACTGCAATTGAGTCTGAGCTTGAACCACCAGATACGAAGCTGTTACGTGCGAGCTTATTGCCGGAGAGTAGTTCATCTGAACCAGCGCTTGTCTGTGCCTTAGTGCCGGGATAAGTAGTACGAGCACCCCAAGTGCCTGCTGAACGATCATACTCGTAACCAGCAAGATAACCAAGGACGTTCATGTCATAGTCATCAGCCATTTTATAGGCTGCACGATTAGTTGCTAGGTCCATCCAGTTGTGATGAGCCTGCTGAACTTCAATGTCATCCAGTTTGAATGCAAAGTAGTTGGCCTGATCAATCACAAGCGAAAAGTCAGTATCTTCGAGGTCCTGAGGTTGAATCTGAGTACCGCGCTGATATGCGTTGATCGTGATTTCTGGTTCCTTCATGATACGAACAGTATCACCGAAGTTAGCGATTTCACCGAAATAGTCGCTGTTAGTAATCAATTATGTTATCGTAGAATTTTTAATTTCTACTTCTGCAAGTTTTAATTTCCTGCAGTTCGGACTATGTCATCACCAGTTAGACTGGGTTCTGCGCTCTTGCCGAAATAAAATGATGGGAGTTTATATTGCATTGAAGGAATTACGTGATCTTTTATCAATTCTTCGAATTTCTTTGACTCTTCTACACTCATGTCTAGATACCAAAGAGCAGGACGCTTATGGAATTTCTTTTTCCAAGTTATATTCCAAACTTCAGAAAAATATTTAATAATAGCGTCAGCTTCTTGTTCTGAACAATACGTAGAGAGATGACAACTAATCGATGTCACGTTTCCATTTTTATCTTTACGTTTCTTTCCGCAACCATCGTCCATATACCATATTGCCAGACCTTGAGGTGTTAATCTATTCAAAATCTTACGAGTGTATTCTTTTTTACCGTCGTTGGAATATAACCATCGATGGAGTAAACGAAAATATTTATGGGCTTTATTTATACGAAAAGATTTACTTGCTCTGTAACCTGTTGTCGGTTTAAACTCTGAGATTTTTATCTCATAACCCCCAATGATTTTTTGGAGTAGGTTCCGTTTAAACTTTAAATATTCTATTTGTGATTCTGAATGAATGATCTGCAAACAGGCTGTATAGATTTTTTGCTCATTATTTCGACGAAGACTGATAGAGCCATCACCTAAACTTAAAGCGAGTAGTAAAGATTTTTCTTCTTTGTTCAATATAAATTCCTTTGCTGTAATCAGCTTCTAAATTTTATTTCAGTAGTCTCTGAGCCTTCTCTGAAAAGAGCTTGGCTGCAAGTTGCCATTTCAGGTTTTCTTGCAATTCACAGAATTTTAAGAGGACTATTACTTAATCCTCTACGATTGCCTTCTTACGGAAAGCCAGCTGGGCCTTCTTCGAGAAGATAGTCGGGGAAAAGTTGCCATTAGGTAGGTTGGCGTAGTTAGCTGCTCTGTTAAAAGCCATTTTAAATTTCCTTCTATTAGTTTATTGTTAAATATATCAACAACATTCTAACGTCAGGGCTATTATCAATTAGGTGTTCGGCTGTTAGCTAGACAGGCGAAGGCTAATGTAAATAGGTATCTACGTATTAAATATTATCGTGCTGCACCAGAGATATCATATACGAAGTTTCCAGATGCTATCGCTTCATCAATTTCTTTAGCGTACTTTGCGTACTCGCGAGAGTTCATCTTGTCTACTTCTGATTCTAGCCACTTTTTAGGACCAGAACCTAGATCAGGTGCTGAATTGCTCCGCATCGATTGGGCCGCGGCATCGCGGGTTTCAATCTCACGCTTAGGAGCATCTTTTACTTTCCGTTGCTTTTCTAGATCAGCTTTATACAGGTCTACTGCACGAGCAGCTAGATAAGCATCAGTTTCATTTACATAAAGAGCATCTTCAATCCACTTAGGTTGATGCTCAATCCACTCATGAAATTCTTTCGAATCTTTAATCTTACCGAAATCGGGATGATAATCTAGAAGTTCTTGATAAGCCGTCTTACGACGCTGTTTGATTTCGACTTCTTGAAGGGCTTTGATCTTCTCTTCAATGTCAGCTTTGACAGCTTGAGATTCCTCCATTGCCATTGTTTTGAAAATAGCAGCAATATCAGGATATTCTTTTGCCCATTCAATGATTTCTTCTTTAGTCTTTGGAGGTTCGATTTTCGCTTTAGCAGCTTCGTTCACCTGTTTTCGAAGATTATCGATTTCCTGTTTAAGAGTATTTTCAACTGACTGTTGGTGTTTACGTAAATCACCATACCGTTTCTTCCAAGTCTCTTCTTCTGGCGTGGCCGCTACCGGCTCAGGTGCAGGAGGAGTTGCTTGATTTGTCAGTTCCTTGATTTCCTCTTCAAGTTCCTTATCTTTCTCACGATTACGATATTTATTAGTTGATTCGATCAAAATATATTTCCTTACTTGGGGCCGCCGGTAGGGCTTTTAAGCCGGTGTTGGGTGCCAATAGGTTAAACGCTTCGGTCTTTCTCTTTGTCAGATTTACTTGACTTGTCTTTACTCTTGTCAGGTGATCCAAGACCAGAACCACCAAATCTACCTCCACCTTCAGATGGAGAATCTAGTCCTTTGTTTTGTCCAGAGTAACTCTTACCATCGTAAGAACGATTACCATGACCAAATCCTGAACCACGACCTATACCAGATGTTTCAATCGGAGAGTCATAACTTTCAGGAGTATACCCAGCATAAGCTGAAGCTGGTCTATCAGGAAAACGATCTAGTCCTGTATATTCCGACCCAGTGTCTTTTTTCTTATCGTCGAATAAAGAATCAAAGAACGAAGTCGCGTGATCGAAAATACTAGAGAATATTCCTGTATCTTTTGCTGCAGGATTGGGTTCTTCTTTCATTCCGCCCGCTAGATTAGCTCTAGTGACCGCTTCTGCCGGAGTTAAATTTGTTCTATTATCAGGTGTCATTGCTTCGAAACCAACAGAATAATTCTGGTCTCCGATTTTAACATCAGCCACTTGACCTTGGCGATCTTTCATCATTCCTTTTACAGAATCAATCGTATCAAGATCGTCTAGCCCCATCATTCCACGGGCTTTATTTGTAGCGGCGACGTTCGATGCATTAACCATCGTGTTACCCATCTTAGCAGCCATTCCGATGGGACCGGGAAGTAAAGAAGTATATCCCGTCCAATCGGGTTTGTTTATATACCCAAAATTATCGAGGACTCCCCTCTTTTCACCTTGGTTGAAATCAGGCATTTTATCTGCGTGTTGATCAATCTCATTATGGATAATCGATTGGGCAGTTCCTTTAGGTTTTTCTTTTACATCGGTCTGAAGTGGGTTTAATCCGAGCTGATTTAGAGATTGAGTATAACCATCAGTATAACCAGAACCATCTACTTGCATTCCAGTCTGAGGGTCAATGTAGACTACCTGCATGACTCCATCAGGTCCGGGAACCATCTTTTGAATAACGGGTTTGTTTATCAAGCTGTCATCCTTCCGCCATTCTTATGGTCTGTCTTATCCTTGTCGAGAGAACGATCTTTTTCTTTGTCAGACCCAGTATTTTTAGAGCCTAATCCAAAGCCAGTATCTCGTCCTGTACGTTCTGAAGGTGAATCTAACCCACCATATCCAGAATAACCGAGACCGGAGCCTCCAAATCTTCCACCTCTTTCCGAAGGTGAATCAGATGATCCTGTCCTACCAGAATAACCGAAACTATCTCTGTGTCCTGATCCGCGACCTATTCCTGAAGTTTCCGACGGAGTGTCCATAAGAGAACCTCTACCTGTATAATAACCTTCGGCATGTGGATCACGAGTCAATTGACCGTCAACATAACTTCCGATATGACGACCCAGAGAATCTTTTACGTCTACTGGCGTTCTCGGACTCTCAAAACTACTAATCGCATCTAGCATCCTGTCGAATTCGGTTTCAGACATATCTTTAAGTTTAGTAGTCACTGGTAGACCAGTTTCTTTTACGATATGGTTAACATAAGCCTGCGTTGGATTATCTTTTGGTGGGGCATAGCGATGCATAGCGTCATATACTGTCATAGGACTATAGACAGAACCAGATAAAAGTGATGCTTTTGTCTTCGCGCCTTCTTCTGGTGTAGCATAGACACTATAACTGTAATTTTTATTTGGTGAATTAACACCGATAGCACTATCCCAATTATTAGCTGTTATGTTACCCGGATTGTTGTTTCGAACTGCAGCATCTCCGTAAAGACCATATTCCTTGGCATCAGCACCGATAATACCAGTATAACCCGGTGCAGAAGCAGTTACATCTTTAAATCGACCTAAAGGGTTACTTTGTGATTGTTCGTAATTGCTAGGTGTTTCTACGGCATTATCTATCTGTTTACGAGCGAACGAAGTATCTTTCGGTTCACTCATTTGAACAGTACTGATCTGTGTAGCTTTGTCTTGAATAGGACGTGGTGTAGGTGTAGTAGGCATATACTCAGGAAGACCTAGACCATACACAGGTGCGCCAGTACGTCCTGCATTTTCGATAGCATCTTCGACACCCGGAGTCATTGTAGTACCAGTATTACCGTCACCCCATGCTGTTGTATTTCTATGAACTTTATCAAGATGCATTTCACCCGGATTCATATAACCCGGTCCGATACCTATCCCCTTAAAACCAGTAGCAGCAGCGTAAGCTCCGAAATCTTCCATTCGAGACTGTGAGACGTATTCGCCAGTCTTATTATTCTTTACATTAAAGTCACCAGCAAAACCCGTAGGATGATTGGCGTTTCCGTGTTTAGATACTCTGCCTTTCGCATCCCTCATAATTCCTTTACCAGATTGGAGGTCTACAGAATAATCTGGGCCAAAGAAGTTGTGGACTGCTGTTCCGATATCGCGCATAAAGGATTCATCAGGACGTTTATTACGCTGAACACCCGGACGGCTTAAAGCGGCATAACTAATATCAGTTGCAGTCCTAGGATCACCAATTTCTTCTGTCTTTGTGACAGGTGATACATCACCATAAGCAGGACGATCTAATCCCGGTTGTTTTGTAACATTCCCAGTCTTTGCATTGACAGAAGAAGAAATTCCACCGCCAATTCCAAGACCACCGCCAATCTGACTTGTGACGCCCATCCCGTTTTGTTGTTCTGTAGGACGAGAAGGTCTTGTTGAAGTTTCAGATTGAGTTGGTACTGATCTATCATCTTCAGGAGTCACACTTTTCGCATCATCAATAGTCTTTTGAACTTGTTGACGAGCGTAAGATTTCTCTGACAGGTCTCCTGATTTATCGTATTGCTTGTTTAGATGTTCTGATTTAACAGTATCAGACGGAGTGTTAGGGTCTTTTACATCCTTGACAGGTTCCCAGTAATTACTCGCTTGGTTGATTACTTGGTAACCTTCAAGACTAGGAAGTTCTCTTAGAGTTTCCGCATCAATATAGACAATACGAACTGTACCGTCATCAGCGCGAACTAATCTTTGGATTGCCTTTTTCATCTAGTTTCCCTAAAGCTGAAAGGACTTTTGTCCTTAAGTAAGTTAATTCGATTAGTTCTTTGATCGCACCTTGATGCTTTCGAACAGTTTCCATATCAGGGGCTGATACTAACTGTTGTTTATTCCATTCAATTCTATCGTTCAAATAAAGAGTTAATTCATCTAGAATATTCTTGTCTGCTACCAGAAAAGTCAATCTTTTCGCTAACTCTTTATCCACCCTGTTTAGCTCCTACTGGTGTGCTACCAGAAAATCCTTGATCAGTCGGTTGAGGTGTTGCACCCGGTGCTATATTTCCACCACCAGTACCAGAAGTATCTGAAGTCTGTGGGACACCGGCTGGATTACCTTGGGCTGGTTGCCCCGGAGTCATTGCTTGCTCTGGGTTGATTCCCATCAGCTGGTTCATCTGTTGCATAAGAGCAGCTTGGATCGCAGCTTCACGAGGATCGTTAACTACTTTATCAGCATCTAGTTCTAAATCTTTAGCTAGTTCTCGAAGAATGTAATCACGTTTAACCCAAGGTGCGTCCTGAGGGTTGCTTGCGATCTGAAGGAATTGAAGAAGTTTCTGAGAACGAACTTCGTTTCTCATTAAACTTTCAGTACCACGAGCTACGACTTCTACGTCACCGATGTTCTCAGGATCGAAGTTGAACTGCATGTTAAATGCAAACATACTCTTTCCGAGAGGAACCAGCATGTAATCATCGATATTTCGGACGACTGCTTTGATATTTTGAGCAGCAGCACCCATAAGCATACTCATGCCAGCTGCGGTTCTGTTGACATTCTGGATGTTCGTCTGGCCGTGTGAGTAACTAGGGATACCAGTCGCTTCGTCTGCTAGTTGTCTGGCCTTGTCGAACAAATTTATATTGCTTTGAGCTACGTCAGGGAAAGTAATCGGATGGATTGCTTGGCCCGGTTGACCACCGTTTCTGATAAAGATTTTACCAGGATATAAGTCCTTAGACTGACCTGGGACGAGCATGTTCTCGTCGATCTCTAGGATAAGATTTCCAGCTTTAGCGGCGTTATCAATCGCCATACGCCAGAAACCATTCATCGCCCTCTGAGTATCTTCCATATTCTCTGCTACACCGATACCAAAGAATGAATAAGGATTCATCTCATACGGGCAGACATGATATGGAATACGAGCAGGAGTGAATTGGTTCATTACTAGTCGAAGGACATGACCATTACAAATCCAAGCATTGATCTGAACTTGGTTTCCCTTCTTGAATTCAACGGGAATTTCAAGTCCGGCTTGTTCTGCATGCTCTGCATCGACCATACCCCAGAACTCTAGGACTTCAAAACGATCAATCATGTTGACGTTCTTATAGTCGTCTAGGGTATTTTCCCAATAATGACGGACATAATTCGGGCCAGCAGCAATAGCGGCTTCGATTGAATCTTTACGGAAACCCGGACGTTTGTTCAGATTTCTAAGATCAGTCCGTGACATCCTCCGACGCTGAGTAAACTTTTCTGCTTCCGGCATATTCCGGGCGTCTGCATCAGGATATGCATCCCAGATGCTCATGAACTCTACATCAGCAGTCTTCTTTGATATCGGATCATACTTACCGTCTGAAGTCCAGCGTGGATATTCCTTGTTTAAAAGGAAAGGACCACGAAGGATACCAGTACCAAAAAGACACATTTCGAATACAGCAGCGCGAATAGCCTTGTCGGCTGAGCATTCCAGAAGCTGATCATGGATCAATTTCTCCATATTGTATGCAGCTATCTTAGCAGGTTCCCATGTGAAACTCGTAGGAGTAAGACCGGGGCCTTCTTTTACTTTGTCCTTAATCGGATCAAGCTTTTCTTTCAAAGGTCCTACGGTAGTCATAATGTCTTGTCTTACGATAGTAGCTGAGCCCGGAGTTTCCGGTTCTTTAGGATCGTAATGGACAGACTCTGCTACACCGAGAGGGACAGGAGAAGCTTCAACACCGATAGGGAATTTGTTGGCTGCAAAGAGGACATCTAGGATTTGTGCGTGAGCAGCGTTGACTTTAGTTTTAGTGATCTTAATGAAGTCTTGAGAAATTTCTGTATCTGTAAATTGGACATCAGGTCCGTAGATACCACGATAGTTCGCATAAGCCTGAAGCCAGCGCTCTTCGTCCCAACGACGCTTATCTTTTGATCGTTGGTACTCATGCATAATATAGGAAACTAACTCACTATATTTAGTAGTCTCTTCTGCTGCATCACCATCGAGGACAGAAACAATATTATCAGAACTGACTTGGCTGTCTGGTGTCAGATGATTTAATGCGCTCGGAGTGTCTCCGTCTAAAATTCCCATTTATTATCCTTTAATAACCAAATTTAGAATCACTTGGACGATAATGACGACCTTCACGAGCAGCAATATCGAAGATTGAAAAAGCTCTAGGACGACTTTGAATACCATAACGAATTGAATCGTAAGCGTGATCTGATGCGTACTTTATATCGATATCATCAGCAACATCTTTTGAAAGAGGAATTACAGGAAGATCAGCGATGATCTGTCTACAGGTATCAAAGAATATAATACCGGGTTTTCCTGTCGTCGGATTTACTCGTAGGAGTTCATGTAACCTAGTGAACCCAGCTTCGCGTGACCCTTTAGCTCTGTCGGCTGGTTTAAATCTGCAACCAGTTCTAAGAATTTCTTCAGCTACAGACGGACCAGAAGTACCTCTCATCGCCCATGTAGAGCCGTCGAGAACACCGTAATCTACTCGTTCATCTTGTTCTGCTTCTAGGATTAACTGTCCTAATTCCGTCCCTGTCTTCTTTGTTACGTACTTCTCTCTGTATACATATAAAGTCCCATCAGGGTCTATCGCGTACCAGTGAACAGCAGAATAAGAAGCATAACCGTAGTCACATGATCTAAATCTGCGCCAGTTGTCTGGGATAGGAAAGGGTTTGCAAGTATGTGTATCGTACCTGAATTCAGGGAATGCAGCACCTTCAGCAATAGTCCAGTCACCATGTAGAAGTTGACGTTGTAGCCCTTCAGATTGTGATAGGAGGTTCGCTTCGTATAACCCATCGTTATACAGATAAGGATTATCTGATAGTTTGGCTGGAATGAAGCGACGCTTGAATAGCGGTTGACCTGCTTTCGCGTGAGTCTTCGGGTACTGGAGGACTTCACCTGTATCGATATCTGTTGCCCAGAATGCAGTATTCCAAGGGGCAGGGTCGATAAACATTCGTTTGACCCATCCGTGACCCGGACCTCCGGGGTTTGTCGTAGCCCGCATGATAAGAGGAAGTTCAGGATCAGCAGTTCTAAGACGTGTTCTTAGATAGTTCCATGCGAAAGGTGTAGCGTACTGAGTCAGCTCGTCTACTCCAATCCAAGTAAATGCCTGACCATGATATCGCATAACATCTTCATCGCGTTCACAGTAGGTTAACCACAGACGGGCACCTGAAGGAAATGTCCAGAGGGCTTTCTTTTCAGACCATACCGCATCCTTACCGTATCGAGCTTTCGTGAAATGTCGTTTGTAAATATCTTGAGTATTCCAGATAATTTCACGGAGTTCATCAGTAGTTCTACGAAGGAGAAGCCCGTTAAAGTTTGGATTCTCTACATACCGTAGCGGATCAATAATCATTGCATAAGATTTACCACCACCAGCTGCTCCACCATATAGGACTTCCATTTCAGAAGCTGCTAGGAACTGTGTTTGTGGTCCCGGATTTGGAGTGAAGATTGGTTTATCTTCTTCGGGGATTTTTTCTTCTGGGATGATTACTGTGTCTTGTACAGAAGGGAGAACAGGAATAGAAGGAAGAGGAGCTTTTTCTAATTCGGCGGCTTCTAGTTCTAAGCGCTTCCGTTCGATCTTCTTTTCGAAGGCAGTAATTCTACGCTTGGTGACAGCGATTTCTCGCTTCTTTTTTAACTCCGCCCGTTTCTCCCAAGACATATGTTTGGGCTTCTTTGGTGCATGAGACCTTTTTATGTAATTAGGCCGGACTTTAGCCCGAATATTTCTAAGACCTTGGTGTGACACACGATCATTCTCAGGTACTTGTGCATTATAAAAATCTGCAGCTTCCCGTAGAGAAATACCGTTATCTAGTTGATCTAAAGCTTCCTCAAGGATTTTGAGGACTGCCGGATTTGGTTGCCAGATAAATTTGTCTGATCTATTATGATATCCAATAGGTTTAACTTTAGAGAATTTCGGGAGCCATTCGTCCTTCAGATTCAAGTTGTCGTTCAAGTTTTAATTTCTCTCTTTTAGTGGTCCAGTGATCTGGAGGTGTCGGAGGTTTGCAAGGTGGTAGTCCGTACGGGACTGACCAGAAGAAGACACTAGGATTCTGACTTTTCATCTGAAGATTCCTTTGCAGGAAGGATGATGAGACCACCTTTCGGAACTTTGAGTTCTACTTCTGTGTTTTCTTTTGAAGTGATACCTACTCGGTTTAGAATACTTTCAGCAGCTTTAATTTTGATTGAAGCTCCGGCTTGAGAAGGATTCTTTAGGACATGTCTGATTCCATGCGAAGCAGCTGCAGCATTGTAAGCCAGGTAATCTTTACTTTTCTCGATAATAGCATCCCGAAGTCCGGGCATGATTTCAGGCAGAGAAGAATTATCAGAATAACCTGCTAGACGCTTCGCGACGTGGAGATCACCTTCTGCCTCTTCAAAAAGGACATCCAGGAACTTCTGTTGCTTTTCAGTTAGGACTTTTTCTGTCATTATTTACCTTTTAGATTACTTGCGGCGATCCACTTTCCCGGAGTTACTTGGATACGTTGTGGTTTAGCTGTATCTTGAAGATGAGCCAGACGGCGAGCTGCAGGTTCTCTGTAATAGTTGAACGCTGCGTTCTGTTCGTCTGTAGCCATGTCCTGTTCATCTGCAATACGCTTCTTAGAACGAAGATTACCAGAAAAATAACCTTTTATAACTTGTTCTGATAGAGCTTCTTCTTTTTGATCTCTAAGATAGGAAGGATTAGAACCAGAATAAGAATCATCCATCTTATCTAAATTCTTCTTGATAAGAGGACCAAGGCCTGCCTTCTTTGCTCTTGAGACATGCCGACGGCGTTGGGCTTCGTCTGATTTAGGATCGAGGGATGCAATTCGACGAGCTTCGTCCGCGTCTTTCTTCTTTTGACTCTTCTTTATACTGTCTTCAAAAGCTCCCATTACTTCTTGCCGCTCTTCTTTCCAGTCTTTTTAAAAGATTCTTTCTTCTGGCATGGAGCTTGTTCTATGTCACCAGACTTATTACCCATTGGACTTCCTTTCTTTTTTAAAGATATTGAATACTTTGAATATTTTTACGTAAGAGTTGACAGATAAAACTTCCTGAAATTATGTATAGGCTGTATAGCCATCCCTTATACCCCTCGTTGTCCCCTCCCCGGTCCCCTTCGCTTTCACTATAAGTATATAACTGATAGTTAAATGCAACCAGTTAGTATTTCTTGGAGTATTTCAAGGGGAGTTACTTTGCCTAACCTTTAGCTATTCTTTTCAGTGTAAACTCTATTCATTCAATTCTATCATCTAACCCTATATGTTCTTTTCATCTGCTAGAAAGTATCGCGGGTCTCAAGTAACTCTAAAGTCTGCTAGCGCAAGACGCGGGTTACTTTAGTTTCTTTTATTTAACTAATAGGATAATTATACTGTTAACTAATAATCCTGTCAAGTACTCTTTAGTGACTTATATCAATTTATTCTTCAAATGTACTTTCGCTATACTTACTGCGGGCGATTTATATTTAAAACTACTTAAAATTACTTCCGCGTTACTTCCGAGTTACTTCCTGGGTTTAAGTAATTTTAAGTAATAAAATCCGTTTCGGAATAGAAATGAATTATCTTGGAATAAAATTCTATCCCTTAAAACGCTCTAGGAAGCTCACATAAGCGCGGTAGCGTTCAAAGGTAATCAGACAGCGGAAATTCGCTAGACCGCATTTCTAGGGCATTTCTGGGCGTTTTACACTTTGGTTAATTAACCTGGTAAGAAGCTTTCCGACCGTGCTCCTAATTTTCCCGTGTCAATCCCATTTCAGGACAAATCGCAATTCTGACACAATTCCATTGCAGGC
>ERZ869925.748-NODE-748-length-19633-cov-7.266473_pt1 | contig 19633 bp, 22 predicted proteins | sample MGYA00579311_ERZ869925 | MGnify/ENA primary metagenome ERZ869925 (study PRJEB32216, sample SAMN09231817) | wastewater metagenome | place: USA: Maryland | collected 2016-07-30 | study: EMG produced TPA metagenomics assembly of the PRJNA472060 data set (Reclaimed...
TCTTCGTCTTCTCGTAGTCCTCTGCGTCTTGAACGTCAGTTACCGGAGTAGCAAGTCCCATAGCACCGCCAATGCCAGCACCTTGCCTTGCACGCTCAAACGCAGTTACAACTGGAGCGGCCTTAGTGACTGCTGCAACAGGCAACGCCGATACGCCGACGTTCCCGGCCATCCTGAATGCGTCGAAGCCTTCACGTCCTACAGCCTCACGTCCTGCCTGATACTCGGCTTCTTTACCTGCGATAGCGCGATTGACAGGCTCACCAAAGCCAAGCTTGTTCGCAACGAATTGCGCGATACCTACAGACGGATCAGCAGCACCCATAGTCAGACCGCGAAGCTTAGATTCTTCCTCTGGCGTAATCAGTTCTCCGCGCATCCCGCGCTTGTATATGTCCGCAACGAACCCGATAGGCGAACGATCAACCGCCTTGAAAACTCGGTCGGCAATGAAGTTTTGTTCCGGCTCGGCAGGCGCGGCCATAGGCTCATCAACGGCTGGCGCTGATTGCCAACCGCCACCAGAATCAAGGGCCGGTGCGTCCTGCCATCCCATTACGGTTTTCTCCTTCTCACTCCATCCGGGCCGGTGAATACGGTTCCGCTAGGAAGCCTTGCGTAATCGTCATCGCTTCTGATCGTAACTTGTGCGCCTCCTATTTTTCCTGAACTGGTTCGCTTTCCTGTTTCCATCTTCGGAATAGACAGCACTTTAAGCGCGGAATCCATTTCCGGCGTCCAAGCACTTCCTGCGCGAACCTTCGCAGCTTCAATCAATCCCTGCATCCGCTCATTCTTCGCATTGACGGCTTCCGGGCTATCGGTAAAGTTTGGTTGATACGATGCGCGTTGTTGCGCCAATTGCTCTTTGTTGTACGCCGCGCCAGTCGCAAGGAAAAGCAGCGAATCGATAATGTCTGCCTGAGACTGATTGACGATCTGCCTGTTTGACGAACGCGACAGGTTCTTCAACCCTTCTTGAGCGGTATCCCAAAGCGGCACTACTCCAGCCGCCGCCTCGACTACTCCGGGAGCGAGAGAACCCTTATCCTTCGCTGCTACATCCTGCACCATTTTTGCGGATTGCAGGATGCGACCCACGTTGTATGAAGTCTTGCGCTCATCCTCTGTTGGCGCTTTCTTGAACCCGCCAACAGGCACGGCCTGTCCTGACGGATTAGCTTGCGACGGTGGATAAACCCATTGGCCTTCGTGGAAAACAGGCTTAACATCACCGCCTTTAGCTTCACGTTGCGCCTTCTCCATCGCTGCAACCTTGGTCTGATAATCAATCCGCTTCAACTCAGCAGGATTCAAATACGCTGGCGTCTCGATCTCGCGTACCAGCTTGGTGGACTGCCGCCCGAATCCATCCATTGACGGGTATTCCCTGATTACCTCGATAGTGCCGTCTTTAAGTTGTTTTCTGGATAACTCTCGCGGTCCTTCTACGTGAGGATCATAGGTAGTACGAGAGCCATCAGGTCTGATTCCGCTCCCGCCCGGAGTCGCATAGTTCAAGTCGATAACATTCCCCGAACTTGATCTTATAGTATTCATGGCTTGCGGTTGCGCCAATGCAGATAGCGTGTTCCCGCGCACCATTGGCGCTTGCGGTAGCGGCATGGCTTGTTGCTGCGCCATCTGCTGCATGATCGTCGCGTTCTCCGGGTCTTGCGTCTGCTGCAAGTCAGCCATCAGCGCGGCTTGATCCTGCGGCGACAAGGCGAGATCGGATAGGCGGCGGCTAGGCTGCTGCGGCGGATAGTATTGCGCCATCCAGTTGGAAAACTGGTCTTCTGTGGGGTTGATTATTGGCATGGTTGCTCCTTACCATCCAGACCGCATTTGCTGTTGTCCAGTTAAACTATTTGTATACATCCCTTGCCTCGTGATCGGGTCATATGAATTTTGGTTCATTGTCCACATTCCACCCGGATTGGCGAGATTTGCCGTTGGGTCATATGTTTGAGCCGATGCGCCACCGCCAGATGACCGTCCGAAGCCGTACTGTGTTGGTTTTTGTTGATTGTCTAGAATGTTCTTCATGAGTAATGCCCTCAACTGATTCTGCCCCTGCAACTCAGTCCCGTACAGGTTCGCATCCGCTCCATACTTGCTGATATCGCCTGCTCTGGTGGTATTCACAAGATTTGACATCCGATCAAACTCCGCACCGTATTGCTGTGAGGCAAGCCCTTGCCCGAACTTGGTAAGCTCAGATAGGCGGTTGCCGCTCTTGAGCAATCCTTTTGCGGCAAGGTTTCGGTTGACTGCTTCGTTGCCCTGATTGAATGCGAACTTGTACGCACCCGTATTCGCAATTGAGTCAGGGTTATCGAGTAGGGCATTTAGCCGAGTGCGGTATGCGCCCGCCGTATCTGCATATACTGGCTTTCCTACTCCACCACCAGAACCGCTACCAATGCCGAAGGCCTGCGCCCAATAGGATGGGTCTGTCATGCGCTGCTGATTGGCCCATTCGATATCTCTTCGCTGGGATTCCCTGTTTGCCGCTTGATTGATTGTTTGGTTGGCCTGATTCCACACAGGATCGCCCATCGTAGAATAGGCATAAGTCTGCGGTTGCCACGAATTCACGAAATTGTCGACCAAGTTGTTGTAAGCCATAATCAACCTCCTTCCACTTCCAAAGCCTCCATGCGGAAGTTTGCATCCTTCACATGGAGAATTTCAAATGCGCGGCGAGAGAAATTCCCTAACCTGCGCGTCCTGCTTCGTTCTAAATCCAAGTCAATAGTCCTGAACTTTGAATAGCTTACATAGTCGTCGTCCGTCCATCTAAGCATAGCATAAGAGGCGATCTTGTCACCTATTAACTCCGCTGATCCGATGGTCTTGAACTTGGCTGTTTTGTCGTCAATTTTGGGCGTCCTGACTCTTGCCGCAGTCGCCCCGATCTCGTCCGCATACACGTCCTGATCGAACTCGTACAGCGCTCCGCTGGTGGCGTCCTGCATCCATTGCCGCCCACCGCAGGCCGTAGAGGCGATGACGGGAAAGTACGTCTCCGTGTATAGCTGCGCCGTCCCGGAGCCGCTGAAGGCCGTTCCTGTGGCTTGGATGTTGTATCCGTCTGTTGAGACGTTCGTCACCACATGCCAGCCGTTGAAGTCGGCATTGGTGGAAGCTACCTTGATGATGTCGCCGTCTGAATAGCCGTGAGCGGTAGAGGTTACGGCACCGTCTGCGGTAATAGCCGTTATCGTCGTTGTCCCACCGCTAACCGCAAGGTAGGTGAAGAACGACCATAGGCTAGTCGAGAAGTCATAGACAAGCGTAAAGCCAGAGGTTCCTAGCGTGATCCCATATAGGACGTGCGCCCCTACCTTGGCAGACCATGAATAGACCGTAGCGAGGTCGTCAGAATCGAGAATCTTGTCAATCTGCGGCGTGCTGATCTTCTCAGGTTGTGAGCCGTTTAAACGATAGACGCCCCTGCCGAATCCGTCTTTCGTCTGCCCGAGCCAAACCAGCGTTCCAGCCATTTCCTTGACTGAATTCTCATGGGCGCATCCGACTTGGAAAGCCATGTTTGCAACTGGCGACAGGACAGAACCGGAAGCGTTCGCGGCGTCGTAGAAGAACTCTGTAGCACGCTCCTTGAGTGCCACAATGTACTCCTGATACTTGGCGAGGAAAACGCCTTGATCCGGGTCATTTTGAGATTGAATGAAGTCCAGCGCGGCCCATGTTGCCGGGTCTTCGATGACGGACTGCATGATCTCACCGGCCTGCGTCATCACGAAAATCCGCCCGTCAAGGTACGCGCAGCCGCGAACCGTGTTCGCAGGGTAATCAGCGTCAGTAACTTGCGTCACCGTGTAGCGGTTCGCGGCAGTCTCGGAGTAGGTCGATGCAGTATCACCATCCTCCAGCATGGCCCATGCCGCATATACCTCGTCGCCGCTGGTGGTGATCTTCACCCCTGCCGTAACGGTGCCGGAGGCTTGCAGGGTGGTGTCGAAACGCGCCCATGACCCAGTTGTGGTTTCGACAGAGTAAGTCGCCCCGTCCACTGTGATGGAAATATTCCCCGTTCCGGTTTTGCGCTTCAGGTAGATAGAAAACGTCCGGTTAAGGTCGTCGGTTAGCGCGACGGACTGCAACAGCGTGGCGTTAGCGCCCGTGGCTGTCAGCGTGAAAGCGTCCGTGCCGGAACTTGGATCGGTTTGCCCGCTGGTGAGCGTCATGCTGGTCGCCGTCCATGCCGCATTGCTTAACAGTTGCGAGTACAAAAGCTGGTTAGGGCTTAGTACCATGTAATAAGCAGCGGTCTTAGTTTTTAGAAATAGAGTGCTCATGGTATAAAGGCAAAATCCACAGGGTTGTCTTCAATTGCTGATATATTTGTTATACCAAATCCAACACCAGTTAGAACTTGGGCATTGTTGGTAGCCTCATTCCTGAATGTCACAAAATCATTCTGATATGGTACTGCCCCAGTATACAAATCGTATTCTTGAGTTAAATACCCACCTGAATCAGGGAACCATGTTTGGCCTCCATTGAAAGAAAAATACCTAGCATGAAATTCACCAGTCCCCCATGCGTGACCAAAAGCACATAATTTATTTACGTTTATATTGTAAGATACCCCATAAGAATAAAAATCATATTCAAATGGATGGTATATTTTCCAATTTAATCCATTATCACTTCTTGCTACAGTGTTACCTACTACAACAACGAAATAATTTCTAGCCGTTGTCACGCATAACTTCCCCGCTCCCCCTGCCGTACTTGTATCGAATATCGCAACAGGTGCGCTCCAATTCACAAGGTTTGTTGATGTTCTTGCGTATAGAAAATTATTTGACGTAACCCTATAAAACATGCAATAAACAGAACCATTCCATTGCAAGTCAAAGAAAGCAGTCGGATCAATATAACTATAAGAGTATGTTCCGTTACTCCACGTAGTTCCGTTTGTAGATGTTGCAAATGTATATCCGCTTGCTGTTGCAACAAAAACACCGTTACCGTAGCAAATAGGGCTTAATGCTGCCGTTGCTGTTAATGTCGTTGTTCCAGCAGAATTAACCGTAATAATGCCAACATTACTTTCTTCGTCTTGATATGAACAAATAGCTATAGCACCATTACCAATCATGCGGCCCAACGCATACGTATAATCAGTCAATTTCTTCGTATATGAAGAAAAATTAGTTGTGGTAAATATATTCCCCGGCTCTCCTGTTCCTGTGTAAGTCCCATCGCATAACACAAAGAAACCATTTCCAAGCTCAACACCATGAAATATAAGATATCCGGGAATCGTACTAAGAGTTTCAGATAGTTCAACAACATCACCAGTTGGAACCCCAATAGAAGAACCAAATACATTTACAAGCGTTCCATCGAAACATGTGATGCCATTACCATTTCCAGCCACGGTTGAGTGATAATTCAGACATGGCCTAACCGCAGCAATAGTCTTCCCCTGCTTTTCCTCGGTAAGCACATTGACCATGCGGGCATTTTTGTTGGATGCGCCGTCTTTTGTGCTGATGTTTCCGGCTAATGGGAGTCTCATGGGATTAGAGCGAAGTCGTACATGCCATTCACTACGGTTGAAATTGACGCTGGAGCATTCCCATGCCCTAGCGTCGTTCCGAACACACTAATTAGTGTGCCTTGAAAGCAAACAGCACCATTCCCCGCACCTGAGTTAGCCGAGATAGTATTCAGCCCCGGCCTGAGACAAGCCAGTTTCTCCGCGTCAATCTCAACCAACACGTTCGTCAGCCGCTCATCCTTGTTGCTTGAGCCGTCGCGTGAGTCGGTGTCGGTGATGAGTGGGATTCTCACGGCGTATCCGAAACGATGTTTGATCTGCGGCCACCGCCAACCAGATACGGTAAGTCAGTTACCGAAATCATCTCCCTGTTGTTCCCTCGCCGGATTGCTGCAAGCGAATCATTAGCAACTCTCGCTACCTCGTCGGATACCTTTTTCTCGTATTCCGGCGCGATGTCAATTGCGAGGTTGTATGCCAAAGCACGCTCGTATCCTGGCGGCAGTGACACCGTAGTAGAGAGCGCGGCAAAAGCCGTGAAAGGTGTCCACATGACAACATGCAGTACATTCGCGGCGCTAGGCACAGGCCACAGATTAAGTACGCCTAATGGGTAACTCGGCTCGTAATAGCCGTACTCTGGAATGTCGCTTTGAACTGACTTGCTGGCGATGGATGACCATTCGTCTGAAGTTACCAGCGTAATTGGGTAGTCCGTGTTGCTGGCTCGGATATAGGCAGACTCGATACGGTCAGGACGGGTTGTTATGTTTCCCTCAGCGCCAAGCGTGATTGTGCCGTCAGACGGCGATAGCGTGAATGTAGTATCTTGAAAAGCATAGACCGTGAGGCGATCAAGCTGCCATGACTGAAGCATGGCGTTGAGAGCGGTCAAGCCATCAGCGGATTCTGCGGATGTAGGGGATTCACCAGAACTGATTGCACCAATCAGCCGTAAAGCCCTGTCTATCAGTGTTTGGGCGGTAGCCATAGCCCATCCTAGATAAATTGCTTGTCATCCGCTTTGCGCGGGCGTCCAACACGGCTTGGTGCAGGTTGTGCTTGAATTGTAGCATCATTTCCTTCTATTGCAACAGGTTTTTCCTTTATGGGTTTCCGTGAAGGATCGCGCGGATGAATATCCAGTTTCCAGCCGTTTTTGACCATTTCCGGCACTTCGGCTTCCGTGGCTTGGTGGTATCCGTGTTCAGGATGTGACATGAATGGCATTTTTGACTCCTATTCCAAGTAGGTTGTATCCGGTCAATTCCCTGACTTCTACCGGATGAAATTCCGCTTCCAAGACTTGTTTTAGCGTTTCATGGACAAACCCCGTTTTGTGGGCCATATATGGATGTTCCTCGACAAAGGACTCCTTGCCGTAGAACATATCCAGTCCGGTGATAGGCCCCGCCTCTGATTCGTATAGAACCTCTCTGGTTGGCCTTACATTGGTTAAGTTCGGCACGATCATTACAACAATCCCATTCGGCTTGAGAACTCGTTTAAACTCCTTCACTGCCTGCTTGACTTCATGCGGGGCAAGATGCTCAAGGACATGGCACCCATAGACAGCATCGAACTCTCCAATATCACCCATATCCGTCAGGCTGGCAACGATGTCAGGATTGTGCGTCGGATCAATGTCAAGACGAACTTCCTTGTATCCTTCAAGGAAATCATGGATCGGTTGTTTTCCGCAGCCAACATGCAGGACTAGTTTCATAGATTTTCCTTATGCAGATCGCCTTGCGGTCTATGGCGAAGGTAGTTATGGAAGTTTCCGGGATAAGCTTTGGTTTCCGAGTGATGGGTGATGTTCAGGTCAGGCACCAGCCAAATCATCCCGCCGCAGTCGTTCCAGTTGCGGGAGAAAGCGTAGTCCTCCCCATACCAAATCCAATTGTGTGCGCCGTGGTTGAACAGATCAACGTGCGGGGCGTACCGCTTGCCATAAAGCAGGTTCGGATAGGCTTCCATGAACTTGTGCACCGCGCCATCAGTTACCTTAAGAAACCCTGCTGGAATCCATTGTGCGTGCAGTGCGCCGTCTGACTTCCTGCCTAGCGGGAAGCCTTCCTTGTCTGTGAAAAGTGTTCCCATGTATTCTTCTTCGTCACGCTTGAATCTGTACGTCCCTGCTACAACGTCGCCTTCCGTTTGCACCAGCTTAAGCAAGTCCTGCGGCTCGAACGAAACGTCGTGATCTAGAAAAACGATGGTATCCGCCTTTGCGTCAAGCGCCTTCCGAAGCATTACATTGCGTGCCTGACTGACATACGGGTTTCCAATTTCTGACACCATTTGATGCTCAATTCCTGCTTCGTCTAGCGCAGGCACTGCCGCTTTGATTGAGTCAAGAAGCTGCTGATACGGGCGGCGTATCGTTGGAACGCATAGCGCAAGTTTCATTTATCCTCCATGTAAAAAGGGGCGACTTGCGCCGCCCCTTCTGTTTGCTACATACCGCTATCAATCACTTCCGCTCCAGAGGCCAAGAGCCTCCAGGGTATTCATGATGTCGATAACAGCTGCCTTGAGGCCGGTAGTCACGTCAGCAGACGACGCAGTACCAACCGCAGAGGTTGCGACCGCAGCAGTGCGCTGGACAATCGGCGTGGTTCCATAGAAAGAAATCTTCTCGGTAGCCGATTTACCCATCGTCGCCCCATCGGGCGAGTTATAGGTGATTTGTTCAACGGAAGGCATAATTTTCTCCTTTCATTCCGTCAATGGTTAAGCTGCGGCTGAACCGATCATGCGGCAGGCCCATTCAGGACGGAGTGCAGCAAATCCGTACAGAATGTCGATACGCATGAGAAGTTCATCGTTACGGATGTCGGACGCGATCCAGCAGCGCAGCGATAGGCCATCTTGCACCTTGCGGCTGCACTTGTGGGCATCATCCATCAGCGGCAGATCGGCAGACACGAACTGGAACGCATCCTTGTGGTACATCAAAGGCTGCATGTAGGTCGAGCCAGTCGCGCCGAGGAAGGTGACAACCGCGCCATCTTGGGCAGTGTAAGTCCAAGTGATGTCAGCGCCAGTGGCAGTCGAGACGTTCTTCTTCGCGCCGGTCGTGTAGATGGCCGGAGTAAAGGTAAGGTCAGCCTCGTTTGTGCCGATGGTCGGAGTAGCCGACAGGACAAACTGTTTCAGATGCGGATAAGCCGCTTTCGTCTCGGGGTGGCAATCGTAGATACCGGCAATCGTGAAGACTTGTCCGACATACAGCGTAGTGCCAAGCGCGTCGACGTGCAGCGTGGTTGCGCCTTCAACAAAATTGGTTGAGGTCGATTCGTCAATGGCACCGGCAGCATCGTCGCCAGTGGTCATAGACCAAATCCGCTCGTTCTCGTAGTAGTCAGCCATCGAGGTACGGGCAACCAGACCTTCGCGGTATTGCGAAGAAATGGCATTGGACGGGTTGAAATACGCAGCCACGCCGTTGACCAGACCGCCCATCGTCACGCTGTCCATCTGAATGTACCGCTCACCTTTGGGGGCGAGGGCTTGATTCATTTTGGCACGTGCAGCGCCGGGGGCAACCAGCGAGTTGATTGCAGAGCCAGCAGTACCAGCCGTGTTTGCGGTGGCTTTGGTGGCGTAGGCAAGGAAATCGCCCTCAATACCAGAAGCCAGAACCGACATGGCGGGTTGGATATACCGCTTGCTGAAACGAGCAACATCATCCGGGCTATCAGTATCGAGGGTCAATTCAGCGGAATTGAACCGCATATCGACGTGATCCTGAGTCGCCAGAGTGATGGTTTGCGTGGCTTCGTCCTGATCCTGCACATCCATGACGCGGGAACCTTGCGTACGGGTGTATTGGTTCGGCTTGCGGACGCGCAGAGCGGAACCGATTTTCGCGCCTTTCTGAGCGAACGAATCATCGTACTGCTTATCCACAGTACCAATGAACGAAAGCTTTTCATGCGCGACGGCTTGCGCTTCACGCGCAACCATATCGATGAATTTAAGCGTATTAGACACGTTTATACTCCTATAGAGCTAATTTATGCACGCCCCTTCTTTCGCCATTCCAGATATTCTGCGTCGGACATTTTGCCAGGGTCTTTTGCTATAGACGCCTTGCCGCCGACTGGCGTAAGTGGAGCAGGTGCGGATGTTGGTTTCTTGGGAGCCTTCGCTTGGCTCTCCAATCGTTCTTCAAGACGCCCGATTGCCTTGACGGTGGCCAATGGGGACATAGATGCGATTTTCTTTGCTTCGTCGGGATTGTTGGCAAGCCAGTAAGCTACCTTCGGCCCGAGATCGCTGTCGATAATCGCGTCCCGCATGAAGTCACTCATCGGCACATCGCTCGATGAAAGAACTTCCTCGAAATCCGGCAGTTCTGCCGTAGCTTGCTCTACTCGTTGTTGCCAACCATCAACAGCTTTGTAGTGCGCTGCTGCCACACGCTCCTCTGCGGCGCGGCGTTCGCGCTCTTGCAGAGTTTCATTGATCTTCTTCGACGCAATCCATTCGGCCTTGGCCGCGACGTATTTATCGAAGTCATCAAAATTATCTATCCTCGGCTCTGAATTGTCAATAGGCCGATCTTGACGATTATTTTGCTGTAAATTCTGCTCAATCCGGTCAAGTCGCTCTTTGAGCATCTTAGCTTCTGCCTGCGCTTCGTACTTTTCGCGCACGGCACGGTCAATGCGCTTCTGTACGCCCTTGGGGATCGGGTCTTCCTTCTTCTCCTCTGGCTTCGGCGCTTCCTTGGCTTCCAGCTTTGCTTCTTCCTTCTTCTCGCCTTCCGGTGCCTCTTTCGCTACTTCAAAGATGGGATTGGTTGGGTTATACGCCTTGTCATCGGCTGCTCCTTCTTGTGCGCCGCCTTCTTCGATAACCACGTCTTGTACGATCTCAGCTTCCAGTCCCATGTTGATGTCTCCTATTGGATAACCCGCCGAATGGCCCGGCGTATGCCTTATTTATGCAGCAGCAAGCATTGCCATGCAGAACACAATGTCCTGTTCTGCCAGCATTGCGCTCTCTGCTTCCAGTGCGCGTTGCTCAATTTCATATTCAATCGCTCTCAGTTTCGCCAGCAGTAGAGCATTTTCAGCGTCAAGTGCCGCGATCTGCTCTGTGAGCAGGGCCAGATAAATGCGGTTCTGGTAATCCTGCTCTGTGCCGTTTTTCGGCACTTCCTGCCGTACTGCGGCTGCTTCCTGCTTTAGCTGCGCCTTTTCATACTCAATTTCAGCGAGACGTATCTGTTCTGCCCTTGCGTCTCGCTGAATGAGTCTCAGGAATGAATTTTCTTCACGCCCTCCTGATGGGTGTACTTCATCAGCACCAATGCCAAATACTTCTGCGGATATCCATCCTGAACCTGACAGGTTGGCATACATAGCACCCGGATTCTGTTCTACAGGCCCATGCCAATTCCCGTTCCACTTGCCCTGCCAGTTGCCTTGCCAAGCCATCAGTTAGCGTCCAAACTGTCGATTGTTCGAGTACCCCCGCTGTAGTTGCCGTCAATGCGGGTGGTTGTACCGTCTAACCCTGTATAGCGCATATCAGCGCCTTCTAGCCCTGTGGCAGCACCGGCAGCATGCGCGGCAAGTAGCCGAAGGATTTGCTCTGCGGTGAATCCAGCTTCCACTATCTGCGCCCAAACTGCATCCCTGATCCCCTCTGGCGTCAGGTCGCCATATGCAACGATGTCTGCATCTAGCTCACCTGTTCCGGTTAATGTCGATCCTGTTGCCGTGCCGTCTCCCGTTACGGAAGCCAGCAAAGCGCCTAGGCCGGTTCTTACCGCACTTGAGATAGTCCCGCTACCCGTCAGCGAAGCAACGGCGGACAGGAAGGCTTTTATATCAGCGTTTGTTACCGTGCCTGATCCGGTAATCGCGGCTATCAGTTGAACGATCAAACCACCAAAGGCGGTCAGGTCGCCCGAGCCGGTCAGCGCAGCATCGGCCAGCTTCACAGACCAGGCGTCGGCGTCTGATATATCCCCCTCCCCCGTAAGCGTATTTCGCGCGGCCAAGGCTCCTGCTTGCTGCGGCATCATCCAGCAGTTCGGATGCCTGTTCCCAGATGGCAAGCTTACAAGTTCAGAGGTAATCCCTTCGCCTGCGGTAATGTTCCGCATCGCCGCCGTGCGTGAATAGTTGCCATTTAGCGCAGACGGATAGGCATTGTTTGACACAGTAGCACCATAGGTCTGAAATGCTCCTAGCGTGTCCCTGAATCCGTTGGCGAGAATGGCCATTTAGCCGCCGTAGCCGTAGTCGAAATCCACATTGATAGTGCCAGCGGAAGTCGTCGCACCCGTCTGGAACAGCAGGAACGAAATATTTGCGCCGTCAGGAATCTTCCGCATTGACGGCAATGCATTCACAAAATCGACCTTGTTGTATAGGCCGGTTGCAGGAACCGGGATTGTCCAAAGCGGCTTGCACAGCCCGATGATGACAGTTCCAGAAGCGTGAGCGGTTCCAGACCACACCAATGAAACGATGTCAGATACGCCCGTATCGCCAACGGCAAGCGGCAGGAACGGGTTGTATTTATTCGCCGCCGCGCCGGTATTCAGCAACGCGCCAACAGGGAGCGAGGCGGTCGAGGTAAATGTAGTCGTGGCACCAGATGCGCCACCCGTGTCTAAGTAGTTGACGATGCAAGTCGGGGCGTTAGCGCCAAGCGTTGTATCGGCGGCAACGAACATTCTCAGCCCCTGACCGTTGGGGTATCTATCTCCGGTTCCCGCACCGGAACCGATAGCCGTCATGGTTACGGTCTTTGTGCCTGTAGTTGATACGTTCGTTCCAGATAGAGGAACGTATCCAACTAGGTCGATTGCCATGATGTACCACGGCGCACCGGCAGCAGCGACACACGCAGCGCCAGCAGACAGGAAATGCTTCGTCGCTGGCGATACGTCGCCGCCTGTGTATATCGTGCCCTCGCTCCAGGTGTCGTTGGTTGGGACGTAAGTCAGGTCAGTCCCGGCGTATGTAGCCGCCGCCGGATAGCCCGCATGGCCGTTGAGCAAAGTCCATGTTCCGGCAACCTGGGCGGCGGAAAGCGTTTTGGTCGTGACGACCGTATCCCCCTTTCCATTCACTGTTAGCTGTGTAATCAAATCGTCTTGGCTAGTCCAGCCCATGTCGTTCTCCTTTTAGTTCCAGACCACTTCAAGCGTTCCCGCTAGAATGGATGAAGCAAGCGAACCAGCATAACCGGAAGCGAACATTCCGATAACAGCCCCGTCTTGTATCCGGGGCGCTCCGGCTTGATGGATGATTGATGCAAGCTCAGTACATGCCCCGTAGCTCTCAAGGTTGCCTGTCGTTGTCCTGCGGCATTCTTGAGAGACAACCGTTTTTATTAGCGGCTTGACGATTACCAGCGCCATCAAGCCGCCACCGGCATCGGTGAATGTGACGGACTCGATTGACCTTACCGCCGTATCACCGGCTTGTAGGTAGCAGAATGGATTGTACGATGCTCCTGTACCGGATGCAGCAACCACTTGCCCGCCGCCAGCAACCGCAAACGTGTAGTTGTTTTGGGATACGCGGCCAGCGGTTCCGTCCTGATTCGTATAGTTGAACGTGAATTGCCCAATGGTAGAGGCGGCGGATTGCCCAACCGCTACCACTTGCCCACCTGTCGTTGCATAGCGCGGCAGCGTTACGGTGTTGTCGAGGAACTGTTCTTCACCGATTGCATCCGTGTCAATGAACGGGTAGTACAGAAGGTAGTCGCATACCGCAACCTTCTGTCTGCCATTCGTGGTTCCTGTTGCGCTCGACGCGGCAGACATTAGCATCACGTTCTTTAGATGCTTTGTCGCCGGAGACACATTCCCGCCCGTGTAGATTCCTTTGTCTGCTTCGATGACTGCTGCTGTCAATGGGGTTGAAGCATAGAAGTTTGCAGGAGGCGATCCGGCGAAGTACGTCATGTCTACCCATGCGCTTGTCGTGGTAGCAGCAGACGCAACCGCCTTCCTGAATCCGCTAACCCATACTTGGCCAGATTCGTCAGCAGCGGCAAATTCAGAGACGGACGAGAAGCCCATTACACGCACCTACCTGTGATTGCAGCAGCCATCTGATACCCGGCTTGCTTGATCTTGTTCGGCAGACTCAAGCCTCCTTTGCCTGCAAGAATCGACCGGCGCGGAGCCATGATCTGCCCAGTATGCTCACACTTGCGCTTGACGATAGGCTCCGCGCCTTCGACGGGAGTTACCTTCACTTCGAGCAGGCATTCGGCGCAGTAGTACAGCGGCGGGCCGACTTTCTCCCACAGTTTCTTTTCTAGTTCTGAACGTGCGTCCATCATGACTCCGTAATCGTCAGTGCGCCAGCGGCGAATTGAGGCGTGATTCCGCTTGACACAGCCAGCGAACTATTCAGCGCCCCGTAGTGCCACACAGTACCGGCTCCGCTAATAGCAGTTCCTGTAGCAACGTGCGTCAGGGTTGCACCAGTTACACCGCATTGCGGAAATGAGATCGTCGCGCTGTTGGCGGTTGCACCACTGGCAGCGGCATCCCATCCGGTAGAACGGGCGACGGCTTGACGGGCATAGTCCGTGTATGCAGTCTCGTTTTCAGTCTGCGTATTGGTCGCCGCAGTCAGGTTCGCCGTGTGCAGCGAGACATAGACGTTAGTGAATGGGCCGGTTCCGGCGTTATCCGCGACGTTCGCCCAAGCCGTAGCGCGATACATAAGATTGACGATTGAATTACAGGTAGGTGTAGATTTAGGCATGGTTTTTCCTTTCTATTGCACTTGGCCGGTATAAACAGCCCCGCTAGGGGATTGAATCTGCATCGTCTTCGGGCGCATCATTGCTTCTGCTACTTGAGCAATCGCCTGCATGGTCTGATCGTGCGATGCCTGAATCATGGCGATCATTTCAGAATTCATTGCAGCGTTTGCGTCTGGTTGCTGATCGGCTTCCATGTCCTGATCCGGTGCCGGAGCTTGAGCAGCTTGGAAAGCCGATACCAACTCCTTAACGTGGAATTCATGCTGCGAGAGAAGCATTTGAACTTTCTCGATGCCATTTTCCATCTCCACTTTCATGCGCTCTGTTTCTGCCTCGTATTCCTTGATACTGGCTTCACGTTCCTTGATGGCGTTCTCAGTTTCCTTGGATTTGGATTGCACCTTCAGCGCGGCCAGTTCTTCCTGTCCTTTTTGCGTTTCTTCAATGATCTGCTGAATCTGCATGTCCTTCTCTTGCATGGCCTGCTTGAATCCATCCACCATAGCCTGCATTTCAGGCGGCATACCACCCTGCTTTTTGGCCTGTTCCGCTTCCTGAATCTGCGGCGGAAGCATGATCTTCAGGCGTTCGCTTATTTCTTCTGCACCCGGCCAGTCCATGTTCTTGACGAACACATCGCCAATCACGCTCATCAAGTCAGGGTGAGCCTGAATCAGTTGCATCATGGACTCAGCGGCTTCCATACGCAGCGTGTTGTAGCTTGGGCCGGTTGTGATGGTCACGTCGTAAGTTCCGACGCCGAGGTTGTAGATGTTGCTCGTTCCATTCTTCTGGCTTGCAGTCGGAATGCTTGGGTCAATCTGCACCTGATCCGGCGTACCGTCATAGCCGAGGATGCGGACAACTCGGTACGTGTCGTAAATCTTCGGGATCAAATCAACAAGAATCCTTCCACAATGGCGGATGGCGCGGTTGAGATTGTCGTGATAGTGGAACGTCCCAGTGTCGCCTTCTTTCTGTCGCGCCAGAATCGCTTTTCCGCTTCTCTCGTTGCTAGGAGCGCCAAGCGATGCGCGATACATGCCGACAGACGCCTCGATGTCATGCTCTGAGATTTGCATGTCCTGCGCGAAGCCGGAAGGAATGTCCGCTGCCGGTTGGCGCTGCGGTGCGCCAACGATCTTTCCGGCAACGCTGATCGGAGTGTAGCGCAACACTGAATGGTTTTTGACGTTGGCGGTTTCCCATTCCTCTGAATAGTTTTCCACTTGTCCTTCAGCCGCAACCCACGGCGCTTTCGGGGATAGCGCGACCCGCTCCGCAAATGCGCTGCGGGAATAGTTGTAAAGCCGTTGCGCGTCCTTCGCCTGACGAATGATGCCGAAGTGTGTTGCCTTGCCTTCGATGTCGAGCTCGTTGCCATACACAACGAGGATAGGAATGTACTTGCCGATCCACTTCTCCGGTTCTTCCAGATATTCCTTGCCTGAGACAAGCGCGTGCCATACTGTATGCTTCGGGATTTTGCGAGAAGCGACTACGCGATCCTCAAGAGACAGTCCTGCATCTTTTAGTTCATTGAATTCTTCTTCTTCAACAACCGTACCGTCTTGAAGCTGATACAGCGTGCGTTCCGTTTCTTCGACGTACCAGTACCGCGCAAGGCGTACTTTGTCGCCTTCGTACCAGTCGCTTGTCTCACTGTCGACCTTGAAGTCTTCAGGTATCTTTCCGGGATACTTTGCCTTGAAGTCATCCTTCTTCATTTCTTCGACTTCAAAGGCGTACTTCATGTCCGAACCGTCTGCCTCTTTTGCATCTGGATCGATGTAAATGGAAAGCGGGTTTCTCACCCGCTTGATGCACAATTCCTGATCGAAGCCGTCGTCCTTTGCGTACTCGTTGATGACCTTGAAGTATCCGTATCCGCAAGTCGCCGCGTTGTCTATGGCGGTGTCATAAGCCATATCCGCGCCGCTGCGATCCTCGATATGCTTGATGATGCCTTGGAATACTTCTGATGTCTGAATGTCAGAGCCTGAATCTACCGGCCTGACTTTGATTGATGGGCGGTTCTGTCTGCCATCATTGACGATCTGCCTGACGTACTGGTTGAGTTTGTCGACTACAAGGCATGGGCGCTTATCAGTTTCTCTCTGTGTAACGTATGCAGTCGGCCACTGATCCCCGGCGCGAAACTTGATGTCATCAAGTGCCGCGTCGTAATCATCCTGCCAATACTCCTGCGCTTCCTTGAATCGGTCGCGGCAAAGCTTCAGCGGATCGTTTTTAGGCACATCTTCCTGCGGCTCATCCAAGACAACATTCTTTTTCTTTGCCATGACCGCCGCCTATCGTTGCTGGTAACGCATGGGTTGCTGTTGATCCTGCATCTGCATGGCCTTCCACTGCTCGAATTCCATTGGCTGTTCGCCCATCTGCTGTGATTCGCGCAGATAAAGCTGATACGGACTGTCGGCAAGAATGTTGCCAGCCTGTTGCGCCATCCCGCCACCCGTCAGGTCTTGCGGGCGACCACGGAATCGGTCTAGCAAACTAGAAAGAAAATCCATGATGGTTCCATTTCTCGGCTATTGCTTCAGCCGTTTCGAGGTTTGTTACGACCGCGCCAGGCTTGGATTTGAACCGAAGACAGTTGAATCCTGCCCTGTTCATTACTCCAGCCCATCCGGATTTCTCGGAAAGCAATTCAGCCCTGTACGGAGGGTTTGCGAAATATTCCGCCGGAATTGCATCATCGATGGTATTCATTTTTTCGGTGGTTTCGGTTTTTTGCCTTTGCAGCCCATGTCAACCTCCTAGATCATCCATCCACCGTCGATACGCCCGCCAAACCATTCATTCCTTCTATCAAAAGCGGAGCTACGTTGAATCTTCTCTCTAGATAAGTCAGCTTTATAACCTACCTTATGGGCAAACGTCAATGCCAGCGCATCGGCCATGTCCGGAGACGCAACCCCACGTTTTTTCATGCTTTCTTTCGGCTCAAGCTTGATCTGTCCTTTTGGCGTTATCTCGTATTCAGGGGCGATAAGCTCACCCTCCAACTGTTCATTTTTCGACAGGCACCCCGTTTTCAGCCATTCCCGCAGCAACCCCCACATTTCCACCCGCTTGTTGAGGTATTTGTCCGCCGCATCGGCGCTAGACCCTGCCTGAACCTCGATTACCTTGTATCCAAGCTGCCGCAGCCGATCAATGACGCCACCGCCGACACCGGCACCGTCGATGAATACTGCGTCAGGGTTCTCGCACTCGATGGCGTTTGCCACATGAACCGCCAGAGTGCTTGTATCGACCCCTTTGTACGTTTTTGGATTCTTTGTCCGCGCATCCCTGCCGCGCCGATAGGCTATAACGCTCTCGTCGTCCCCAAACCGCGCCACATCCACTCCCATCAGCAGCGGCGCTTCCTTGTCCTCAACCAACTCCCTGTCCTGTGCCATTCGAACCAGATCAAGCGGAATGAACTGATTCGTGCCAACCCTCGGGAACTGCCCATATACCTCTACCCGCGCCTCGTCCGAGTCGTCCCCGTACTGGTCGATGATTTTCTGGTAAATCTGCTTGTCCGTCCCCTCGACAGTCCGTGAGTCGATCTGCTCCGTCCGCCAAAACCGACGATTCTTGCCGAAGCAGTCGAAAAACGCCCCGCTCACGCTGCGCGGGTTTGAAAACGCCAGCCAGTAGCGATCTACTATCGGCTCCGTAAAGTACCCTTCCGCCACCGTCCAGATCGGCGTAACAATGCCGCTTGCCTCATCGAACACCAGCAGCATCCCAAGCGGGTTGTGCGCCCCGGCATACGCATCAGGGTTTTCCTCGCTCCAGAGCTTCGCCTCTGCGTAGTAATATTTCGTACCCCTTTTAAGCTGGTTCTGCACCAACTCGTCAAACCACTTGGCAGGTTTCAACGCCGTAGCCGAGATATCGAACCAATGCTTGTTTATCAGCATGGCGTGCCACTTGCCCAACTCACCCCATGTCACCGTCCGCAACTGCGTCTCAGTATTTGCCGATACGATGCACGTCCCGCCAATCCGCGTACTCATGAACCAGTAGATGATCCACGCAATCAGCGCCGATTTCCCGATCCCGCGCCCTGACGCTATAGCCTTCCGAAATACCTCCAGCTTGTCCTCGGCCCCAACGTAGTCATGCGCCTGCATGGCCGCAATAAACTCCCGCAGCGCCGCCAACACCCTCCGCTGCCAGGCCCTCGGCCCCGTATGTCTTTCCAGCGGCGTCCCCCTTTTCCCCCACGGAAACGCATACATCACAAACGCCTCAGGGTCATCTGCAATATCAGGCCGCAATATCCGCGCAACCAACTCCTGTTCAGCGTTTGCCTTACCCTTACTCAAACTACCTCCCCAGTCTCATTATCCACCACCACATTCCGCAACCTGTTCCGCCGCTCTTCCGCTTCCAACAACGCACCCGCCAAATCCACCTGATACCTCACATCCATCTGTACCTTGCTCGACTCTCCATACCTGTCTCTGTCCCACTTACTTGCAAGCCATTTACGGGACTCAACCTGTAACTTTGACGACTGCGTGTTTTCGTCAGTAGCAGAATCAGATATCCGAAGTACCTCATGCGCCACCCTGTCAGCCCTTGCCTTAAGCGAATTCTCATAGTCCTGCATCCGCCCACTATCACTCAACCACCGCCACAGCACACTATACGGTATCTCAAGACTCCTGCTTATGTCCGTCAAGTCCTCATCCTCAGTCACCCGCCCACAGACCATCTCCAGCAGACCGTCAGAACCAATCTCAGCAACCAAGCCGTCAAGACGTGTCCAGCCAATGCGTGTCAGTTTGCCCATAAACGCAGAATAGCAGAGAATAAAAAAAATAAAAGTGTAGGGATTATACCTATACTACCCCACCCCCTCTGGCCCACATACCCACCCCCACCCCCCAGTAAGCACTCACTAACTGTCAGAATTCCGTCAGTTTGAGAGTGTGCTTAGTTGACATAACACCGATTACACGCGTAGTGCAGTGCAACAACTATATACATCAATGACTTACGCGCATCATACTGTGAGAATCGTTCGCATTCAGCCCATAAGCAGGCCGGCAATGAGAATGAATGCTATCCACGCCAGTATATTAGCCTGCGCTTATGATACCTGGTGGCAACCTGCAACGCCTGCCGATGCCCAGAACAGCATCGATGCGGCAGGATAGGGGCAGTAGGGGCAACGCGAATACAAACAGGCTCAGGACAGGGTCAGATCAATCAGAGGGGCACTAGAGGGTCAAAGGGTCAGTACGGGGGCTGAAAATGAGAAATCGGCAACGCGGGCACGCATACGGAGCGACTTTGCAAAACTGGCTTGCT
>ERZ869925.749-NODE-749-length-19616-cov-5.917898_pt1 | contig 19616 bp, 29 predicted proteins | sample MGYA00579311_ERZ869925 | MGnify/ENA primary metagenome ERZ869925 (study PRJEB32216, sample SAMN09231817) | wastewater metagenome | place: USA: Maryland | collected 2016-07-30 | study: EMG produced TPA metagenomics assembly of the PRJNA472060 data set (Reclaimed...
TGATGAACAAGCTTTCTATGACCAATATATAGCGTTTTTACAATCTCGTAATGAGGTGGGCTAATGGCTTTATCTATAGTTCCTAAAAATACCCTTCCTGCTGGTGGAGATATACAAATTGGATTTGGTGGACACATAGCTATTATAGCCTATTATGGTAGAGCAGGTGCTTCAAGTCCAGAAAAACAAAATTGGAATGTTGATGTAGCAGAATGGTATTTGCAACAAGAATTTATAGACGCCGTTAATGCTTATTCGGGTTCTTATGGAAGTCGGTCACGACGCATTGTATGTTGTGATTGGAAAGCAAAAATTAAAATCTTTTATGACAGCACTATACTTCCTGAAGAATATTTTACTATTCCATTAAAGATAGGAGATGCTATAGGAATTCGTTTATATAAAGGTTGGGGTTCATTATATGAAGGTTATACCGCTGTTACTAATAAAACATTTTTCCCTTATTATTCTTCTCCATCTTGTATAGTATCAGAAATAACTACTTTAAATAATAGTGAAGGTGATGGTATAATTGAACAATTTGTAACCGTTAAAGCCAACTCACTTATATTTGATGTTAATACACTTTTAGATGAAGCAGATTATGAATCTTATATAGGTAATATAGAATATAGAATTCCAAGTAGTATAAATTCATTATGAAAATAGTAGACTTGAATGATGTAAGTCGGGCATATTATATTAAAAAGATAATAAACTTTATTCTGCGTAAGACAAAACCATTAGAGAAATTTATTAAAAGTTTGCCTCAAATGAGTGAGCTAGAAAGAGCTGCTGCCATTGGAGCCTTTATTCAAAGTGGTAGAGATGTTAAGATTGATGAGTATGATTTTTATAAAGCTACTAATAGTGTATATGGAGTAAGATTATTAGTCTATCTATTGTGCCCAGATATGTCACCAAAAGATATAACAAAAGATAATTATCGAGATATATTACAAAAACTTATAGACCCAAACAAATCCATAATTAAAGAAATTATTGAACAGAGAAGAAAGTTGAAACAAAATGGTAGCACCAGCTTTATTACTTAGCGTTTTGCCTTTATTAAAATCAGCAGGAGCAGCTTCGATTACACAAACTGCTGCCGATGTTACTAAACAAGTATTTGAACCAGATAAAATAACAAGAACAACAGAAGACAAACCCGGAAAAATACAAACCGATGATGATGTAGTTGTTGATAGTCTTAAAAAGTCAACCAGTTATCTTGCTCAAATGTATGATAAGGGTATAACCACAACACAAACTCCAAATCCTGCTGGGAGTAAATTCTAATGTCATTAAGTCCAAAACCTACATTAATAGAATTGGTGAACAGAGAAGTATTTAAAGATAATAGTGGTACTGTTATAGAAAATACTTTTTATGTAGAACCATATGAAAGCGCAGAACATGTATTATATAATTTATTAGGTGGTACACATTTACAAGCAAGAATATATCCAGCAAGAGATAGTAAAATATTACATTGTTTTTGTTATCAAGCAAATATACTTCCTTTAAATAAAGAACAATTTTCTTATTGTAAAACATTAAATATACAAAACAATACAGTTAAAGAGGCATTAGAAACTGATTTTGAGTATATAGAAAATGTATCTCAAAAAATAGTATCAGACGAAAATAAAAACTATACTGCTGGTTGTTTTATAGTTGCTAAATATAAAAATGTAATAAGTGGAAATGGTTTTGAAATTGATTTACAACAAGATATACCGTCTGACCTATTTGATTATATTGATATTAAAAGAGAACAAAGAGAATTAATACATCCTATACCTTTTGGATTAAGATTAAAAACAATTCAACGAGGATATTATATGCCAAAAACAGGAGTTGCTCCTGTTATTAAAGAAAATTATACTCATTTAACAGTAAGGCGTTTATATGTACCTATTATAACCAATGATAATTTAGATTTTTTAAATGGTATGATAAATTGTGTTAATCAAAGTTCATTTGATTTTATGTATCCTGGTAATAGAGTTCAAACATGTACTTTAAAATTTGTTGGATATGAAGAAGAAAGATGTGTTGCCCTACATGTAACAGAAGAAGGCTTGAAAGGTACTGAAACATATGCTAATTACACTTTAAAATTTGACATTCGTACTTTAAAACAAGTAGGTACTGTACATGGTGCTGATGGTACTTTAATAGATGGTGAGGCTGATGTAAATTGGCAAATGCAGTTAGCTTGGCCAGGTAGGGCATTGGTTTTGGGTGCTGAGTTAATGGGTGTTGGAAAACACATGCAACTTGGATGGTACTGGACTGGATATACTTCAAGTTTTTTACCAGGTATAATACAGGGTGGTGTTGAAACCTTACGACATCCATATGTAACACGAACACCTGCCGATTTCCAAAAATTATTTACTATAAAAGGTTAATATGAATATTGAATATGCTCAAATAGATATGATGAATGATTGGCAAGGCTTTTGGGCAAAATTAATTGCTCAGGATAAAGTTCATCCAGAAAGATATGCCTTTATTGAACAAGACTATGGACCTGCGAATGAAGAATTTGATATAGATTTTTTTGATGTAGAATTAGGAGATGGTGAACGTAGTATTTATGATAATAATGATATATTATATTTATGGGCACGAGAAGTAAATAACAATCCTAATGTACCACTATTTACTTTACCTGCTTTAGGTGCCGGTGGTTTAAGTGCTGCTACTCCTGAAATAAAGAAGTCACCAACTATAGTATGGATAAATGTGACTGAACAGGGTGAATATACATTTTTTTATGGCAGTGAGATAATTAAACCATTTAGAGTTACTCACGACCTTGTTCCAAGGCAGAACATTGACGCCAGTGGAGATACACCCGTTGACCATCCATATTTAAAGGGTGCTTTTTTAGACACCAACCAAAATGCCGTATTTGAAGACACAAATCACACCAGATTTTATCCTGTAAAAACACTAGGTAATGTTGAGAACCTTTCCTACTCGGTTCAGGAAGGTATTTGTTTTGGTGGAGGTCCAACCTCGTTTGGTAATGCTAATCATGGTTGGGCAAAATGGAATAGTAGTTATATTGCTTACGACCCAACTGGAAATACAACTGGATGCTATGAAATTATATGTACTGATGCTAGTATGCTAGCACGAGCACATTTAATTAGTGGGGCTATTGAACAGGGTCAAGAAAAACCAGTAGCATTACAATTGCCAACTAAAAATGGTTGGGAAAATACGAGTTATAATGTCTATTTATATAATGCGTCAGAAAAAGATTTAACATCCGGCAATTACTATAGCATACACTATGACCGTGTCAACAATTTGTGGTTACCTATTAATAGCGATTCGGTGGATAGTGGCATTTTAAGACTATCATTCAATGATGCTTGTCCAACTGGCTCCAATAATATATGGGCTGGCGATGATGGTGACTTCACTACCACTGACCTTGTGGTTGGACCTTGTCTTGAATTATTAAGGCGAACTGGTGAGGCTCCAGCAGTAAGCGGTATAGCTACGATTGGTGTTAAATTTCCAGTCAATATGGATACTACTACCAAATATACTCGCGCCGGCCTTACATTTGTGGACGGTGTTTTTACAGAGAATACAGTTCAGGCTGGTGGGGGCGGTGTTGAAGAAGGTTGTTTAAACAGTCTTATTGTTGATTTAGAAGACCAATCTGGTGGAATTAGTTCTGAATTAGGTGGCGGCCCCTCATATATAATGACTGTAGTTGTATCCACAACCCCATCATATCGTAATATTACCTTTAATAGCCGCGGTATTATTACTGCTGTATCAAACGAGTTTTAATTGGCTTGACAGGGTGTGCTAGCACACTATAATATTAATGTATAAGTCTTCGTTTTTCCCCTACATTTCGGTGTAGGGGATTTTTCTATGAATATAAAGGTGTATGATGAAAGATGAAACAGAGATAGAAATGATTCGTGACGAGATGGTTAAGAATGACCCATTTACTGTCATAGGTGCCAGACTACGCCTACGAGAGTTAGAGGTTCGTGCCGATATACTAGCACATCCATCCAAGTATATGAATAGGGTAGAGCCAGTTCCTTTGGAAGGTGAGGATGTTGTACAGTTAAAAAGAAAGTATAGGGGTCGTGGGGGCAGACCACAAACTCAATATTATGTCAATGATGAATGGATTTCGGTTCCAAACATAGTTAAAAAGTATAAGATTTCCGATAGTCTTTTCTATAAACTTTTGGGTGAAGATAAAACACCAACAGAAGCGGTTAATTTTAAAAAATTAAGTGAACAAAACAATGTGTCTCCGCCTATAATATAGTATAAGGTAATGTGGTAGGACACATAACTCAAATAACATTAAGCGTGCCAGAGGTTTTTATAAGTGTCCTATCTTAATTCCTGCTCTGGTGCGCTTATTTTATTTAATGGAGATTATACAAATGAAAGAGTTACATTTAAAAAAGGGTACGGCACTTATTAGTGATAGAGATTGGTGCAGGGTAAAAAACTATAACTGGTGTATAAATGGCGGCGGGTATGTAATTGGGCGAGTTGATGGAAAACGGGTTTATCTTCACAGATTTATTATGTCTGCTCCATCTTCTTTAAAAGTAGACCATAAGAATTGCGTGCGAACTGATAATAGACGATGTAATCTTCGCTTTGCTACTCAACGAGAAAATTTGGAAAATTCAAGATTAAGTCAAAGAAATACAAGTGGCTATAAGGGAGTGTGTTGGAATAAAGATAGACAGAAATGGCAGGTTATGTTGACTGTTAATTATAAAAATATTTGGGGTGGATATTTTGACGATAAGATTGAGGCGGCTAAAATGTATAATAAGATGGCAAGAAAATATTGTGGGCGATTCGCAAGACTTAATGAGGTAAAAATATGAAAGTATGCTCGTTATTTGCTGGAATAGGTGGTATTGATAAGGGTTTTGAACAAGCTGGATTTGAAATAGTATATGCTAATGAGTTTGATAAACAAGCCTGTAAAACTTATCGTACTAATAATAATCCTAATATATTAGATGAATGTGATATTACAAAGAAAGATATATCACTTATTCCAGAGTTTGATGTGTTAGTAGGTGGATTTCCATGTCAAACATTTAGTAAATTTGGTAAGCAAAAGGCATTTGATGACCCAAGAGGACTATTATTTAGAGAGATAGTTAAGATATTACGATTTCATATGCCAATAGCTTTTATGTTAGAAAATGTACCAAGGTTGGTTACTATTAATAATGGTGATGTTTTAAAAACTATATTAGATGAGTTGGGTGGTGCAGGATATGAATGTCAGTATAAAATATTGGGGGCCCACACACATTCCAATATACCACAAGGAAGAAAACGGGTATTTATAGTAGGTTTTCAAAAATCCCAACCCTTCCATTTTCCCTCTGCTATACCTTTAACTACAACAATAGATGATATTATAGATAGAGCGACTAAAGTAGATAATAAGTATTACTACACACCAAGTCATAAAGACTATGATATAATTAATAAAGGTATTAATAATGGTAGTATATACCAATACCGCCGACCTAATTGTGCTGGCGACCCAAAAGTAGTTCGTGAAAATAAGTCTGGGGTTTGTCCCACATTGACAACTAATCATGACCAACCAATAATCAGAGATAATTTTGGTATTCGTAGATTGACACCTATGGAATATGCTGGGTTTCAAGGATATGATAACTTCGTTCAAGTTGGGTCAGACCCTCAAGCATATAAACAACTTGGAAATGGGGTTGTGGTTCCACTAATAAAGAGAATTGCCCAAAACCTTGACTCGGCCCTCCAAGATTTTTAAGATAATATGGACTTCCAGCCCTTCCGACTTGTTGTTGGTTGGGCTACTTTTTTAGAAAGCATAAGGTATATTATGAGAGACTATGGTTTGGTAATAATGCCGGTGGGATTACATCGGGATAGACCTTTGTGGTATGTGCTCGAAATGCATATGGGCTACTATTTCTGGTTCATAGAGAATTCGGAGCCAAGTGACCTCCGTAATGTGATGATTAAGTTTCTGGAGCAGAGGGTAAATGAAGAAAATGAGTAAAATTACTATTAAAGTTAATGATGATGAGAAAAGTTGGCAAAATATTGATACAGATAAAGAATTAGTAGAAATATTGGAAATAATAATAATATGGATAAAAGCTGGGCGTTTTGATATTAATAAAAGCTCTTTATTAAATGGGGCTTATAATTACACCACAAGTCTGTGCTCTAACAGTCCTGTCTTTACAAAAGTATTATAAGGACAAGAAACACTTGGTGGCGCATTGGGAGAGTATATAATGTCTAAAGATAAGATGCCATTTGGTAAATATAAAGGTTTAAAATATGAGGATATACCAACATTATATTTATCTTGGTTTGTCAAAAATGCCGCAAGTAAATTTTTACTCATAAAGTCGGCTATGTCTGATGAATTAAAAAGGAGACTTTTAAATGATATGCCTTGGCAAACATCAGATTTTTATGAAAATGGTGAATCTTTATTTGATGCAGATAATTAGATTAGTATTACGAAATTCCAAAAAATAATATTTCGCCGCCAAATGCAAAATTTTTTGATTTAGGTGTATAATAGATAGTGCTATATAGAGTCCTTGATTGACTTAAAAGTACCCAAACCGTCTTACCTGGGTTCTGACATAGTGGCTGAGGCCTTATAAATATAATGTGGTAAACACGCTCCGAGACTGTTTTGCGTAACTTTGGCAGCCTCCACAGCAATGTGAAAACTAAAATCCTTGTCCCAACCCAAAATGATGCAAGACAAGGAACTCCCGGTGGGGGAGTATGGTAGAACAAGAAGTTCTATAATAAACCGGTTCAACTCCGGGGAGAGTGTAGGAAAGCGACTTTCTTTTTTAAGCCGTTTTTTGCCCAAAGGTTACTCTATAAAAAAATAACCTAATTTCCTTCTTTTCTTTCTTAATAGGTTTCCCGCCTTTGGTAAGTTAATAATAAACCTTACTATTCTCCTCTGCACAACTAAAAATTAATATAGCAGAGCGATAGCTCTGGGTTAGCTTTAAGGGGTATTCTATAATTTTTCTTATTTTTGGTGTATAATATAATACTCTATCTATCTGAAAGTACACTATTATGACGACAACTACAGAGTGCCGCGACAAACATACACATATTAACTGGATTTTCGGGGTTGTACTAACATTAATCACTGCTATATGGGCTGTTTTTATACCAATATTTGTCCACCTATATGCTGCCGAGATTAATACCGCCGAGCAAGTTCAATCGCAGAGTGTAGACATAGGTATATTACAAGATAGATATCAACTATTAATGAAAATATCCGATAAACAAGATATGATGTATGATAAGATGGTGGATTTAGATAAGAAATTAAGTGTCCATATGGAAAAAGAAGGAAAGTTAGCAAGTAATGGTAAGTAAACCAACAAATCCTGTTTATCAAACTACTTTGGGCACCGCATATGGAACTGTGGTTGTATATCCATTAAATGAGAATGGTGGTATTATAACCAAAGATTATAGTCCTAATAACAATAATTGTAATTTTCCAGGTGCCCCATTTAACCCAGTATGGTCAACTGATGGACTCATCTTTGATGGCAATGATGATTATATTTCTTCTTCTGATATAGCACTATGTGGTTCAAATGACCAAGCAACTATTTTGGTTAGGTTTAAATATGCTACTTCTCCTATACAAATAATTGGTATGTTGTTAGATGCCGAATGGGTAATTTGGGGAATAGGATTAGGAGTATATAATACTGGTGAATTAATTTTATTACTTTCGGGTGCTCGCTCGTCAGTAGTTAGTACCGTGGCTATACCAGATTTATCTATATGGCATAATGTAGCAGTAACATTTAATAATGGAACAATAACTTTCTATCTTGATGGAGTATTATTAGGAACACCACAGGTTGGTTTAGATGAGTGGGATAGTGGGCAATTTGGGCCAATATTTTTAGGTAATTTTTATGATATGGCTGGGGCTCCTTCTAATGCCACTATTGCTTATGCTTCTTATCATAATAAAGAATTGACACCAACTCAAATCGCAGATTGGAATTCTGACCCATATCTTTTAGTTCGTGAGCAGATTCCTCCAGAGATAAGAGTTTCCACTGTTCAAAAACCTAATAAATATCCATTAACCAAGACTAAAATCAAAGAGTTTTCAACTTTCACAGGCGCGAGATTATTATAATGGCTAACCTTAATCCTAATCCTTCAACCAAATTTAAAAAGGGTAAGAAAAAGACCACTCATAAAGATATGACTATGGCTATTGCTCGTCGTCGTAAGAACATCACTTGGAAGATGCTTAAGTGTGTAACCTTAGAGGATGTGGCTGAGTTTATGACTATATTGATGACCCTTGTCAAGACACCTGGGCGAGGTCAACATAAGGCATTGGAAATATTTCTAAAGTTAGTGGCTATATTACCTAAACAAGAAGTAGAACAAGTATTGTCACCAACATATACCTTAATACCTAATCCAGTTGATATTAAGAAGATACAAGCAGAGGATGATACAGTTGAATAATAGCCTATTGTCTCCACTACGATTGGGCAAACTTGTCTATGCCGATTGGTGTTCGCCGCCCCATATTAAAAACTTTAATAAGTTAGCATTAGACCTTTTATATACCGCCGACATTAATCGTATAATAGTGTCTTGCGCGGTTAGACATGGGAAAAGTCAATTCTGGAGTACAATCTTACCTGCTTATTTCTTACTGCTCAACCCTAATAAAAAAGTGCTTCTTTGTTCCTCAACGACTGATAGAGTTATAGAGTTTAGTAGTAAGATTAGGCAGATAATAAATGAGGTGGGACATCTTAACGGCGTTAGTATAGATAAGAACTTTAGAGCAAAGGATAACTTTAAGACTAACTTTGGTGGTGGACTATATGCCTTCGGCGCACAGAGTTCAATAGCTGGGTTAGGTGCTCATCTTCTTATATGCGATGACATAATAAGGTCGCAAGAAGATGCTAATAGCCCAACGATGCGAGATAAGATATTCCTATGGTTACAGGCTGAGTTTCTTAGCAGAGCAGAACCAGGCGCCAAGATAGTAGTTGTTGGTAGTAGGCGGCACTTAGATGATGTGTCGGCAAGATTACTAAGAATGAACGGCGAAATAGTAGACGATAGACAAAGGTGGAAAGAGATACTTTTCCCGGCAATTAGTTCTGATGGTAAGGCTCTTTGGGCTGAAAGGTATCCATTAGAAAAGTTGGAACAGATAAGAAGTGAATTAGAGATGGCGGGTCAAAGCTATGTATGGGATGCTTTATTTATGAACAATCCGACTTCATCATCTATTACGGAATGGGGTGAGAACTTAGTGGGCTCACATTTATTAACAAAAGAAGGTGACTTTAATGGGCGGAAAGTTATTGCTGTGGATTTGGCCTGTGGGAAGACTGATATTGGAGATAATACTGCTATTGTTGTCGGCAGTTTTCGAGATACTAATAACTGTTATATTGGGGATGGTATGGTTGGGCATATGGATACTTCGGCAACTGAAGATACTGTTGTTAAACTTATTTCAATTCATAGGCCGGAAAGTATAGTTATTGAAGTGAATGGCTTTCAAGAGTTAGTGGCAAATAACATTTATAAAAAGTGTATGGCGCAGGGAATAAAGTGTCCGTTGGTGAAATATACGGCCAAAACTGATAAGGTGGCGCGCATAAAAACCCTAATTACACCTCTGCTTCACAAAAATGGTCTTCGCATAAAGGATTGTCAAATGGGCAGAACAATAATTCAAGAAATGCGTGAATTTCCAAATGGTAAGAATGATGATACTTTAGACGCTATTGCTTATTGTATAGGCGGTTTTAATATGCTCACAGGTAAGACTGAAACAGTGTATAATCCTATAAGATATATCTAATAAATATAGAAAGGTTAATTAATATGGCAACAATTTCAACCACACAATCTGGTGCATGGGCAACTGGTTCAACTTGGGTGGGAGGCACCGCCCCTGAAAATGGTGTTGATACAGGAGTAGTAAAAGGCGGACATTCTGTTCCAGAAGTTCCAACTGGTGCTACTTGTGATAATATAGAAGTGGGCGGAACAGTTGGTGTCAATAATGGCACAATAGTTCTAAATGATGGATGTGTCGGCCATAATACTGGTGCTGGAGTAATAACAACTAATAATGTTGATGGTCTTATATCGCTCAATGAGGGCGAAATTACCTCAAATCTTGGATTTATAAATCTAAACAGCGGAACCGGCAATATTGTCAGTAATGAAGGCTTGGTATCTACAAATAGTGCGGCCATTGAAACTGATAATGGTATGATAAATACTGTGGCCGAAATAATAGACCATAATAATAATGGTAGTTTGGGAGGGTGGCCAATCTCAACTACATCAATAGGGCCGATGCCTGTTAGTGGTACATCGGTTGGTCCATATCCAGTGGTTTAGGTAAATATATGGTATATAAAGAGATTAATGGTATTACTATGAAGTTATGTTCCAAATGTAGTGAATGGAAGCCACTTGACGAATATAGAAATCGTAGTCCTAAAAGTGGTAGAGCAGATGAAAAAGGTCACAATGTAGAATATGTGAACATAAACAAGGCAAATCATCACGAGTTAAATGGAATAAAGCAAATTTAAGACATAGGGGACTTGTTGCCAGATTGACTAAATATGGACTAACATTAGAACACTATACAGATTTAGTCCATCAAACCAATGGTATTTGTCCCATCTGCAAAAATAAGATGACCGAATTTAATCAGAAAGATAAACAACAATATATGTGCATAGACCATAATCATATTACTAATAAGGTTCGTGGTATAGTTTGTAATATATGTAATAGTGGTTTAGGTTATTTTGATGCTGATAGTGGCACCGAAGTATTAGAATCTGCTTTAAAGTGGATGAAGGAGGTGTCTGATGGCAGCTAGAATAGGGCCATACCCCATTTCGAGACGAGAAGATGGAACAGCTAGTGTTGGGCCTTGGGATTTCGTTAGTGATAATGAGTGGAACGATTATAATTTTTCCATCATAAGTAGTAGAATTCCGGCGGTAAATAATCCGGCTTTAGTTGCCTTAACTACCAATATTAATCAATATACCTTTGCTGTTAATGATTATGTAGATTTGTCATCAATAGAAATACTACATGACTGGGCCGGCGCTACTATTACATCTAAACTTTAAAGGTGAGAAATGAATATATTTAAAATGTTTAAGAAAAAGAATCTTAAAGAAACATCATACCAAGATATAGTCGGTAAACCTATAGATTGGGCAAAGGTAAACTATCCATATAATCCACCTATGGCTAATATCTATACGCGCGAATTATATCCAGACCGCTCTACCACAATTCGTAATGAACAACAACTAACTGTAATTCGTCAGTTCTGTCGCTTGCTATATGAAACTAATCCCAACGCCACTGCCATTATTAATGGTCTTACCAACTATGTTATCGGCACCGGCTTAAAGGTTAAGATTAAAGCTAAAGAAAAGGCTAATGTTAGTCGATTGGTGAAGCAGACACAAAAAATAGTGGATGACTTTATAGATGCCAATAATGTTGAAGACTTATATTATGATGTCTATGAGCGATTCATACGAGATGGCGAGGTGTTTTTAAGAGTATTTCCTCAACGGGAAGAAACCCAAATTCGCCTAATTGAGCCCGACCATATTGCGGCCCCATTAGGAGAAAACGGTAATGGAGTGTGGTCATATGGTATTCAGACCAAACTATATGATTTGAACACTATTATTGCCTATAATTACCAACCTGCACCAACTTATAATGAGATAGTGCCGGCCCACTTTATTCATCATCTTAAGAACAATGTCACTCAGGCATGTAAGCGTGGTTTGTCTTCTTTTTATGCCGTGATGGATGAACTTGGCGGTTCAGATGGTCTTCGTGAGACAGTTCAACAGGGCGAGAAAGTTCGTAATTCTATAGCATATATGCGTCAGTTTGCTCAAGCAACTAAAAGCACAGTTCAGAGTATGAATGATGAGGCGGCTACTGACTCATTTACCACACCAACAACCAATCCACAATCTGTTAATGTCCAACAAGTATACAGCGGAAGCGTAATAGATATTCCCAAGGGCTTAGAATACAAAGAACCACCTCAAAGTAATGGTTCTACAACTGCTATAGACATCATAAGCGCATCACTTAATTCTATCGCAGCAAGATTCCAAATACCGTCTTGGATTGTAAGCGGACTTGTAGAGGATTCATCTTATGCTTCTTCATTAACAGCAGAAAGTCCATTTATTAAGACCTGTTTAAGACAACAAAAAGTCTTATGTAATTTCTTTAAGGCTATATTTAAGGATATTCTTGAGATTGAGATGTTTAAGGGCAACTTACAAACAGACGCTTTTGATAAGATTGAGATAGTTGTCAATGCCCCATCTCCAATAGCCCGTAATACTAAAGATGTTATTGAAAGCCAATTAGCATTAGTTCACGAGAAAATAATGTCCAAACATACAGTCAGTACGCTTAACAATCTTGATACTGAAGAAGAATTAAGAATCATTGAGGATGAAATGACTAATCCTATCTATAATAAAGTTGAAGAAGACAAATTAGAAGCCAACGGCGAACAAGAAACCATGAATGGGAAGAAAAAAGCCGAAGAAGGGGCTGTTGAGTAATCTCCATTTTAGTGTATAATTAGTTGGTGATATTCCAACAGTTACACAAAGGAGATGATTATGTTTACTTGTATAGATTGTGGTAGAGAATTTAATGATAATGAACGAGCTGTTTTTGATGTCAAGAGATGCGGTGAATGTAAAAGAGCCTGGGACAGACAATATTATCAAGATAATAAAGATAGAATATTAAAAGGTCGTGGACAAAACTATTACAAAAATCGTGATAAGCATTTGAAATTTAACAAAACAGAAGCGCGAAAAATAATAGTTGATAGATATAGAGCTAAGAATAAACAATCCATTAGACTAAAATCCAGACAAAAGAGATTAGATATTAAACAAGAAGTATTGGCGCATTATTCTAATGATAAGGTATGTTGCGTGGTTTGTGGTGATACAGGAATTAAACATCTACAATTAGACCATATTAATAATGGCGGCAATAAGCAAAGAAAAGAATTGAATTCGCGCGGTGGATGGGGCTTTTATAGTTGGTTATTAAAAAACAATCTACCAGAAGGTTTCCAGGTTCTATGTGCTAATTGTAACATAGATAAAGAATATGACCGCCGTGAAGAAGAATTTATGAATAATTCCAAATAAATTTTATCGTAGAAAACCCTAAATAATCAAGAAATAACAATGAAAATGTCTATTTTACCAAAAAAATCATCGAAGATGGCGCAGATAATAAAAGTGGCCATAATTGTACTAATTGTTTTCTGCATAATTTTTTAAAAAAGGTGTATAATAAATATATGAAAGGTCTTAATATGAGTAATGAAGTCAACGTAGAAATAACAGAAGCCACATTAACTAACAATGTGTTAAAAGATGTTCTTATTTGCGGTATCAAGTCTGTCAACAATGTGATATACACTTCTGAAGCGCTTCAAAAAGCCATTCCTCTCTACGAGAGCGCTGCGGTATATATTAATCATGCCGTCATGGCGAATGGCGACCGTAATCTTGAAGACAGATTTGGTACTGCTAAAAATGTAAGACTAACCGAAACTGGTTTAGTCGCTGATATAGAAGTATTAGTAACGCACCCAATGTTTGCCCAAATTAAAGAAGCATATGATAATCGTATAGGTAAAATAGGTTGTTCCCACAATATATTAGCATCTAAAGTTACAACTGATGATAATGGTATGAGTATAGTAAATGAGATTGAAAAGGTTCGCTCCATTGATTTAGTATCTAATCCGGCAACCGTGAAAAATCTTCGTGAGAGTGAAAACGTAGAGTTGGTAGCATTGACAGAACAAGTAAAGACCTTAACAACTTCTAATGAAGAGTTGATTAATAAGAATAAAGAGTTAGTTGAGAAGGTTAACTTGATGGAGCAGGAAATAATTAACATTAAAGATAAGGCTGGCAAATGGCAAGTTCCCGTCGCTCAACCTCTAACAGAGAGTAAAAAGGTTGAAAAAACGGCAAAAGAGTTGGCCCGATGGTTGTGTAGCAATGATTAGTTGTGTATATTGTTTCATAAATAAGATTAATAATAAAAGATATATAGGTAAAACTGTAAATCTTAAAAAAAGAATTAATAGACATAGATTTGATAGTAATAATGGAAGTACAACCTATTTTCATAAAGCTATTCGTAAATACGGTATAAATAATTTTAATCTTATTATACTTTTTAGACACCATGATGATGAGTGGTTAAAATTAGCCGAAAAATACTATATTAAACTATTTGATACTACTAATAATTTATATGGATACAATATAACAAAAGGTGGAGACGGTTGTGCTGGTCGGACACCAAGTATTGAAACAAGAGAAAAAATACGCCAATCTTTATTAGGTAAAAAACTTACCGAACAAAGAAAACAGAATATGAAAGAAGCCCAAAATAAAAAAGTTTGGACGCCTGAATTAAGAGCAAAAATGTCTCGTAAAGGTCCGCGAAAACCACATTCAGAAGAAACTAAACAAAAATTGCGAAAACCCAAATCAGAACAGGCAAAACAAAATATGCGACATCCGCATAAGGTGAAGTCACCGCAGATTATACAGACAACATTCTCAACTGTATAACTTCTTAACAAAGAGAATAATAATGAGGTATAAAAATGGCTACAAGTGGAATAAATAGAATTGTTCGTGAAGATACATATAGTATGCAAGTCCCAGTTTTAGCTAATATTCAAATCAGTCAGGGCGACTTTGTTTTCAAGACTGCTGCTGGATTTGCTATTCCTGCTACTGGTGTAAGCTGGAGCATAAGTGCTGAAGGCAGTAATGCCATCATAAAGAGTGGATTCTTGGGTATTGCTCAAGAAGACCACGGTGCTACTGACCCATCTGGCAGAATTTTAGTTGCTTCAGAAGGTATTGCTCGCTTACAAGTTAGTGGTACATTCCCAGCTACTGGTATTGGTGAGAAAGTTCATCTTGTTAAGGATGCTGGTGGTAACTACTTAAGTAATCAATTAATCAGTATTGCTAGTTCTTCTGGAACTGGTATTGGTGTACTTGCTCAAACATTAACTGCTGCTGTCGCTGATGGTGGTACTGTTCTTGTTCGATTCTGGGGCAAGCCTGCTACTGATATTTCCCAAATATAAGTGCTTCGCACATAAATAATATAGAAAAGAAAGGTTTAAATAACATGAGATTAAATGCTAAGAAAATTGTAGAGCTTCAAGAGACAGAGAAGGAAAACTTCCCAGTCGTATTAAAAGAAGCTATTAAAGAAGTTGGCGCAAAGAATGTATCTTTCCAAGAATTAGCTTGGGACTTCTTCGGTGCTGATGTTCGTCAAGATGGTTTTATGAGAAAAGTATTAAGAGAGTCTGAAGGCTCTGTTGTACTTCCTGGTCAATTAACACACACCAACGCCTTCAACGCTACTGTTGGTGGTTTAGTAAATGCCCTTATTATGGATTCATATGGCAACCCAGATATGATTGGCGACCAACTTGTAACAGTAAAACAAGGTAATACTAATGGTGGGCTTGCGGTACGAGTTGGAAATGACAAAGCAACCGCCCGTGATGACTATTTACCAGGTGAAGGTTATGAGACACTTGGTTTAACTGAAAGTTATGTTGCTGTGCCAAACAACAAAAAAAGAGGAGTCGTTATTCAATTAGTAGAAGAAGACTTCATCTATGACCAAACTTCAAAAATCCAATCTGCCGCTGAAAACGCTGGTTTCGTGGTTCGTTATAAGAGAGAGCAAGATATTCTTAATAATGTTCTTGGTTTGACTAATACCTATTCTTATAATGGTACTGCTAATAACACTTACCAAACTGCAACACCTTGGATTAACAAGTTGACTAATGCTCTTAATGACTATACTGACATTAATGAAGCTATGACAGTTTTGTGGGCTAATAAATCGCCTGAAACTAACCTTCCATTACCAATGATGGATTTGTCCAACTTTAAGATGGTTGTATCTCCTGCGAAATTAATGGGTGCGCGCGCTATCGTTCGTGCTACTGAAGTTCGTACTAATACTGCCAGCTCAGTTTATACCACAATTGGTAGTAATCCTTTGGCTGCTAATATTGATGTCTTGACATCTCAAACAGTTAAGGATTTGATTGCTAGTGATGTATACTGGCACTTAATCAACCCACGAGCTTTCATATACAAAGAAATTATTCGTTTCCGAGTACAATCCGCACCGATTTCAAGTGAAGATGTAAGACGCGGTATTGTGGCTGTGTATGTAGCTGACGAGTGGGGAGTTTGCTTCGCAAGCGAACCGCGCTATACATTCCAAAGCACGGGAGCTAGCTAATCTAACCTGATAGACTGTCGAGGGATGGGAGAACCACTACTCTCCCCATTGACAGCAAATTTTTCTTCCCCTATAATAATTGACAGTGTAGTGGCTGTCAGTTTTATAGGGATTTTTTAGGAGAATACATATGGGTATAGTTTACAAAGTATTGAATAAGACTAATGGAAAAGTTTATATTGGTCAGACAGTTCAGAAATTATTGCGCAGGTGGAATTCTCATATAAGCAGAATGAATAATGGAAGTCAAACCTATATTCATAATGCTATGCGTAAATATGGAGTTGACAATTTTGAAATCACAGAGGTATTTTCTCATCCTGCTAAACTTTGGTTAGATAGAGCTGAAAAGTTTTGGATTGAATTATTTAAGAGTAATCAAAAGGAATTTGGATACAACTTAACTGATGGTGGCGAAGGAACAACGGGTTGGGTTCCTAGTGAAGAATGGAGAGCAAAACGCTCAAAATATATGACTGGGCGAAAACCAACAGATGAGACTAAAGAAAAATTAAGTTTAGCTCTAACTGGTAGAAAATTTACTAAAGAATCTATTGAGAAAAGAAGTGCCAGTCGTCGTGGTAAGAAATTATCTCCTGAAAGTGTTGAAAATATAAGACAGGCTGTTATATTAAGAAACAAACAAAACAATCCAGATAGAGGATTAAAGTTTGATAAACGCCGAAATAAGTGGGTGGCACGAATGTTTTATGATGGTAAAGAAATTTACTTGGGTCAATTTGATACAAAAGAAGAAGCTAAAAAAGCAAGACTAATAGGTGAACAAATATGAGTACCGTAACTTCATTACAAACAATTCTTGATAACTATCTATCTATATTAGAAGACATCTCTGCCAACGCGAAGCCCAGCTACAGCGTAGGTGACCGCTCTATATCATGGGGGGATTATCAAAAGATGCTATTAGATAACATTAAGAATATAACCGAACAAATACAAGCATTATCACCTTTTGAAATAAGGTCAATACATATATGAGTTTAGATTTGTCCACAGACTATGTTGTATTCGATGAAGACGACCTTAAGAGTCTTTCTAATTCTACTGTTGTTCATGTTAGTAGACTTTGGAATGATAGCACTAATACCTACACTGATACTACTACATCTTGCCCCAACACCTTGCGTTTAAATAGTATTGTTCAAGAGAAAGAAAAGTCAACTGGTGCTTATATTGAAAGAGAGGCACGATTTTACCTTGCCACCCAAGCATTTGACTCACTTTTCATAAGCAAACCTAAAGTGGGCGACCTTATTGTTCAAAATGATGTGTTACAGACAGATGAGATTGGTAGGACTTGGACGATATTAAAAGTACGCAAACCCGTCTTTAATGACTGCTGGACTTGTGACTGTATTATATTAGATATACAGGCAGCTTTAGACACTGTTATTGATATATATACCACAAGTGAGTCTACTAATAGTGACGGCGACCGTATATTAAATCCCGTTATTCACCAACCCGGCTTGAGTGCTCGTATACAACCAGATGTTCAACAAGTCATTGATAATCTTGGTAAGCGAATATTATTAAGTAAATATGTTGTGTATGTAAAGGGCCTATCTAATTATAACTTTACATTTGGAGATTTTGTCCTGCATAACAATGTTAAGTATAAGATAGTGGGGGTTTCTAATGATAGAAGTCTTACTGACTTAATAACTCTTAATGTAGAGAGGATATTCTAATGGGTCAAAAGGCTATTATAAATGCCGTTAATGCGTTCTGGAAAGCCAATAGTGTATTAAACCAAATCCAGTTCAGAACATCTAGAATTAATACTGGTGAGACTATCGCATACGCCTTGATTAATGTTAAAGATATAGGTTCTGTAGTAGATAGTGGTCGTAGTTATGTAAAGAAATATCGCTTAACAGTAGATGTTTACGGTGACGCAAGTTTAACTACATTAAATACTATTGCTGAAGCCTTAACCAATGCTATGGACTGGCGATATGATATAAATATAGTAGGAGCCGATATTATGTTATGGCGTCCTGAAACAGATGACAGTACAGATGTAGACGATAAAGATTATTACGGAAATGACGTTCGTAAGTTACATTATGTCTGGCATATAACGTTAAATGAAGACAAAGTTCGTTAATTTTTAATAACAAAGAAAGCAAAGAAAAAGGTGATTAAATGTCAGTAACAGCAACGTTTGTAAACAGTTGTAAAGTCGGGAATGAGAACTACCTAACGCAAAGTTTGGATGTCATTGCTGATACAGCTCAAATAATAAGTGATAATGTCAGTGGTTTAAATGTGCTAACAAGTGTATTAGGTTTCACAGCTTCAAAATTAACTGGAATTTTCATACTTCCGGATTTCGATGGTTCATTAACATTCTATGGAAGTGCTAATGTTGTAGTACCTCTTGAAGCAGATATTCCTTATAGTTGGGTTGGCAATGGTGGTCAAGCTAATCCATTGGCAGCATGTGTTACAATAGCTTCTGGTGGAGCAACTGGAACCGGTTTACTACAAGCCCGTATTATGACAGTGGCCTAATAACTGAAAGTATAGGTGTCTAAATGAGTAATTTAGCAGGTGGTTCATTATATGCTGGTATGGGAGGTTTCCTAAAGATATTTCCCAATAACCAACCACAGGTAGTTAGTAACTATGATGCCATAGGGTTTGACCCATTAACATTGTTTGGCAATCAAGCATATATACTTGATATAGCAGAATGGCAATTAACTAAGGTATTTAACAGTAAGAAATGTACCCACAGTGGGTCTTTTGGAGCTATTAATAGGCGGCGTACAGGTATAGACTGGATGGCCACTATTAAGGTCTTTTGGGATGCCCGAAATCCTCCTGAAAACCTAATCCAGACTGGTTATGGTTTTGCCGTTAATCTATTTATTGGAGACTACAGAGCGTGGATTGCTAATAACGAAACCCAGAGAGTTTGGACGGCACCATCTGCTTATGCTAAACAGCTTATCGCCACCAACAATAGTGAGGGCGATGAAATATATACAGAGGAATGGCTAATAGAAGGTAATTCCCATATTAGTTTACTTCCTGATGAACAAGCTTTCTATGACCAATATATAGCGTTTTTACAATCTCGTAATGAG
>ERZ869925.750-NODE-750-length-19577-cov-20.212837_pt1 | contig 19577 bp, 24 predicted proteins | sample MGYA00579311_ERZ869925 | MGnify/ENA primary metagenome ERZ869925 (study PRJEB32216, sample SAMN09231817) | wastewater metagenome | place: USA: Maryland | collected 2016-07-30 | study: EMG produced TPA metagenomics assembly of the PRJNA472060 data set (Reclaimed...
TTTGTTGATTGAGGTACTAATTACCTCGCTCAATGAGCTTTTTCCCTTTGCCATAACAGTTTTAATTAATAAATAAATCGTCGAATTTGTCTGCGTTAGACGTTTTTGGTTTTACATCCAGCTTATACGCTTCAGCTGGTTTGTTCATTTCCGTTAGGAAATCATCTTCCTCTTCGTCTTCGTCTTTAGAAACGATTGGTGCTTCAGTATCTTCTTCGCTATCTGGGTTCAACCACTTATCCAATAAATCTTTCAATTCATCAAATGTGTATTGTTTGTTAATAGCAAAGATGTCTGGTTGTTCGTTCAATGCTTTTTCTACTAAAGCAGCATCTTCAGAAATTGGTGTTGTTTTAGGTTTAACACGAATGTTACATTTAACACCTTTTCTTCCAGCAACAACATCTTCTACTGCTTCGATTGTGAAGTCACGTCCATCAGTGATGTCTGTGTAATCACCATAATCTTCATCAGCAGCGATACCTAACAATTGCTCGTAAATTAATTTACCAAATTCCCATAGACGAGCGCCTTGCTCTTCTTCACCACGTACCAATACTGGAACGAAGTAACGTAATTTCGGTTCAATTTTTTTAGCTAATTGCCAATCTTCTTTGTCAGATGATTTGCGAAGGTTTTTTGCAAATTCAACGATAGGATCTTTCTCGTTCCAGTTAGTCAACGCCAAAATTGGTCCCTTGGAGAAACCATAGTGGAAGTAAACTTCACGGAATGGATTTGATTTGTCGAATTTTGAGGGGAGGATACGAACTTGGTATTTACCAGGTTTCGGTTTGAAAAAGATCTTACTGTAATCTACTTTTTCACGTTTTTGTCCTTTGTTTTGAGAAGCGGACAGCTTCTGTTTGATGACGCTTAAGTCCATAATACATGTTTTTAAATGTGAGGTGTTCTATGAACACAATAATAAACTAAATATAAGACTTCTTTTTTGGGAGACCAAGCTCACTTTATAAGTCTACTATAAATATTATTACTTATTAAAGTCGATAATCTTGTGGATAGCTGTATCTAGCTTTCTCAAATCAGGACCATTAGTTAGCAATATACTATTTTTATAGTCCTGCCAATTAATGATAAATCTTGTATCCAATATCCCATTGTTTAACGATCTAATAAGAATATTCAGAGCATTAATGGTGTACAAAGAATTGGATTCTTTCTTTCTATGTAATAGAATGGTATTAGCCATAGGCGATGATGCCATATTGCCTGTATCAATATTATAAGTACATATTAATTCATCACTTTGCGGTGATTCCAATATAAATATCTTATTGAATAATATTGAATATTTACGATTAATCGTCGCTACTGTTTCCTCTAAGTCTGCTGGTGAGGTAAATGTGCAGAATAACTTGTTTGTCATATTATAGTCTAGAAATGATGCATAATCATTATCTATAAATATGTCAGAGTCATTAATAAATGATATTTTATTAGTCATAACGTGTTTGATTTATCTCTATTTCCTAATTCATTATACCCAAATGACTCAGCAATAGAGGTTGTTTTAAATAATGGTTGTGTATTGGTATAATGAAAACATTGTTTTTGTTGTTCTATATCAGTTAAATTAAATGAATCACATGGTTTAATATGGTCAATTTCCCAAATTATACCATGATTATTCCAATTCATTTCTGGTTTAAATTGTGATTCTATGTGTTGTTTATATTCTTTTATGGTACATCCTAATAATATTAGGATTGAACTTTGTTTTGTGTTTGTTTTTAATGCTTGGTTGAATCTTCCTCTTAAATTTAACAATAATTTAAAATTAGTATCATTTTTATACCGTTCTCGTTGTCTTTTATTTTTTCTATCTTTATTATTTTCATCCCACTGTTTACTCTTTAATATACAATGCTCTTTATTTTCAATATACCATTGTTTAACATATCGTTTAATTTTATCTTTATCAGTGTGATATTTTTGTTTTTTATATTCTTTAACTTTATCAATATTATTTTCTCTATATTGTTTAGATTTTTGTTTATATTCTCCAGAATTTTGTTGATATTTTTCTTTATAATATTCTAATATATCTTGTTTATTTTGTTGATATTTTTCTTTTGATTTAATAATATATTTTTCCTTATATTGGGCGTAATGATTCTTTTTACATTCTCTACATTGAGTTTGATATCCAGTTTTAGATGAATTGCTCTTATTAAATTCAGTTAATTCCTTATATTGCTCACATTTTTTACATTTTATCATAATATCGTTTATAATAAATATATAATTCTTTTGCTTTGATGCATTTTTATTAGATTTTCTCTAATGCATGATAATTTTTTCCTGTTTTGATATTTACAGGATATTTAATCATATTTTTAATATCTATTAATGTTTGGTTTCCATCCGATTTACTATAGTCTAGAAGTATACTATCATAAACATACAATACTAATTTCGTTTGTTTATCCTTTAGATAATCCAATATATTAACTAACATTTTAACATTAGTTGTTGTTTCCTTACTTTGTATAATATAATTCAGCAACTTAGATTGTGTCATTTCCGAATCTAAATAGAATGTTCTATTTTCGGTTTCGTAGTATTTACCGTACTGATAGGTATCCCATATATCATCCGTTAAAGCAACGATATTTTTAAAGAATGGTTTGTTGTGGTATTCACTCCAAACGCCACCATATAGTTGTTTAAACGTTAATTCTTTGGCCTCTTGTACGCTAACACCTAATAATTCACCTAACGTTTCGTATGTGTTTTTATTATTAAATTCAAATTTAATCATTTCACCCAATAAGCGTGGGTGATATCCCTGTATATCAAATTCAACAAACGTATCATTTGTTGGTCTGTAACATAAACGTTCGCCATTATTTTTATTTAATGCAGCGAAATTAATATTGTTGTATGTGTTTGATGGACGACCAGTTATTGTGTATAGGTTATACTGGCTGTATATTCTACCTTTATTGAGATTGAATTGTGGGTAAATTAAATTATCGCTGTATGAATCGATAAAGCATTGTTTATCTACTTTAATACCATTTGATTCTATTTCATGGAACACGCGCGTAAGATCACCGTTATTAAACGCATAAACGGCGTTATTAAGGCGGTATTTGCGAATTATAGGCAATACTATATCAAATATATTCTCGCAGGTTTCATAATGTTTACTAATTGGAATTAGTTTATTTATTATTGGATCTGCTACGTGTTGTTTATAGTAAAATGTATGACATGATGTAAATGCTCCTGTTAAATCTGGTATTTCAATGAAGTTGATATCATATAGCTTATCAGCATTAGGATAGTGATACATCGCTTCCTTCTTATTTAATACAAATAATTTATCTGTATTATTTGTCAACCAATCTAACACAGTGTCTTGTGTTAATGAAAACGACTCACTATGATCAATACATAAAATATATCCTTTATGTTGTGTGATGTCTCTAACATACACCAGACTAAGTGGACTTAGTTTTGGATGGTAGTTATCGTTTTGTTGAATGAATCGAACAAAGCAATCTCTAAATGATGGTAGTTGTTGTAGTTGTTCTTGTTTCTCTATTATGTAAAACATACTTCATAACCTTTTACTTTTATAAATATAATAAAAGAGTTTTGCTTTACAAACCTAAGAAAGCTTTTATTCCAGGGAGTTGTTTTTCAGCCTCATCTATACTTTGAGTTTTTCCCTGATAAGTTCCAATAAATGTTACTTGATATAAAGAATTTGTTATAAGAGATTTATAAGTATTTTCATCAATTTCTTTTATAATAATAGGTTGTTCATTTACTTTTTTATAATAGAACTTAGTATCTATAAATGATTGATTAGAAAATTTATTTGTAGGAATACTATTAATTGTAGGTGTTTGTAACATTTGGGATGTTATTCCTGTTATTGATGAGTATAATGCTAGTGATTTACTTTTATCAAAAAATTTGTTTTTCTTAGGTATGGGAGTTAATTTAGAAGCATTTGGATCAAATGTTTTTCCAATGAAAAAAGAATCATTTAATACACAATAATACCCTTGGTAAGGTTTATTTGTGGTTGTTTCTACAAATTCACCCCCAGATGTGTATTTACCTTCTTTTATTCTATTTTTTGGTGCTCGTAGTCCCATAATTATAATATAAAAAATATAGTTCCTCCGTGTATTACTTTTGTTTTATTCTGTTGGGCATTATATAAAAAAGATATATTAGTGCCTGGTCCTTTATAAGCTCCTATTATATTTGATGTAAAATTTTTATATCGGGTGTCAATTTTTGATATTGATAAATATTGTATTATAGAGTTATAAATTTTTTCTTCCCCAGACGTTGTAGGACCATTTATATAATTAGAACTAGGACCTGAATTGTATTTTCCTGTTATGGATTGAAATTGATTTTTAGCCCCCAATACATTTGTTATATTATTAGAAGTTCTTGTTCTGTTTAATATAATAGCGGCAATCCAAGCATTTTCTTGTTCATCACCTCCTGATTCAGCATTTATAGCTGCTATTAAATAATTCCAATTAGAATCATCTATTTTTGATCCTAAATATTTTTCGGCTATTTTCTTAGCCTCATTTGATGATTTTCCTTTTGCTCTGAATTTTGTTGATTCCACATATTGTTTACCTAATTCAGTAGTGTATTTAATATATCCAGGAATAGTAGTAGCGTTTACTATTTCTTGAACAGCAAAATTTAATTTTTGAATACTAAATAGATTGTAGTCTTTATTATTATAATCATTTAATACTACATTAAGTGAGTCTATTTTAGTTGCCCAATCTCCATTTTGAATGGAGTGACCAATAGATGTAATCACATTTCCTAATTGTGAACCTACTCCTCCAACTCCTCTATATCCTCTAGGTAATACTGTATCAGGTAATTTAAACATATGACCTATTACTAATCCCCCAATACCATCCATTTCGGCTGAAAATTTAGTTGGAATTATGTTTCTATTGCTGCCTGAAGATTTAGTTATTGATTGAAAATACACAATTAAATCTCTTAAAGCATTTTTAGCATCTGATGCTAAAGTATTATAATCTGCGGACGTATATGTACTATTATTAGTTACACTTCCATTTAAAGCATCTAGTAATGTTATTATTTGAGATAATCCATTAATAATTTTGTAATCTTCACTAGGATTATAAGGAGTTGAAGGGTATATGTTTCCTCCTTGTGCATCTATTTTATCTACAATAATTCTATCAATTAAATTAGTATTAAAATCAATCATAGTATTATTTTGAATACCTAATTGACCACCTTTAGCTTGTGCTCCTATTGCTATAATAGAGCTTTGATCTGGAAATATTTGAGATTGTAATGAATATTGTCTTATAGTTGAGTCTAAACTATGAATAGGTAATTCATATAAATTATTATATTTAGCTTTATTAGGCTCTGTGTAATTTATATCTATAATTCGAGCAATATTATTATCTATAGGGTCAACATGTATTTCAAATGAATTAATATTTCCTATAGATACTTGGATATCTGCTATTAATCTTTTAATATAATCATATAAATTAATTTCATCTCTATGTTTAGGGTCTTTGGATTCTAATTCACTACTTAAAGCTTGTTGATATAAGTACTTAACATTAACATAAATGTTTTTCAATATTCCTATCTCTAAATTAGGATCATCGTTGTAAAAATAATTTTTATTTAATTTAGACAATATTTCTAAGTTTTTAATAGCCTCTTTTGAATTTTCAGATATGTTATATAATGAAGTTCCTATATCTTGTGTACTTACTAAACTATCGTTGAAATTTATTTTAGTTATAAATCCAGTATATACTTTAAAAGTAGCCTTCTTACTTTCTTTATTTTTATCTCCCCCAAAACCATATTCTGGTTCTTTATTTATTATTTGTTGGTATTGTTCTTTTGTAATAGGAGTGGTTGGTACTATTATTTTAGGATTTACGGGCCACACAGAGGTATCGACATTCGGAGTAAATTTAATACTAATATTAATTTTTTTTAATATGTCTCCTATTTGTCTAATAGTATTAACATTATCTGGAGTTTGTTTGTCTGATCCTTCTGTTTGAAATCCTACTAATTCTCCATTAAGTATTTCTTCTAATGTTGAATATTTTTTTTGAAAAACAGTATTAAAAATAGGTTTTTCTTTTAATTTCTTTTTAAAGGAAGCATATATAACCGGAGTTGTTAATAAACTTATTCCATTTATCAATTTTTGATTATCTGTTCCTACTCTAATTACAGCATCAAATATAGTATTATATGCATTTTGTACTACACCATCTATATTACTTTTTTCTGATGTTTCTTCTACACTTTTTATTATAGTATTCCAATTATTATTTTGTATTAAACATATACTAGGGTCTACAGATATTTGAAATGGGTGAGCTACACAATATAAAGGATCGGGAGTTGAACCAGAAATCAAATCATAAACAGAAGAAGATAAAGAAAATTCGACTAATGGTTTATTATCAGTACTTGATTTAGCTATAATATATTTATTTAATACATTAAGAGCTGCTTCTAAAGTAATATAAACTTCCGTTGTACCATATGAAAGATCTTTTTTATCATTGGTATTATTAGATGAATTAAAATTTAAACCATTAATTAAAGCATAATTATTACTAAATATGCTATCAGAAGATAAAATAACAGGATTGCTTCCTGGGTTCCCTCCTTTATTACCTGTAAATGAATTACATAGTTTATAATATGTTTCAGCCCATACACCGGCTAAGGCATTTTTAGAATAGGAATTTTGCCAGTAAACATAACTATTTCCTTGACTGATAAATTCTTTTGATAATAAACCATCATTAGAACCAGATGTAATATATGCTGGTAGATAGTTCACCTTTAATGATTCAATGATTTCACCTGTAGATATAACACTTACTTGACAATCATATCCACCATCCATTCTAGCCGACCATTGGTAATTTTTTATATAACCAAACATAGCATCATAATTACCAGCATATTTTACTGATTTATCGTATAAATCTCTAAATAGTTTTGTTCGATCAGTTTGTTTTATATTGATTATATCATAATAATCTGTAAAATTAGGTTCGTATTTTCCACTATTATCTAAATAAGGTGTCCATCCCCACTCAATTAATACAGTATATCCTGGGCGCATATATAGCAATTCTAAATCTTCTAATTGATTAATATCCCAACATTGAAAATTTATTGTTGCCTCCCTTAATGAACCATACGCTGATTTAGATTTAATATCTAAAGATGTTATACCAGGCATCGGACGAATACCCAAACGATAAGGGTTACCATTATAACCTGTATTACTATATGCATTTGAGAAATCACCTATACCTGATTTTGGCGTTCCTACTACAGATTTATCTGTTATATCATTTAAAGTACCACCTTGTAAAATGTATTTTTTAGCTAATTCATTTGTACCATTAACATTAACACTTGAAGACATTCTAATCCAAGCATTACGAGAATTCAAGTAAGAAAGTTGTTCAGGAGAACGATATAACATCGCATCTCTTCTACTTTCTAATTGAGATTGTATATGTGGGGAAAATGTACTTTTAAATATTGACATAACATTATCTTGCTGTGTTGAATTGGTTAAATAAATTTAAAACATTTGTTAAATTAGTTGGTATTCTTAATTGAGTACCAGGTATTGGAAACATTGAACCTTTAGTTGCATTATTATTTGCCGCAGCAATTACCCACCAAAGATTAACATCACGATAATAACTATATGCTAAAAGATCAAGTCTATCACCAATAGTTGTTACAACATAAACATCATTAACTGATAAAGGTATATTAGGATACATTTTACCCTTAATATATGGTTTACCTTGTGATGTTGTTTCTATTGTTTTATTATCGTAGCGTGTCATGTTGAAAGAATATTTGGTTGTGATACTAAATCAACTACACCATTATTAGTGGGTTGTGGAGTTGTTGGAGGAACAGTAGGTGAAATAGCATTAGCTTTATCTTTTTTATAAATATTATTTGCTAACCAACTATGGTAATATTGTATAGTATTAACATCACCCCCTGTATTATTTTGTGCCAACAGCGATATATTTTTATCTTTTGCTTCTATTTTATTTTCTGTTTGAGTCTCAGCACCTATTGGTGTAAATGTCATTGATACCTCTAAAATATGAGGTAATATTAACATCTTTGTTCCACCTTCTGGTTCATCGATTGCAATTTCCCAAGGTGAGTCGTTTGGTACAGTATACGAAATAGAATTTAAAATTCCAAGCTGAGCATCTAAGTAATTTCCTACTGTCATTCTATGTAATGGACCTCTCATTACATTATTTTTATAATCAGGCATTAATGAACTCATTAAATAATTTAATTTAGAGTACATTGGTGCCATTTCTTCTTTAGATAAAGCAGCAACTTTAAATCCAATTTGGATTTTACGAGTAAAACCATTGTATATATAGAACGGATTACCTCTACCAGCATATTTTATATCACTCCATTGAGCATCAACATTATCACTAAATTGTGTTAAGTATGCTCTAAATATCATGAAATCACTAAGACTAGGATCATCAGTGTCTACTGATTGTATAGCAAATTTAATTAGATCTCGTATATTATGTTTTTCACCATCTGGAGAATAAGTTTCGGTGTCATTTCCATACCAATAGTGTGTTACTCGTGAAAGTAGAGGAGTTAAATTAATTTGATCTTTTCTTTCACTACCAACTCTATTCTCACGAGATATATCAGACCATTTTTCATAATTTATCTTTATAACGTCTCCATATGAGTTTTTATATCCTATAAGAGCACCATTAGTAGCTGATTCGTATAAACCACTTTTATTGATAACACCGTTTTCGTCTCTAACCGTTTTGTATATTCCAAATTGATTAGTATTTACTCCTACTGATCCTGTTCCAGAAGAAACAAAAGCAACATTATTAAATAATTCTTGTTGACTTTTTACTTGTTTAATTAATGCACTATATTGTTTTAAATTAGAATTAGAATAATTAACAGCATTTTTATTAATAGCTTGTTTTAAATTATTTTCTTCTATATAGCTAGTTTCATTATATGTTACTAAAGCATCGGATATTGTTTTTCCATTATCGTAATATCCGTATAAACCGTTATTTCCTCCTAATGTAGATGTATAATTAACAATAGCTTGTCCACCTTTATCATCTATTGAATATCCAGCAAGTTGTTTACTTCTATCTAAAGCATCCTGAATTTTTTGTCCGTCTTCAGTATTACTATATCTTCTTATAACTGTTTGACCTACACCATATACTGAGTTAGGACCTCCAATATATTGATCTATAATTTGTTGTTGAGGGGTAAATTTAAATTTAGGAATAGCAGGGCCGCCTAATGGTACACTTATAGTATTAAATATATTAGTAAATATAGATATTACTCTATTTTCTCTATTAATTAATCTTTGAGTTGGATCAACAGGATTAATTACATTATCACCTAATTGAAGCTTACTAGTTAATTTAAGTAATCTGTTGTCTCCAGCTTCATTATTAGAGGCAACCGCATTTTCATATTTATTTTCTTCTATTTGGTCTGTAAGTATACCATGTCTAAGAAAATGTGTTCCAAAAGCATTAACAGGAACTTGTGCTAAAGTATTTACTCCTCCATTATATATTCTAGTAGGACCTATTTGTTGATTTACTCTATTAGCAATATTTCCTATAAAATTTAAGAATGGACCTCCACTTATATTTAATTTTCTTACTTCTAGTTTAGGATTAGATAATTGTAATCCTGCTTGTCTTGTAATAAACAAGTACCCAGGTGTACCATCATATAAAAATTTGCTAATACGAAGTCTATCAGTTTCTGATGCTTGGGTTGCTCCTACAATACCATATCTCATAAAACCACCATCGAAGGGGATCTGAGTATCAGTTGTATTGATATCTGTTGTAATATAGGGTTGACCACTATTACCACCTCCAGGACGGTCTTGTCCGTACTTAAGCGATTTTAAGTCTGTATGTAAAGTTAATAACCCTGGCATTTATATCTATTAATATCTTCCTGGTTGTGGTCCTAAGTCTTTATATTTGCGACCTTGTGCTGATTTGTATATTTGTGATACTACTCCACCCATTCCTGCTTGTGTGTTATTAGGAGCATTAGGATCTAATTCATCTAATCTTGCTGGTGGGCGAACTGTTGTAACACCACCTAAAGCAGTACGGTTAAAGTCAACAATACGTTCATTAGGATTACCATCTACAGAGTAAGTATATTGTAATTCACTTAATGCAGGATCTAATGTTCCTAATGGTGATTGATATCCCCAAGCTGGTTGATTGTTTTGTGGGTTAAAACCATTACCTTGTAAACTTAGGTTACTGTTTGGTAATTGATCTAATACTGATGCCATAATTGTAATGTTTTGTTGTCAATAAATATTAATAGATTAAGCTAGTTTATATGAATTTTGAGTTTGGGATGTACCCAATGCATTAACTGTTCCTAAATTACGAGCAAAGGCATCTTCACCATTAATATAAGCAATTGCTGGTCTATTTTTTAATTCATTAACAGCATTACGTACTTCATTTATTGCTGCTATCATTGGTGAAAAATCAGTTGATCCTCCTCCTCCTTTGTTAATATTAGGTGAAACTGCTAAGCCATCACCTTTTGATGTTATTGCTGTTGCCCCATATGCATCTGTGATAGTAAATGGACCTTTATCGGAGGGTGCTATGCCGTCTTTAACTTCTTGTGGTTTAGCACTATCGAAAGCTCCTGTAGCTGCAATTATACCAGCTATCACTGCTGCTATACCTATACCTAAAGTAACGGCAGATGCTGTAGCTATAGCGCCGGCTGCTGCTAATTCTAATTCTGTGGCTATTGTTGCTAACCCCATTAATGTTTTGGTTAAAGATATAGAAGCTAACGTTATCATAGCAGATACTATTACCCCACTATGTTTAGCTAAATCAGCAAAACCATCAATAAGTTGTCCTAAAGGTCCTGCTACTAAGTTACCTATCAAATCCTGCATTTTTTCAACAGCATTATTGAATTTTTCTTGGATTGATTGTTGTTGTATTTGTTTATATAATGCGCTATCTAAAGGTTCTCCTTGTGCTTTTAATGCTTCTAATTGAGCATCAAGGGTTAGTTTGGAAGCATCTCCTAATTTATTTGCTTTTTCTTGATCAAGCAACATTTTACTCATTTCATCTCTACTCATACCAAAAGCTTCAGCTAGTGATTTTTGAGCAATGACATTCATGTTTTGATAATCATTTAATGTACCTACCTGATTAGATAATTCGGCCATTAATGTTGCTTGATCTCCTGTTAAAGCAGCATAGCGTGCTTTTTCTAAATTAATTTGTTTACCTGTTATTAATTCAGCTTTTAATTCATTTTCAATTGATGATTCCCAATTTAATAATGACTCACCAACTTTATCAACTTGATCTAAAGTTAAACCTAATTTTTTAGCTTGTACTACAGCAGCACCCAATGCTTCTGGGTTGCCTTGAAATTTAATTAATATTCCTTCACTTAAATTAGCTACATCTTTTAATATTGTTCTTTGATCAATAGCTATTCTATTAGAACGTTGAGAAGCCGCTGATCCTCTAATAATAGATTTTGTTGTAGCCTCTATTGAAGTTCCATTTACTATAGATAGTTTAGCTAATTTACCAGCTTGTTCTGCTGATAATCCCATTAGTTTAGTTAAGCGAGAAAAATCTTCTGCTTGTTTTCCACTATATTTAACACTAATGCCTAATTGTTCTGATAATTGGGATTGGGCTTCTAATAATTTAGTAGTTGTAACAAAAGAATCATTTGCAGAAGCGGCATAATCAGAAAAATTTTGATATAATCCTCTAGCTTGATCTTTACTTATTCCTAAAGATTTAGCTAATTCTGTAGTTTGTTCGTCTGCTTTTAAAGCAAAACCTAATATAGATTTAAACAGAGCTACTATAGGTAATGCTGCTAAACCTTTGTATATTTTTTGAGTTTTTTCTAATACTCTATTAGTTTCATGTCTCTTATCATTTTCTTCTTTTAAAAGAGTTAAATATGCTCCTTGAGCAGCATTTAATTCTAATTGAGCACTAATTTGTTTAAGTTGTTGATTAAGAGATTCTTGTTGTTTTTTAAATTTATTTTTATCTTTTTTTTGTTGACTTATACTTTTTTTATTATAATCATCTACAAGATCATTTAATTGAGCTTGAATTGATTTTTTATCAAGATCTAATTTAACACTTTCTTTATTTATCTTTTTTAAATTAGATTCAAGCTCCTTAGTAATATCTTTTCCTTCCTTAAAAGATTTTGTTATATCTTCAAGTTCTTCTTTAGTATCAGTTAAACTAGCATTTAATTTACCCTTAATAGATACAGCAATATCATCAATAATATTATTGAGATTTTCTAAGTCTTCAGATAATAGTTTTATTATTTTAGGATCTGTTGCCATTTATATTGTAGTATTACATCACATAAATATTAAAAGCACCTATTTTTTAGGTGCTTTCGTTGTATAAGTTGGAGGTGATATGTTAGGACGAGATACGCTTGTATCTTTTTTGTTTTTTAACATACTTTGTTGTTTTTCATTTTCTTCATTCTGTTTATCATAATGTTCCTTCATTAAATTAAACGTAGTTCTACGTAACCACAAAGGCATATTATAAACAGTATCCCAATCATAACCACCATTCCCATGAAATACTATCTCATGAATTTGTTTGAATAGAATAGGTCTATACTCCGGCGTCAGGCCAAAAAAAAATAAGCGAAATTGGAATCGCTATACCCTCCCCTGTATAACTATCATCTTCTGGGATGAATTTCATTTCAATATCTGGTTGTACTTTAGTATAATATTCACGTAATGCTCTAGCGTCTGGAGCTAATAAATAATTATCTACAAAATCACGAATTGATTTTTGTTCACTGTCTCCATTTACTGATGTTATCATGTGTTTGAAGCGGGTAGTAATATCGTATGAGCCATTTGGATTAATTTTCTTTAATCCTTTAATTTCAGCATCAATTTTCTTTTCGTCTCCGTGTGTGAGTAATTTAAACGTTACTGTATTACCTGATTTAGGTAGAGCAAATGTGAAGCTATTTGTACCTGCTTTAAATAATGATTCATCAATTTTTTTCTCTTCTAATTTAGATAAATCAACAGTTGCTTCTAATTCTTGCCCGCGTTCATTATTGTATTTAAATGAATATTCTTGACCATATCCAAGGACACGTGCTGCAATTAGAATAGCATTTTTATCACCAATTAACAATTCATCATAATTGATTGGTGTTACAATTAATGATTGCAGTAGTTTATCAATAACTGTACCTTGACGAATGAAGTTGCTATTGGTAAGAATATCTTCTTCACGTGCTGTCATATATTTCATGGAAATTTTCCCTGCTGAAAGAGGGGAGTCTTTAGGATATAATAATCCTTTTGATGGTAATGAAACCTCTTCTGTCGGTAACTTTAGTTCTGCCATATTTGTGTTGTTTTATTTGATTTAATCTGGTTTTCTAAAACGGTTAATGGTTGTGTGTTGGTGTAGTGAAAAAGGACGAACGCTTCTTTTCAAATATGGAGGATTTGAATTAGAAATTCAATACGCAATAATCCATAGCAATTGTAACAGCTAATGAAATATAAGATTCACTAGCCCAATCGTAATCGCCGAATGTTGCTGTTTTAACATAAGCACCTTTTACTATCCATTCACCTACTACGTCACCAACAGGTCCTAATATATTTAAAGTGATGTCTTTCTTGTAAAAGTCGGAATAGCCATCTCGGCCTGTTACTGACTCGTGAGCTAAACGAGCCCATTCCATTACTGATTGAGCACCACTCGGTGTAACCGGATCATATAATTCTAAGTTCATATCATTCCATTTTACTTTACCTTTAACTTTACGGTAAACGTTGATATGGTCTAATATGATTTCTCCAGCGTCAAAACCAGGAGCACTGGCTTTCTTAATTAAGTATGCTGGAATACCGTCTATGTACATGATAAAGCGATTCTGAACTTTTGGTTCGAATGCTGTGAACATGATTTCATTTGGGTTTAATACTGCCATTTTATATTGTTATTTTATTGCTATTAATAAATATTAGGAACTACAATCCCTTATGCAGGGAATGTAGCGCCAGTTGGTAATATGTTAAAGTTCAAGATAATAAATTCAGCAGTTTTAGTTGGTTGAATATAAATTTGACCTACTAATTGGTTTCTATCTACAACATCTGGTGTGTTGTTTGTATCGTCCATTACTACTTTATAAGCATATAAACCTTGACGTTGTACTACACTTTCTAAGTATGGATTAACTTGAGATAAAAATCTATTTCTTGTTACTGTTGTATTTTGTTCGAATACTAATGTACGAGAAACACCACCAATGAAATCTTTTAAAGCAATTAATAAACGGCGAACGTTTACTCTATCAAGAGCTGTTGGTTTACGTTGTAATGTTTTCTGACCCCAAACACATACTCCAGTTCCTGGGAATGTAGCTAATGGGTTAACGTTTCCATTATATAATGTATCTCTATCTGATTGTTGTAATCTGCGTTCTGCTCTAATTACTGAAGGTATTCCACCTCTGTTTAAACCTGCTGGAGCGAACCATTCAGCACCTACTTGGTCGTTGAATGCTAACACACCACCGATTACTGTTGATGGAGGACACCATACTGCTTTACCTAAGTTTGAGTTATATAATTGAACCCAAGGAAAATATGTTGCTGCATAATTGCTTGAAGAACCACCTGCTGCAGCTACTGCATCTGTAATTGCTTTACCATAAATTGTAGCATCAGTAATTGCAATTGCATCTCCTCTTCCTTCAACACAAGCGATCATATTACTATTAATTCCCAAACCAGGAGCCAATAATACATTAAATTGATATTCATCTCTATTCGCTAATAAAGCAAAAGCTGTTTGGTAATCTGCAGGAGCAAATCCTTGAATATTGGAAGTTGTAATATTTTCATTCATTAATTGTGGAGAAGTTGTAGCTGGTTTTCCCCCGCTAAATGAACCACCATATGAACCACTACCTACTGCTGGTAAACTTCCACTATATTGAGTTGCTTTATAATTTCCATTATTATCAATTGAATCTACGTTTGGAGTTGTTACAGAAGCAACACGAACATACAATGAAGCATTTGCATAACTTCCTGTATATGCTATATATGGATTTCCACCACTATCTAATTGATAAACTGGTTTTAAATCACCAATTACACGAGCTACATAGTTAGATTGTTGTGGATCTAAACTCATATTTGCCCATGTTTCTAAAATATTCTTTTGATTATTATTATCATCACCACGACGTACAACAAGTGTAAATGTACCACTTCCTGTGTTAACGTTTGTTACTTCCCAACGAATGTTTTGTGCTGAACCACTTGCTAGTGCACCACTTACCATACTAGAAGTATTATTCATCTGATCACCCCATGCTAAAACTTCTAATTGAAGAGAAGTTGAAGTAGCATTCATTACTGCAGGAAGATTTGATGTAGCATAAGTTCCAACGTCTGTTGAACCGCTAATGATTCTTGTTACTAATAATGATTGCCCACCATTTGAAAAATATTCACGAGCAGCTTGTGAAGTTAAGTATTCATAATATGAACTACCACTTTTAAAAGTATCCCCAAATATAGTTACATATTGAGTATATGTGGTAACGTATGTAGGTACGAAAGGACGACCTTTCACTGTAGGACCTACAATAGCTGCGCCTAGCGCTGGTGGGGCTTGGGTATATAAACTCTGATCGGATTCGATCTGAAATACACCAGGAGAAATAATTGCTTCTGCCATTTTTTTATGTTTGTTTTAAATTATTATTTTGGATTTACCTAATAATAAATATCTATAAAGCTACATAAAACGCAGAAATAGCAATTAAAGTGGTGTTATTTCTCCGGTTTGTGGATCTATACTTCCAACACCATATTTTGATTGAAGAGTATCAACTAATTGTTTTTCTCTTTCGCCTAATTTAGCGATATCTGATATTACATTAGCTTTTTCAGCTTTTAAATCGGTTTCTGCTTTATAAACGTTTTGCAACTGTGCTTCAATACTGCCTAAATCAAATACATATTGGTTGTATTGTTTTTGCATCTCTTGAATTTGTTGTAATTCTTCTGGTGTTAATTGTTTTGTTTCGGACATAATCTTTATTTTTCCCATCGAGCTTCAGGACATGCTTCTCTACCGGGTAGTGGTGAATAAACTTTTTTAGCTAATGGACAACTACAGTTTCCACAAATATATGTTTCAACATGTTTTACATATGTTTTTTGTGGACACACATCACAAACAGAAATTCTATATTCAGCTATTTTCTGTTGTTCTGGTGTTGGATCAGCTGCTGCTATCCATGCTTTAGCTATTTCTACTAATTTAAGCATCTACTTTTTTAGTTTTTTTCTTAGCTGCTGGTTTTTTCTTTTGGGGTGCTACTACAGCTGGTGTTTCATCAGCTACAGCTGGTGTTTCAATAATTGGTTCTACATGTGAATGTAAATCTTCATGAACATCATTTTCAGTAATAACTGGATCTTCAAGTGACTTTACTGAATTTTTTTCATCAGCTTTAATAGCTGAAATTAGAACAAATGCAGTGAATATTGCGACAAATGTAATTCCTGCTATAATGGTTAGTGACATAATGTTTTTATTTTGTTTGATATAAATATATACAAGAGAGAGGAGACAGCCAAGTTTCTTTTATCTTACTTGATTTACTGTTACTATTATAGAAGGAACAGCAGGAAAGTTACCAGTTGCTGGTTCAAAGGGGAATGTAGTTATTGATAAATCGCTTTGCCACACTATTTCAGCATAATCTCCAGCATTAAATGTTTTCATAAAGTTCCAAGCAGCAACCGCATAATCATTACCATTAACGTTTAATTTAGTATCGGATTCTGGAATATTTGTTCCATTTCTTTTAAACCAAATATGGATTGTTGCTTTACCAGCGCCTTGTCCACCTTGTGCTGAAACTTGTGCTACTTGTGCTGAAAATTGTAAATCATATACTCCGGCATTATTAAATGTTATTCTACTTCCACTCACAATACTTACCCCATCTGCTTCATCAGTTGTATCTAATTGAAATGAATAAGATACGTTTGCAGAACCTGTTACTGTTTGATTATGTTGGAAAACACCATAATTAAATTGTTTATGACCATGAATATATAAGTCACCACTACCACTTAATATAGTTAAATCTCCATTTATTGTTGTAGAACCGGATATACTAACACTTCCTGTGTGGTTTGTTGAAACTAATTCTTGTATAGATTCAGTGCCATCATCTTTTTTATAGTATACTTTACCATCATATGTGTTAAAAGCAACTTCAGCTAAATTAATAGATGATGTGGTGGGTTGTAAACCAGGAGTACTACTATGTTTTATATCTATTTTTAAACTCATTTTTTAAAAATGTAAGTATAAAATATATGAAATGTTGTTGCAAATAGAATGTAACAACCTAATGCAAAAAATATAAACCAAATATTATTTGCAATTAATAAACCACTTAATATAAAAGCAATAGCAAATGATATTCTCTCTATTAATCCAAATAAATGCCAAGCATCAGTAAATAAAACAAACCATCTGGAACTACCCCAAAATTTTTCACCTTGTTTAGGATCACCGTTTTTCCATTTATTCACCCATGATTTTGATTTAACCCAATATATTTCAGGTTTAAATTTAATTTTATCATCGGATGATAAATCACATATTGCTTTTGCAATACCTGATATTACAACAAGTAATATTGATATTATTATTTGATAGACCATAATAAAACCGTTGCTATTATTGATATTAGTGTTACAAATACCGCTATTAATTTTTGTTTCCCTGGTAATTTTACTAAACCCGCCACGCCGCCAGCAAATATAATTGCTATAACGATCTGAATAATAATGTTTGTTGTCATGGTTATTTTATTTGTTTATAAATATTAAGACCACTCAGGTGTAGCTAATATAGCTTGTAATTCATCGTATGTGTATGGTCCTTGTTGTGTTTTTATTTGATATAGTATACAATTCGGTGTTGCTCCTAACCACCCAACATATGTTTTAGTACCGTCTTTAGAATATACTAGTTCCTCTCCTGATGTTGGTACTTTTATATCTGAGAATATAATGAGAGGTAATTCATATGTTTCAAAAATTATATATGTACAATATTGTTCCATTATATTAATGCTGTTATTTGATCTCCTACACTAGAAACAGTAGATATCTCTTTACCTGATTCTATAATATTTTCCCATTCTTCCCATACTCTATCTCTATCTTCTAAAGAGATGTAGTTTAGCCACCCTAAACCTAATAATTCTCCTTCTGTTACACCTATTAGTTGACATAGAGAAGTGTTTACAGCTACATAATGCCCTTTATCATCAGTTTTAAACATAGGGTCTTTCGATAAATAAAAAGTAGCATCTCTTTCTACTCTAATGATTTTTATGTCATTAGCTATTTGTTTAATTTGATCTTTAATTGATCCTCCGCCATTTGGTTGTAATTCTTTAGAAACTTTTTCAAGTTTTTCAGATATACTTTCTATATGCCCAATGGCTTTAGCAAATTCAGCCCTTTTCTGTCTGGATTCCTTAAACCAAGGTTTAAGAATTTTAGTCCACAGTCCCCACATGGCTAAAATAGCAGTAGCTAATCCCCCTGCCCCTATAACTAAAGTTCGTAAAAGTGTTAATAAAGATGAGTAGTTTGTAAAAATCATTTGGCAATAATAGTTAATTGAGGTTGAATGTTAATTGGTTGTATAAATACAGATACATTTTCTTCTTTTTCTATTTTTTGAATAAATTGTGTTATTTTTTCAAAAGCTCTTTGTTGTCTTTCTTCTTTATCTTTTTCTATTAATTCTTTGGCTTCTTTTAATTCCATATTATTGATTTATTAAATTTAAATAGTCTTGTATTTCTTGTTGCCTTTGTGTGTCTACTTCAAAACCTGTTTGAGCATTATTGCTTTTTACAATGATTGTTTTTGAAAAAGGAGGAATAAAGTTATCTAAATGTTTTAACCCTATTGTAATGTCTACTTCGTATTCATTGGTTGGTTCTTGTCCAATAATATTACCTTGTTCATCTGTAATATTCTGCATTATTACTCTTTCAGAGGATATATCTGTTTGTGAAATTGTATATTTCATATTAAATTAATTGTATTGTTTTTCTAACCCCTCCTACAGTAAAATACAAATTTGTTCCATCATATTCTAAAGCTCCATTTTCAGGAGTAGTTAAATTTGTTCCTGATGTAAATTTAAGTGGTGCAGTGTTTGCAGTTGCAGTTCCAGCTTTTAAATGTAGAACTGCTGTTGGCGAGGATTGTCCGATACCAACGTTGCCACCACTTAAAATATTCAAGGAGTCGTTTCCATTAGTTCGAATATGAACACCACCGCCAT